>Ga0209591_10003376_pt1 | contig 18535 bp, 16 predicted proteins | sample MAT01_FD_187207 | JGI IMG/M metagenome (GOLD analysis project Ga0209591, IMG submission 187207) | Freshwater microbial communities from Lake Fryxell liftoff mats and glacier meltwater in Antarctica - MAT-01 (SPAdes) (version 2) | ecosystem: Environmental > Aquatic > Freshwater > Ice > Liftoff... | reverse complement strand
ACGGCAGTTTCTCAAATAGGTAAAACCTACTAAGTATATGCTTGAGGTATGCACCTCCGTGTGTTGTATAGTGCCAAGAAATGTAAATATTTTTCATTCTATAAAGGTATTTAAATTCTTGTAGGTATTTATTGTTTTTAGTAGAAAATTGTTAAACTATTGATAATCAATACATTAGGAATATAGAGATGGTTTGGCACATCTTTGGACAATACCTAATCAAAATCGAAAGAAAATGACAAAACAAATTTTAGAGTTTAAAAAAACAGACCACTTCTTATTAAGCCAGTAGAATAGAAGTATTGATGACCAAATACTTTATAAAATACTCCCGTATGTAGAATGCACTAAATGCGAAAAGGATGTTGTTCCTGTATTGCCATCATTCCTAATAAAGAAAGGTTTAGCCAAAGACGAAGAAACCTGCCTTGTTTTAATCGTAAAAAGAAATCTAATTCTGACCGGCTACAGGTGCGACCACCCGAACTATTTATTCATAAAGGAAAAGCATGCACACTTTCAAATTATCTACTAAAATGATTACCACTGTAAACTATCATCTCATAAAGGCTTGTAATTTCAAATGTAAATTTTGTTATGCAACATTTAATGATATTTCAAGTAGAGGCATTTCTAAAATGAAACAGCTTGAATTAATTCAGCTGCTTGCAGAAAGCAGAATATTTAAAAAAATCAATTTCGCAGGTGGAGAACCTACTCTTGTCCCTCACATATTCGAGTTAATCCAACACGCTAAAATATTGGGCTTTGAAACAAGTATTGTTACCAATGCAAGTAAAATTGATGTTGAGTGGGTTAAAAATATTGCACCTTATTTAGACATTCTAACTTTAAGCATTGATAGTATTAACGGAAACACAAATGTTGCAAGTGGCAGAAACCAAAATGAAAAAACCATTTCTAACAATGCTATTATTGAAATTTCAAATACTTGTCATTTGTACGGTATTAAACTTAAAATTAACACTGTAGTATCTCAATTTAATGCAAAAGAAACCTTAACATCATTTATCAATCAGATAAACCCTTTCCGGTGGAAGATACTCCAAGCCACAAAAGTAGAAGGACAAAATGACACAGAGTATGAAAATGTGAAAATTTCATCTAAAATATTTTCTGAATATTGCTCAAGAAATAGGAAAAATATTATAGATATGATTAAAATTATTGAAGAAAGCGCAGAACTCATTCAAGGTTCATATTTAATGGTAGATCAATTAGGCCGATTTTTTGACAGTGAAAATGGCAAGCACAAGTATTCTGATAAAATTTTGACATCAGGAGTTGACTATGCACTTAAACAAGTAAATCCAAATTACACAAAATTCTTAAAAAGAGAAGGAAATTATTAAAACAAATAATATGCACATACTAAAAATCATACACGGCTACCCGACAAACTATAACGCTGGTTCAGAAGTTTACAGTCAATCTATTTGCAACGAACTTTCAAAGCAACACAAGGTTTCAGTTTTTACGAGAGAGGAAAATCCTTACTCGCCTGACTTTGCTATCCGACACGAAAAGGCAAACGACAATCTTGATTTCTATTTTGTAAATAATCCACAAGGCAAAGACGGTTACAGACACGAACAACTTGACAAAAACTTTGCGGAGCTGCTCAAACAAATCAAACCCGACATTGCACACATCGGACACCTTAACCACCTTTCAACTGGTTTGGTTGACGAACTCAACAAGCAAAACATTCCGATTGTTTTTACACTTCACGACTTTTGGCTGATGTGTCCGAGAGGACAATTTTTAACACGAAGCATCGGAGAAGCAAACAACTTTCAGTTGTGCTCAGGACAGCAAGACCGTAAGTGTGCAGCCGACTGTTACAAAGTATATTTCAGTGGCAACAAGGCAGACGAACAACAAGACATTGAAAGTTGGAGCAGTTGGATTCATAGCCGAATGATTGAAACAAAGTCAATCATTGACAAGGTTGATTTGTTTATTGCACCATCTCAATATTTGAGGAACAGATTTATCAATGAGTTTTCAGTTCCTGAAAACAAAATCATTTTTCTTGACTACGGTTTTCCGACAGAGTATTTAACACAAACAGAAAAATCAAAAGAGAAAACCAATTTCACATTTGGTTACATCGGCACACACTCAGTTGCAAAAGGAGTGAATGATTTGATTGAAGCGTTCAAGCAAATTGAAGAACCTGCAACGCTGAAAATTTACGGCAGAGAAAACGGACAAAGCACTAAAGCATTAAAGTTGCTTGCCAGCAAATCAAAAAATAAAATTGAGTTTGCAGGTGAATACATCAATCACAATTTGGCAGACGAAGTTTTTTCAAAAATTGATTGCGTTGTCGTTCCGAGTATTTGGGCAGAGAATTCACCGCTTGTTATTCACGAAGCACAATCCTGTAAAATTCCAGTTATCACAGCCGACTTCGGAGGAATGGAAGAATATGTTCAACACAAAGTGAACGGACTTTTATTTGAACACCGTAATACAAATTCATTAAAAGAACAAATGATGTTTGCTATCGCTAACCCCATTTTGTTGAAACAGTTTGGTGAGAAAGGTTATTTGTTTTCCGATAGTGGAAATGTTCCAAACATTCAAGACCACTGCAAAGAGTTGGAGAAAATTTACAATCGTTTTACTTCAAAAAAACTTTGGAGAATTACTATCGACACAAACCCCGAAGATTGCAATTTGAAATGTGTGATGTGTGAAGAACACAGTCCATACAGCGATTTCATTCCAACACTTTACAAAGAAACAGGAGTGAAACGCAGACGAATGAAATTTGAAATGGTTGAAGAAATTTTTCAGCAAGCTGGAAAATTAGGTGTGAAAGAAATTATTCCTTCCACGATGGGAGAACCTTTGATGTATAAAGGCATTGAAAGAATTTTTGACCTCTCACAAAAACACAACATCAAAATAAATCTCACAACTAACGGAACATTTCCAAAACTAAAAGTTGATGATTGGGCAAAGTTGATAGTGCCAAACACAACCGATGTAAAAATCAGTTGGAACGGAGCAACAGCCGAAACAGCAGAGAAAGTAATGCAAGGATTAAATTACAACCAAGTTTTAGAAAATGTAAAAGTGTTTGTTGCGAAACGCAACAAACTTTTTGCTGAAACTGGTTGGTATTGTCGCATTACTTTTCAGTTGACTTTTATGCAGAACAACATGCACGAGTTAGCGGACATTGTAAAACTTGCAGCACAATTGGGAGTTGACAGAGTGAAAGGACATCAATTGTGGACACACTTTGAAGAAATAAAATCGCTTTCCATGAAAGCAACTAATGAAAGTGTGAAGCAATGGAATGAGTATGTAAAGCACGCATACGAAGCACAGGAGCATTTCAGAAAGCCAAACGGAGAGAAAGTAATTTTGCAAAACATTATTCCACTTCACGAAAATGAAAATATTGAAGTTCCTGAAGAATACGAATGTCCGTTTCTCGAAAAAGAACTTTGGATTTCAGCAACAGGAAATATTTCTCCTTGTTGTGCCCCTGACAATTTGCGAAAGTCATTAGGCAATTTCGGAAACATTGAAACCACAACGATTGAAGATGTGTTGCAAAGTGAAAACTATCAGAACCTTGTGAAAAATTATAAGCAAATAGAATTATGTAAAACCTGCAATATGCGTAAACCCAAGTGATATGTTAAGTAGAGAACTAAATCAAAAAGGCTATTCAGTTATTCAGAATTGGGAAAACCCTGATGTTGTTGAGGCATTATTTAATTCAATTATTGAATCAAATGGACAACTAACAAAGGACGTTTTTACTTATTGGACAAGTGGCAGGCTTCCATCTCTTATGTTAGAAATTTTTGGTAAAAATATCTATGACCATACGTGTAACATTAAGAATAAAAACGAATCTAATTTTAATATTATCCCTTATCATCAAGATTCTGCATACATTTTACCAAATTCATTTGAAAACAAAGACTTTCTTCAAATTACTTGTTGGCTTCCATTGGTAGATGTTTCCATAGAAAATGGGACAATTGAAATAGCTGACAGTTTTGAAAATAAACAAATTAATCATAATCTAAAAAATGGATATATGCAAATTGATGAAAAACTAAAATCAACACCATTGATTTTAAAAGCAGGAACACTTGTGCTAATACACCATAATTTAATTCACGGCTCAAATGTGAACAAAACAGATTCTATAAGATGGAGCTTAGATTTTAGGTACCAAAATATTCAAATACCATTTCAAAATATGAAACAAGGCTTTGAAATTTATCCTGATAAGGAATTGACGTTTATGGAATATATCCAAAAAAGAGCCCGCTTAGAAAGTACAGAAACCCATAAATACAGCTTAATAAGATGAAACAAGACATTTTAAAACATTATAGCGATGAACACAGATTATCATTGCTAATTAGACACGGAGACAGAGACAAAATTCTGCAAGGTTCATTTGGAAATGAGGTTCTATTGAACGAAAAAGGAAAAGAAAATTCCTTGAAGTTTGGCGAAAGCTTATCCGAATTAAAAGTTAACAGAATTTTTACAAGTCCAATTAGACGATGTGTTCAAACAGCCGAGCAAATAGGTAAAGGTTACGGAAAAAGCATTGACATAATTGAAACCACAGCTTTAGGAAATCCGGGCATACATATTTTTGACGATGCACTTGCTGGAGAATACTTTATGCATCACAGTGGCTTTAATATGTATGAGCATTTTACACAAGGCAAAAATATTTCGGGAGTTTTTTCAATTGAAGAAATGAAAATATCAATGACAAATTTTATTGATACAAACACAACGGAAAATGGTTTTACACTTTTTGTTTCGCACGATATGATAATTGCAATGTTTCACTACTGTTTAAACAGAATGATTTACACACAAGAAAATTGGGTAAACTATTTATCGGGCTTAACCTTAAAAAACGGGAAATATGAAAAATAAACTCAAATCCTTTTTTACCGAACATTGGAAATATATGGCTGTTAGCACCGCTTGCAAACTCAATTTGTTTGAGAATTTGCAAGAATCCAAAACCGCAAAGCAGTTAGCAAAAGAACTTTCGCTGAATGAAGAAAAATTATTATTGTTGCTAAATTCTTTGCACAATACGGATTTTTTGGGCAAAAACGATGGTTTTTTCAAAATCAATTCGCTTTCCGAATTTCTTATAGAAAACAATCCTGAAAGTTTGAAATATGCTTGTTTGAATTGGAGCGGTGAACATTTGACTGCTTGGCAAAATTTAGACTTTTCAATCACAACAGGTAAAAGTTCGTTTGAAGAAGTTTACGGCTTACCTTTTTTTGATTACTTAAACGAAAATCCCGAAAAATTACACGCTTATCACAAAGCAATGTATGAGTATGCAAAAGACGATTACAAAACATTGCCCTATGTAATTGATTTCAGTAACCACAAATCCATAATGGACGTTGGCGGTAGTTACGGAGCAGTATTAGAAAACATCAAAAGGAAAAATCCAACCCTTGAATGTGTTTTATTTGATTTGGAAAAAGTAGTTGCGTTGGTTTCAATTCCGAATATCAAAAAAATTGGCGGTAATTTCTTTGATAAAATTCCTAATCAATCAGATGCAATTATTCTTTCAAGAATTTTGCACGATTGGAACAATGAAAAGGCAAGCATCATTTTGAAAAAGTGCATTGAAGCATTGCCGAGCAAAGGAGCATTGTATGTTGTTGAAAATTGTGCTGACAAAATCAAAATTGATTTATCGTTGCTTTCGCTCAATATGACTGCAATTTGCGAAAGCTATGAAAGAATATCAACGGAATACATTGCTCTTTCAGAAAACGTAGGATTTCGTTTTGACAGCGAAACCCCATTAAACGAATTACAAACTATTTTAACTTTCAAAAAATGAATTGGCAACACATAAAAGTATCAGCAGACAACACACATTTTCTCTACAACGGACAACGAACATTCAGCAGACAGTTTGTTGAAGTTTTGAAGTTTCATTCACCAGGACTTGCTCCAGTGAAAGATGAAAGCGGTAGTTTTCACATAGACAGTTTAGGTAATCAACTTTATGCAAAAAGGTTTGCAAGAACTTTCGGTTTCTATTGCAACAGAGCAACAGTTGTGCAAGACAATAATTGGTTTCATCTCACAGCCAAAGGAGAAAGAGCATATTCATTTTCGTTTTCGTGGACAGGTAACTATCAAGAAAACCTTTGCACCGTTCGGGACAGCGACAACAATTATTTTCACATTGACTTAAACGGAAACAGAATTTACACCGACAACTTTATTTATTGTGGCGACTTCAAAGACGGAATTGCTTGTGCAAAGACAGCCAACGGACTACACCGACACATAGACATTAAAGGCAACTTACTAAACGACAAAACATTTTTAGACCTTGGTGTTTTTCACAAAAGTTTTGCGACTGCTATGGACAAAGACGGTTGGTTTCACATAGACAAGGACGGTAACGAAATTTACCGACACCGATTTGTGGCAGTTGAACCATTTTATAACGGCTTAGCTTTGGTAACACAGTTAGACAAAAGCAAAATAATTATTGATGAGCAAGGACAAAAAATTATCTCCGTTTAAGCCAGCGCATTTGGTAGCACATTTGCATTTTTTTCATCCCACAGCCCAACCCCCAAAAATGCAAAAGAGCTACCAAGCAACCGCATAGGACTGCCAAAGACCGTTCAAACTTTACAGGTCAATGGCTCGACCGAAAAGAACCACTACCGGTAAACACATAAGAATTAAACGCAGCTTCGCATCTCACGAAGGTTCGATTTAATCTTGTGTTGAAAGAAGTTTCGGTAGCCCCGCGTGTAAAAAAAGCGGCTGTATGGAGTTTGAATATTTTTTATGTAGTAAACTGTATGCACTACTGCAAGAGATAATTCGTATTTTTTTTCAAGTTGTTTTCCAAGGTATAAAAAAATATTTTTTCGTATGTATTTATTTTGTTTTTTTATGAGATAAGTGCTGTTTTTTTATTGCAGGGGCAATTGTTTAGCTGTTCGCGTTTGCAGCAATCAATTTTAATTTGGATTGCTTTTAATTAACTTTATTTTTTGCGAAATAAATCCCGGTGGTGCATTTGCTTTAAAAGAAAGTATGCGTATCATCCGTCCCTTTTTACACCAAGGGCAAACAGCAACATCGTAACCCAATTTGTGTTTTGTTATTGTTTTCCACAATTTTCAGCGACGTTTGCAGATGGGTTATTAATTGTTAGTAGTCAGTTTTGGTCTAATTGTGCAACAAAAAAAAATAATTTCTCCAACTCCAAGTGTTCTACAAAGGCATCCACAAACCGAACTGGATTCTCCGCCCCTATTTTATCACCAATACTCCGAAAGGTTATCTGTTGCCGATTTCGTGAAGTAATTTATTCTATGTATTTAATTTTTTGAAAGTTATTACATCTTTTTGAGTTTATTTGGTAGTTTTGAGTGAGCTGCAATGTGAGACCCGATGGCTCTATCGGGTCTGACGTTAGTAGCAATTTTATTAAACCGTAAACAAGACACAATTACAATAAAAACCTAATCATAGCACTAATAAATAAAATCATAATAAATAAAATAAAATATATGGAAAAGGAATTTGATAGAACTACCATTGAAGGTTCGGCAAGGTATTTTCAAAACTGCGTTCGCAACGGAGATGCAGAAAGCGCACTTGATTGTTTTGATGAAGATGCAGTTTATATTACAGGAATAGGCGCATTTGTAACAGGTAAAGAAAACATACGCAAAGCACTTGAGCAAGTGTGTGCACTGAAACCAGATTTGCAAGCGCTGAGAAGCACTGGGTTTACCGTTGGTGATATTACTGCATGGGTTGATGAATGGACATTGAAAGCCAACTTACCTGACGGCACAAAATTGGACATGAAAGGCACGTCAAGTGATATATTAAAAAAACAACCTAACGGAAACTGGGTATATTTGGTTGACAACCCTTATGGAGCCGAATATTTACATCTATAATGAGTTGATAGTGAAAATAGCTGATCTAAAAACTGCTACTAACACATAACGATTAAACCCAGCTTCGCATCTCACGAAGGTTCGATTTAATCCTGTGTTGAAAGAAATTTCGGTAGCCCCGTGTTTAAAAAAACGGATGTATGGAGTTTGAATAGTTTTCATGTAGTATACTGTAAGCACTACTGCAAGAGATAATACTTATTTTTTTCCCAAGTTGGTTTCCAAGACATAAAAAAATATTTTTCGTAGGTATTTATCCTAAATTAATCAATACACATTTGCAAATCAACCAACCTATTGATTATGCTGGGTTTAAAGCTTAATTTGAGGTTCAGCTTCAAGTATTAAACGAAATAGTAAATTTGCAAAAAAACAATTCAACATGCGCCAAGTGGTTTTAAATGCTAAATGCTATTATTTAATAGTGCTTTTTATACTAATAAACCTGTCCAATACCGCAAGCGGGCAAGTAACAGCCTATACCGAAGCTGATGTAAAATTGGACACTGCTGTGCACATGTATAATCGATTGCGTGATTATACCGGTAGTTTGAGTACAGCCGACTTAAATCAAGGCATTACAATACGATTAAAACAAACAAATAATGAGGTAATTAACATATTAAATGAGGTAATAGCTATCGGATCACCAGAAAATATTAGCGCAGCCAAATACTTTAAAACGTTATCTACTTATGATTTAGGTTATATGCAGGCATTGAACGGAGAAAATGTAACTGCATTAGCTACCCTAGAAACCATTAAAACAGATTTGTTAAATTACAGGCCGTCAGATTTTAAAAAATATTATAAATACGAAAATACAAACTATTCAATATCCTGGGAAAACATTGCGCCTACAATTTTAGAATGTTATTCTGCTATGTCAGAATTATATGCTATAAATAATAACAACGCAGCAGCATTAAATTTATCGCGCGAGGGTTTAGCTTTTGAATTTGTAGCAAGTGATGAAAATAATAAAAACTGGCATAAATATTTACTAGCCAATAATTACATTAATGTGGCAAATTTACTTCGCAATAACGCTGCTGAGTCTGCCGATATTGCCATTAAGCAAATTACTTATTATGCATTTTTAACGCCTTCATATTTAGCAACAATTAACGAATCAAGCACAATCGGCTATAGTACAGGCTATGATTTTATTGTAAATTTAAAATCAAACAATGCAGCATTAGTGCAAGACGGTGGCTTATATGCCAGAACTGCAATAGCATTAAAATCAAATAACGATATTTTACGCGGTCCCGAAATGTTTAAATTGGCATTGGAAAAAGGTTACTACGAATATTCATTTATTAACGATGCTTATGCAATGGCCGACCTTGCAAGAAATAATCAACTAGGGTTGCTGGCTGCTGAAAAACAGGAGCTTCGAATTAGCTCAACAGATTGTGCAGCTTGGATGGAAATTGCAACTAAATGGTCGAAATATGGCAACATAGAAAAATCGAATGCTGCATTGGCAAAATCGAGATCATGTGAAATTGCGGCCGCAGCAATTCAAAAAGAATTAGCTAAACAGCAGGAACGCGAAAATAGAAGAGCCGAAAGAGATTTTAGTATTTATGCTGGCATATATCCATTGCCTCTGATTATAAGATATAATAAATATCGTGATTATGGTGGCATAGTAGGATTTGGCATGCACAACTTTTCGATGGAAGTTAGTTACAAAATAATTAATTTAAATCATGTTATTTATGATGATTTAGCAATTAAGGATATTGATTATAATAGTTATGAAAATTATTGGGATGGATATCGTGCGCATGTGGCCTTTAAGTTTGGAGATAGAGATACTTACGGTGAAGGTACTTTTGTTGGCCCTTTATTTGAGGTGGTATCCAGAAATTACGAATCCGTAAAAAGCGATGTGTATACTGCCGATGCCAGCACCTATTTATATCAAGCCACATTTACACCAACCGAATTAAGTTATAACGCATATATTAATTTCGGAGGCCGTGTAGAAGAGAATCATTTTATGATTGAGTATTTTATGGGACTTGGTGTTGCTTATCATCAATTTGATGGTGGCGGCTTAGAATATGACAATGAATTACTTTATTTAATAAACCCGATTTTAGAAACCAGAACACCAACAAGATTTGGAGCGGCTGTGCGTATGGGCATTACAATTGGATTATCTACAAGAAACTAAAACATACTTTTTTTTATGAAAAAATATATTATATTAACAATTGCGGCATTGATTGTCAACAATGTTTTACTAGCCCAAGAAATAACCGAAACCAAGGTGAAAGGTAGTATTGTAAATTTTATTGGTGGTTACGGATATGCTGAAGTAAATGAAGTACAACAATTTTTTCCCGAAGGAACAGTTGCCTTAAATCAAAATCATTTTACATTTGGTGCACAGGTCTTATACCTTAATAATAATTATCTTTTTGGCTTTTCAGGTTACACTATTTTTGGCGATACTTATGTTGGCGATTCCAATGAAGTAACTACACAAGCCAGTCTTTTTACATTAGACTTCGGTTATTTATTGACTCAAAAACCGTCGGCTAAATTTAAGTGTTACCCTTTAATATCGTTAGGCGGTGGTGGAACCACTATTATAAATAAGCGTACAAAAGATTTAACGGTTACAGAAATCCAAAACAGTTCTTTTACAGAAACAAATTTGCTACAAGGCACTATAATTGGTGATGCTTCATTAAACATGGCTTATGTTTTTGGCAAAGTATCTGATGACGATTTAAGTAAAGGTGGTGTTTCTGTTGGCGTGCAATTAGGTTACACCTATGGAATTGGAATTGGTGATTGGAAATTTGCCGGTGCTAAAATAATTGATGCCGAGTCTTATAATTTAGGAATGCTGTATGCCAAACTCACATTTGGCTTTCATTCATTTTAGTCCAAATAAATTGAATAATATATGTAAATCACAAATTTTCGGGGTTTAACATGCTTGCCACGCAATTTGAAAAATTCACTTTATCTGCTAACAGATAGATTACTGCTATTATTTATAGTATTAAACCTGGATTAAGCAACGGAAATTCTACATTAATATTTTTTTAATAAAATCAAAAATTTCAAGCCAATTACAAGCTCTTTTCAAATTGTTTGCTAATCAAGTTAAACCCAACTAAATCAATAGTTTGGTTCATTGGGTATTGTATATTGATTAATTTGGATTAAAGTAATTAAACTCGCAATTACTTGCTATTCTGCGCAACCAATCAGCTATTTCAAATCTGGTTTTAGGCTAAAAAACATAGATCTTGGCCTTGTTAAGTGAAATTTTTACCTGTTTTGAAATAAATTTTGCTAACTACAAGAAATACCACCTTTTTGATAAACCCTTGCAAACAGGGCGTTTCAACCAAATTTAAGCGTTCCAAACTCGACCTTAACAAAAATTTAACACCAAGAACCACCCTAAACATGCTACTATGTATTGCATAGTTCAAAGTTATGCCGTATGTTTGCACCATGAACGTAGAAAATGCTCAGGCTCAAATGCGAAAAGGTGTGCTGGAGTATTGTATCCTGGCCATCATAAATGAAGGGGAGATCTACCCTACAGATGTGATAAATAGGCTCAAGGAAAGTAATTTGTTAGTAGCTGAGGGTACAGTGTATCCTTTGCTTAACAGACTAAAAACAATGGAACTCTTAAGCTACAAATGGGTGGAAAGTAATTCGGGGCCACCCCGCAAATATTATCAGTTAACTGATAAAGGCCGCTTGTTTTTAATCGAATTAAATAAAACCTGGCAAGAATTAGCACTTGCTGTATTAATTAACACCAAATCAATAAATACAACGCAACAATGAACAAGTTATTATATGTAAACATTGGAGGAGTAGTTTTCCAAATAGATGAAACTGCTTATCAAAAATTAGATAATTATTTAAATAGCATACGCAGAAAGTATAGCACAACACCCGACGGTGATGAAATAATAAAAGACATCGAACACCGCATAGCCGAACTCATGTTTGAGCGCGTTGGTGAAAGAGGTGCCATTACAGAAAAGTATGTAGATGAAATAATTGCTACAATGGGAAAACCCGAAGAATTTGAAAATGAGGAAGCAGCTTATCAAAACACCAATTATAACGAACCATACAGCAAACCAGCCGGTTCGAAGTTTTATCGCGATAAAGAAAACAATGTACTTGGTGGTGTATGTGCCGGTTTTGGCGCCAGAATAAATGTTGATCCACTTTGGATTAGGTTGGGATTTTTAGCTGCCTTCTTTTTAGCCGGAACAGGGTTCTTACTTTATATTATTTTATGGATAATAATTCCTGAAGCAAAAACTACTGCAGAAAAATTAGAAATGCGGGGCGAAAAAGTTGATATCAGCAATATTGAAAAAACAGTGAAAGATGGTGCCAAACAATTCGGTAAAAAAGTGAATGAATTTGGAGAAGAGGTAAAACAAACTTTTTCGAAAGAGCACATAAACAAAACAAAAAAAAACACTGGTGATTTCATTGAAGATGCAGCCTCAACCTTAAAACCACTATTCCAAGGTATTGCCAAAATATTTGTGTTCGGCGTGTTATTAGTTTCACTCATAATTGTAGTAGTTGCTGGAATCGAATTGTTTACCAATTGGGGAAGTAATTTCACTGAAATTGAATTTTTTGGTACCCACATTGCCGAAGGGTCAAATCAGGCATGGCTTTTAATATCTTGTGCAGTAGCGCTACTTATTATTCCGTTAATTGGATTAATATACTCAAGTGTAAAATATTTATTAGGCATTAAGCAAAAAACAAAATTTGTTGGCGCAACGCTGGGTATATTTTGGCTCACTTGTTTAATGGTTGTAATTTATTTATGCATAACAATAGGCAGAAACTATCGCTATGAAGAAAATATAAGCAGCAAAGTAACTATTGCACAGCCAATTTCACAAACCATGCACCTTCAATTGTCGCCAACCAATCCGGAAAACGAACATAATTTTAATAAATGGAGTGTGAATAAAGGTAATTCAAAAGACGATTTAATATTTCAACAAATATCAATTGAATTTGAAAAAAGTTTAGATAGTAATTACGCAGTTTTAGTAAACAAAAGTGCAAGAGGTTACGATCGCAATAACGCAAGAAACAATGCACAAAACCTGAATTACTCTATTATACAGACAGGTGATTCTATACTTGTTATTCCATCGATGATTTTGTTGGCTGAAAATGAAAAATGGAGAGAGCAAAAAATTGACATATTAATTCGGATTCCACAAGATAAATATATTGTGATTGACAAACAATTAGACCTATATCTTGATAAAAATGAATACACTTCCGATTTAAAGGATATAGCATTATTTAATAATAAACTAATAATGACACCTACAGGATTAAAACAGGTTTATTGACAAGTTAAATTCAGGCATATTAAAGGATGTAACTTTTTCAGTTAACTTTAATTAAATTTAAACTTATGCAAATTAATCCCGCCCATTGGCACCTTTTAATTAACCACTTCCCAATCATACTCAGTATTGTTGGAACACTGTTTCTCGGGTTAGGTTTAGCACTATCAAAAAACACATTAAAAACGTCGGGTTTACTGCTACTTATTTTCGGAGCGCTAACGGCAATTCCAGCGAATCAAACTGGTGAAGGCGCTGAAGAAACCGTTGAAGCAATACCTGGTGTAACACAAAATGGCATAGATGTGCATGAAGATGCTGCAAGTACCGGTTTAATAATTATTCTAATTACTGGAGGCATTGCGCTAATAACATCACTTATACAAGTAAAATATCCAAAACAAGCAAAGTTGATGTTTATTGCAACACTACTTGCGGGTATTACCAGCGCAGGTTTTATGAGCTATGTTGGCTTAACAGGTGGCGAAATTAGACATACTGAAATACGAGGCGATATCAATATAGGCGGTACGGCAAAAGCAACCGATACACCTGTAAATATCAATTCGGAAGCGGACGACGATGGTGATTAAACACAGATTGAGCAAAGGATGTAATACCAATTTTTATTTTGCAAAAAATAGCACATGACTATAACTTGCTCTTTTCAAATTGTTTGCTATTTAGTTAAACACAACTAAATTAATAGTGTAGTAGGTTTACTTAAATCAATATATTAATTTCGGCTAAATTTTTTTTGCTATTTCCAATTAGCGTTGTATTTATAGCAAAAATAAAAAAGGCTGTCTCGCAAGTAGACAGCCTTTCTTTTATTGAAAAATTTGTTATTGAATAATTATTTTATCGCTGGAAACATTTCCTGCTTTATCAATAATATTTATTAAGTAAATTCCTTTTTGCAAATTACTAACGTCAACTTGATAGTAATTCATACTCGTTGATAATGATTGGGTGAGTTGCATTCTAACTATTCTGCCATTAATATCTGCTATCGAAATAGTTGCATCAGTTAAATTTAATGCACTTGATATATATACTTTATCGGTGGCGGGATTTGGAAATAATTGAATTTGATTTTCAGCTTGACTTTGATTGTTTATTGCAACCGGTAAATTTAATCCAGTGGTATCATCCACAAAGAAATACATCATTACCATCATTTCATCATTGCTTGTTAAGCCAAAACCAACCGTTTCAGGTCCATCATTAATCCAAGTAGTTTCGTATTTAATACCATCTTCCCATTTAATTGGCAACATGCTTTCCCAATATCTTGTTGGTGGATGCTTATAATCATAAATTTCATCTAAACACCCCGGAACGCCACTTGTTGCAACGCAAGCGCCATCAAAAATCTGTTGGCCAAATTCTCCGTCTTCTGTTTGTTTATAAATATTAAAATCATGACCATATTTATGGGTATGGCAGCTCATTGCCCAAATAAATAATTCATCATCTCCATGTCCACTTTCAGATGCTGATGCAACATCGGTATAGGGTATGCCATCATTTGGAATACTAAAACTCTGGTTAGATAATAAAACAGAATACATGGTTTGAACTGCTGTTCCAACTGGTTGCGTATATATATTCACATACGCTTCGCATGCCATCGATTTTTCGGTTGAGTAATTAATATAATGTGAATTTAAATTTAATACCGTATTGGATACCCAATTAAAAGCGGTTCCAGCAGGAAGAGCTATGTCTTGCGGATATTGGTTAGCTGTTACTAAATCAATTCCCGCAAAATCAGGTCCATCATGTAAACCATAAGGTGTAAGTAATTCCCAAATTGGTTCTGTAAAACGATAAGTAATAAAGTGGTGAGAATATTCGCCCATGAATGTATTCACTCGAATAATTTCTTGGTCGGTTGGTAATTGCGTATAAAACTTTGTAAAATATTCGTGTTCAGCTTCTGGCCACAAAAAGAATGGGCCAAAATGCACTTGAAAACCTTCACCAACTGCAGGTGGTGCCGGAGGCGAAGCTATGCTTTGAATTCCATCGTTATCGTAAAAATCATTAATCAGCGCAATGTCAACAGCAGTATCGCTTTCAAACGCGCCATACATAATCCACTGACGTATTAATTCGATATCCTTATTGTTGAGCGGGTCAGCACCTTGTGGGCAAGCTGTTCCCTCACCTGCCTGCAAGTTCACATCTAATGCAAGGCCATTATTTACCTTACTGAACATAAAACTCTTATATGGCTCGCCAGGAAAAACGCGTTTATAACCTCTATCTGCCGAAGTTGTGTTTGAAGGTGCAACGTTATAAAGATTGTCGTAAACCTCGCCAATTGAGGCACTTAGGTCTAATCCACTTTCGTGACCTGCAACGTGGCAACTCCCGCAATTAGTTTGTAAAACGTTGTAAACAGATTCAAATGTGGTTTGGCTATAAGCCACAGAAACACTAATAAATCCGATAAATAATATAGTAATTCTTTTCATAGTAAGCTTTGAATGAACGAAAATAGTAATTTTTATTCATACGCAATGCTATATCTATCGAATTGCAACAACTTTACAATAAATTATTACAAAAAAAATACATTTTGTGACATTGTTTCACATATACTTCGACAAAAACCCTCTAAACTCATGTGTTAATTCTTCAAAAATATGTCTGTGGGTATCAACCCTGTCGCGCAAACCTACCTCGTCGGCAAGCATAACGTGCATGGCCGCTTCATTGCCAATGGCAATATCACTATATGTTTTTTCGGCAGCGTGTAAGTCGTGCATTAACTCGTCGCAAGCTTCGTTCTGGCGAATAAATTGGTTCTGAAAATGCTCGATATGCGCCAAGACTTCTTTACCAGAATTTTTCACAATAATTTCTTCTAATCGCAAATTATGTACTTTGAGTTCGTCTTTTACATAGTTAACATAACTCATCCAAGCAATCACCTCTGGGTGTAACTCCGCAATATGTTTTTTGGTATGCATAACGTTTAAGTTTTATACTCAAAGATGAATTAACCATAGGTGGTTTCAAATAATGTAAATCAATTACGATGGGAACATTAGTCACCAAATTTAAGAATCAAAAAATTATAGGTTACGCAATAGTTACTTGTCGCCCTTAGTGTAATCGAGCAAGTATTTTCGAAACTCCTTACTTACTGTTGCGTATTTTAAGATAAGATAACGCAATACATGAGGTGGTAAGTAACTAATATTTTCCTTTATTTCCTCGTAACCAGTTGCATCGGTTTTTTTTAGTTTGTGCGCTTCATTTTTAATATAATACAAAACGGCAATAACATGTTTGCAGGGGTCTTCTTCATCGTTGCAATTACATTCGTAGCGCAATACAGAATCGTTCACAATTTTAAGTTGCACCACTTGGTCGTCATAACCTTGCACAACCGCCATCCATTCAATACCATTTATATTAAAAACGGACTTAACACGCCCCTCACAATAATAATCGTACCCGCGCATACGGGTTTTGTCGTTTGTTTCAGATTCTAAATGCTGTAAATGAATAGTCACAAACGCAAAGTTACGCTATCAAAAATTAAAATCTTACAATTTAATAATCTGATGTGTAGTTGTTACATTACTTTGTTCAATAAGAATAAAATATAAACCAGCAGCAAGTGTTTCAATATTTATGCTATTACTCGAAATAATGCCCTCATTTGAAAGCAAAACAACACCATATATATTTGCAATAGTTACATTAAATACTGCATTAGATGCTGCATTAAACTGCACGATATCCTTAACTGGATTTGGACTTACTACAATTTTATTTACACTATACGCTGTTGTGGCATAAGTAAAATCTCCACAGCCTTCTAATTCGTAATCGAGAAAATAATGCGTTGTTAAATAGGTTCGCAAAACCGCTGCAAGGCTATCTGCAAATTGCTTTCTATTTTCAGCTGTGTTGCGCACGCCACTCATATTGCATTCAATTTGAATACCATCAATGGTGCCGCCATTATATGAACTGCGCTGAATAGTATTGTATCCGCCTGAATAATAATTTTCACCAGTATTTGGAAATGGGTCGGCTGCAGATGGCACCGAAGGATATCCCTTATCACTAATTAAAGTGCCAAAACTATTTTCACCACGCAATAATGCTGCATGCGACAATGCACCTGCATTTGTGTTAACTAAATTGAGTATACTACTATAAGTAATATAGGTATCCGTATTTAATATATCATCCGATAATTGTAATTCGTCGTCATATAATAAATAACCAATTTCGAGACGTTGAATAGGATTGCCATGACCGTGTAAATCAATATAAAATCCTTTGCCATATTGACCCATTACGAGCGCTTCGGCGTCATCTAAAAAACCATTAAAATCGTTCCATGCTTGCACAGCTGAATCGTTTCCACAAGCACCTTCGGTTAAATTTCTATTTGCATCCAACTTTCTTCTATCCAATAAATTAATTACTACATGCGCATAACATCCAAATTCATTATAAATGGAAGCTTGCACTTCGCGAATTAATTCTTGCGTAAATGCATCGTTGGCATATACAGGGTCGTTGCAAGTTCTGTCGGGAATTATATCTGGTTCAAGATATCCGCCGTGTGGTGCACTAATTATTATTGGAAGTGTGCCCGGAATATATTCTATATAATTATGTGCTCCAAAATAACTTACACCTGGAATATATGTTTGTGCAAATCCAATTGAATACATCAACAGAAAAAAAATAAATCCAATAATGCTTATTTGTTTATGCATGATTAATAATTATAGTACTTTAATATGCCAACAATGTTTCAATCTTACCTTTCAATCTTGCAGCAGCTAAAAAGTTTTGCTCCAATTCAATGCTGAATGGAATGGGTGTATCTAAGCTAGCACAGCGCATTACTGGCGCATCTAAATAACTAAACATTTTTTCTGAAATATGTGCTGCAATTTCTCCACCAATACCGCCTACTAAAGTATCTTCATGCACAATTAATACCTTACCTGTTTTTTTAACTGTTGTTTCTATTGCATCATAATCTAATGGAAGCAAGGTGCGCAAATCTAAAATATCGGCACTAATATTATTTTCCTGACATACTTTTTTTGCCCAATGCACACCCATACCATAAGTAATTATCGAAATAGCATTGCCAGTTTG
>Ga0209591_10003373_pt1 | contig 18540 bp, 7 predicted proteins | sample MAT01_FD_187207 | JGI IMG/M metagenome (GOLD analysis project Ga0209591, IMG submission 187207) | Freshwater microbial communities from Lake Fryxell liftoff mats and glacier meltwater in Antarctica - MAT-01 (SPAdes) (version 2) | ecosystem: Environmental > Aquatic > Freshwater > Ice > Liftoff... | reverse complement strand
TTGCTGTCTTCTTTTCTCCATGACACCATTATACTCCACTTCGATATTTTCGTAATCTCATGGCAAGGTGAATAAATACCGTGTAACGGCTGTGAGTAACCAGAAGGGTTCTCACGGGGTCTGGAGCGAGCTAAATCCGCTCGCCACTCATGCGCCGTGGGGGCTGATGCAGCGGCTGTCGCCCCTGCATGAGTGCGGCGGTGCAGGAGTTCCGCCGCACTCGTGGACGCGGTTCGCCGCGCCCACCGAACGCACCCGTGACCGGGATGCGTTCCCAATCTGCATCACGTCCGTTCAGCAGCAAAACGAGGAACAGCGACTATGAACCATCGTCAGACAGTTGCAGAAATCAGCAAACGCCTGCCGCGCCTGAAACGGCGCGACGTGGCGGAGGTGCTGGAAATCATGACGGAGTTGTGGCTGGAGGAACTGGCACAGCCCGGGCAGACAGTGACGGTTGCCGATCTGGGCAAACTGACCGTCGAGGTGCAGACCGTCCGCAGCGGTGGCGCGGTAGGACGGCGCATCCTCAAACGGGTGTATGTGCGCTTTCGTCCAACGGCAAAGTTTCGTCAGGCAATCATCACCGCCTATATAGAGGAAGGACAACTCAAATGAAGAAGAAACCCAACCCGTACAGTGAACGCATGACCGTCAATCTGACTCCCGACCAGATGCGGCGGCTGGAGGAACTGCGGAATGTCCGCAGCCGTGTCGGAAATTTTGTCAGCAAGAATGACCTGCTGCGGGATGCCGTCAATTTGTATCTGGCAGCGCAGGAGGATTTGCCGGGGTCGCGCCGAGCTATCGCTAAGGGTGTCGAATCGAAAGTGGACGCGCTGGATAGCAAAGTTGAAGCATTGACCACGCTGCTGCAAGGCTTCATCGAGCGCGTGACGCGCAAACGTGAGGGCTAGATGGACAGAAAGCAGATGTGCATCGCCAATGTGCAGTACAAGAAACCGTCTGCCGACGGCGCGAAACAGTCTAAAAACCTTTTGCGTTACCTGACGTACCGCGAAAGCCGGGATGAAGCGGCAAGGCATGTCGCCGGGCGGGATCGCTGGGTCGATCACGGCATGGGTGGTTCGGTGGCTGAAATCGCGCAGCACTGCGACGACCTGAAAAGCGAGCATGTGCTGACCTTCAGCCTCGTCTGCAATCCCAACCCGGATTTGATGGCAATGGTCGCGCCGGAAGACCGGGAGCAGTTTGTGCGTGAGTTGACCGATAGCATGGTCAATGGATTCTTTGATGAGCGTGGACTGGATACAGGCATTGAATACTCATATGTGCTTCATCACCGATTGACCGACGATCCTCAGGCACCCGGACTGCATGACCCACACACCCATATTGTCTTGCCGGGAACGGTGTATGACGAGGAACATGGGCAGCGCGTGCCGCTGTTTTTTAGCCGCAATCGCAAGGTGAATCACATTGACCTGCTGCATGATGTCACCGAGCGCACGATGATCGAGCAGATGGAACGTTACGTCGGTCCCGACTGGGAACAGCGTTATGACGAGTTAGCCGCCGTTCGTGAGCAGGAGCGCCAGATCATCGAGGACGAACCACATGGCGTGATGCTCGACGACAAAGGGCAAAGCTTGGCTGTCTGGTGCGGCACACGCCGGACGGATGAGCAGCAAACCGCCGTTGGCTTTTATCGCTGGTATGCAGCACCAACTGAAGACGACCCGGATAACCTCCGTCTGGAATTTCGTCCACTGGTGGCGGGACTACCAGATGAGCAGGCAGCCTTTTTCGCGCAGGCTTTCGCACAGGAGATGAATGGCGAGATGGACAAATTGAAAGAACTTGCGGGATTGATTGGTGGGATGAGTGCTGACCAGCGGGAGGTGCTCATTGAGGAAGTGGGTAGATATGAGCGGTCCGCAAGGAACCTATCACCTGATTTTGAACTTTAGCCGAGCAAGCACACAGGGGAGAAGAGCGCCAACCGTCGCCAAACGTGTGCGCTCCAAACCCCTGTGTACCATTTAAAGGAATACAACGAGTATGACACAGAACGACCTTGTGGACAAGACGGACACATTCGGCACGCCTAGTGCCGGAAGGCGGGAGTTCCTGAATGCGCTCTATCAAGGAAGCCCAGAGAAACTGTACCTCGAACTACGCTGCATCCACCCGACCACCGGGGAAGCACGTTCGCTGTGGGGGCGGATGAGTAATAAGAACGAACTGGCGGGGATATTGAAACAGGCGGAAGGATTGAATCGTGAAGGCTACGGTGTGTACTTCGCACCCTGCCTGCGTAAAGGAAAACAAGGCAAGGCGGATGCCGCTGCACTCGTACCGGCATTATGGGTTGATGTTGACTGTGATGGGGATGTCCATCAGCGCGACCAGAGTTTAACACGGCTTAGAGACTTCGCCCCCGCGCCATCGTTCATCCTCGACAGCGGGGGCGGCTGGCACGGCTACTGGCTGCTCGATGAGCCGTTCCAGCTTCAGAGTGATACTGATCGACAGAAAATTGCTGGCATTTTACGTGGATTGTTCGCGGCCTTAGGCGGCGATCCTGACTACGTGAAAACCGTCGCGGGGATTATGCGCCTGCCCGATTCGGTGAACACCAAACCAGCGCGGGGCGGTGTAGTGGTCACTGTGGTCGAGAGCCACCCGGAGTGGTGTTATCCGCTGGAGACCTTTGGCTGGTTAGAGAGTCAACCTCGGCAGCCGAGCTTCGATGGCTTGAAGGTGGTAACGCTGAATGGAAACGGACACCACCCGCTGCCATCGCGCACTGAAATCTATCTGGCATCCGGCGCGGCGGACGGCAGTCGCAACACTGAACTGTTCGCAGCAGCCTGCCAACTGCGTGATGCCGGGTATAGCCAATCCGACGCGGAACGCGAACTCATCCCGCGCCACCTTATCAACGGCAGCAGCGAACGCGAGGCGTTGGCGACGATCACAAGTGCCTACAGCCACCCGGCGCGTGAACCTATCCCCGCACCGCGAGAGCAGGCGCGTCAGCAGGTTAACCAGTTGGTGAGTCAATTTACGGTTGAGCAAAAAGCCGAACGCCCCACCACTGAGCAGATCGTCGCTGCTGTTGAAGCCTGTATCCATCTCAATCCGGTAGAATGGGCAGAAGAACGCCAGCGCCTCAAAGCGGTCTGTGGCGACGGCTTGAAAATCGGTGATATTGACCGCTTACATAAGGAAAAGAAGCGTGCCAGCTTCCAGCACCGAGAGCAGGCATATCTCGATACCGAGAGCTACCTGCTGCGCGACGGGAAGATCATCTATCGCAAGGAAAACTATCGCGGCACGCTGGAAAAGACCGTCGTGGACTGGGCCGCTACCGCGCTCTACCAGACCTGTCAGGTGGATGATGAGGGCAAAGAAGCGCACACCACCGCGCTTGAACTCCGACGCGGCGAATTTGTGAAAAAGCTCGATGTGCCAGGGGATGTGTTTGTGGATGATGTCGCCCTGCGCCGCTTCATCGGCGCGAATGCCGGGTCGCAGTATGTTGTGCGGGCGGGGATGTCCAAGCATCTGGTTCCAGCGATTGTGCAGTTATCCGGGGAGTTTCCCACGCACCGCCATTACAACTTCATGGGCTGGATGGAACTGGATGGCAGATGGGTCTATGTCTCACCGCAGGATTGTATCACCGCAAAGGGCAGATTGAGCGAACCCCCATCAGTTGAACTCGACCACCGCCTCCGTGATTACGGCTTGCAGGCGACAGGGTGGAAGGAAAGCCTCGCGGCATTCGATGCGGTGACGAAGGTGCTGCCGCCCAAACTGGCATCGTCGCTCATCGCCTTCGCACTGCTGCCCGTGCTTCAACGTTTCTTTCCAGCCGCAGCACCGCGACCCGCTGTGCATCTGGTCGGCACCTCCGGCAGCGGCAAGTCGGAGATCGCTTCACTCCTGAGCAGCTTCTATGGGCAGTTCAGCCGCGACACACCGCCTGCTCAGTGGGGCGATACCATCAATACGGTTGAGACGCTGGGCTATCCACTGGCAGACAGTCTGTTCTGGGTGGACGACTACAAAAGCATCTATGCCGATGAAAAGACCTTTACCCGCTTTCTGCAAAGCTACTCACGCGGCATGGGACGGGGACGCTTGACCCGTGAAGCGAAGATGCGCCATGAGAAACCCTGTCGTGGTTTGATTCTCTCCACCGGGGAGACCACCATCGAGGGCGAGATGTCGGTTGTGGCACGAATGCTGGTGCTGGAAATCCCGCCATGGGAGAAGCGCGATCCGGGTGGACAGGTGCTGGTGCAGGCGGAACGCTTACGCGAACACCTGCCGGGTTTCACTTCCCACTTTGCCTCATGGATAGCAAAGCAGCTTGAGCAGGGTGATCTGAAAACTGACCTCGCCAACCGCTTCAGCAGCAATATGCGCGGCTACCGCGAAAAACTTGCGAACGAAACGGGCGGGCAGTCCAACACCGGACGTGTCATCCAGAACTGGGCAGTGCTGGTGACGGTCTACCAGATGCTTTCCCGGTTCCTTGCTGAGATGGACGAGGATTATCTACCGCCCGCGTGGCAAGATGCCATTGTAGAAAGTGTTCACACACTGCGGCAGGAACGCGCCAGCGAGGTTTTTCTCGACATTCTGGGGCAGCTTATCGCCGGTGGACAGGCAGTGATTGATGATGATATGAAGAACCCGCGTGAGTACCCACCGGGTGTGACGGTTATAGGCTACAAGGATGAGGGGTTTGTCTACCTGCTGCCGGAGATTGCCCACCGGGAAGTCAATCGGGTGCAGCCGCTGCGCTTCACCGTGACTGCCATCGGGATGCAGTTGCGCGAAGATAGCATCTTGATACCGGGACCGAACAACCTCAGCACCCAGAAGCGCGTCCGAGGTGGCAGGGTGCGATTCTGGCAGTTGACAACCGAAACGTTTGTTGAGCCAGTTGAGCCACCTGAGACGGCGAGCTGATAACCCGCAAAAACAGCGGTGGGAGTGCATGAAAATAGATTGAGGCAGTTGAGGCAGTTGAGACTCTTTGATAATGCAGAGAGTCTCTTTTCTTTTGCGAAGGTCATCATCCATAACTTTTGGCTCAGGTGGCACAGGCGGCACAACCTGAGACAATGATTTTTACTGAATTTCAAAAAAATCGCACCCCATTAAAGTTGGTATATAAATTCGCAAAATGAGGTTGAGCCAGTTGAGACAACCTGAGACATACCATACTTTGTTTTGCCAAATGCAGCCTTTTTAAGGGTCATAGAACCCATCGTGGGATAGAATAAAAGCAGTTTTGAAGCGGATATTCAAGACCCTGTGTCAATCCAGATCCTTTACTGATGGACCAGTCAATTACAGGGCTATAAATATCCACCAACTTAACGTTTAGAGAGCAGAAGAATGCAAATCGAACAGTATCGCGCCAACACCATTGGTGTCATTGCACAGGCACTAAAAGGCTATGTAGGACATAAAGCCATCATCAGCGAATTGCTGCAAAATGCGGATGATGCGGATTCAGAGTTTGTGTCGTTTCACTTCCACCATGATCGTCTGGAGGTGCATAATGACAAGCATTTTACTGAGAAAGATTGGAACAGCATCAGTGAAATTGCCAGTGGTGGTAAACATGATGAAGAGGGCAAAATCGGCACTTTTGGCACCGGTTTCATCTCCGTCTACCATATTACTGATCAACCACATATCTTTTCAGCAGGTTTGCATAAAGTAATCTACCCGCTGAGCGGAGAAATTGCAGTAGAAGAATACCCGATTGGTAAGGAAACCATTTTTCATTTCCCATGGCGCAGAGAGGATTCTAGGCTAAGTCAGCGTATTGAAAGCCCTGTTTGGGATGAGGGACGCATTGAGGAATTTCTACGTGAAGTAACAGAGTTTATCCCGGAAGCTATTCTATTCTTACGAAGCATATGCCGGATTGATATTTATATCGAAAATCAGCAGTTAGTAACCACAGTAAAACGGAAAAAAATCGAGAAAAAGATTGTTGAGGGCTACGAGCGTGAAAAATGGCAACTTGAATTCAATGGGAAACTTGAGGATTGGCTCTATTATCATGCCAACAATGATCGTGAAACACCTGGAAATGTAAGGATTAAAGACCGTCAAGTTAGTCTCGCATTTCCGATGGGACGCACTATAGAAGGCAAACTGTATAACTTCTTACCAACGCAAATTGCGACAGGACTGGCTTTTCACATCAATGGTGCATTTTTCCCTGATAATAACCGTCGAGGGATACTTGATGATAACGGAACGAATGAGCATCGCACAAAATGGAATCACGTTGTAATCGAAACTGTTGCGGAACTCTTCACGGGTGTCATCACCGACATCCGTGATCATATTGCAGAGCATAGTCAATCTATTAAGGATTTCTATCAGCTCTGGCCTCAGAAAGAGCCTACAGATGGATACAACTTAGCCGCCGTGCGTGAGCGGTTTATCGAAAAAGCCAAGGCTTCTGCGATACTCTACAGTTCGTTAGAACATTGGGAGCGTCCAGATCATATCTGGGCAGCTAATACAACGAATCTGTATAGCCTAGCGGCTGTCCACTTGATTTTGCTTCCTAATGAAGGGGATCTGATAAGTGGGTTTGCCAAAAAACATCTCGGAACAAAAACACTCACACTACGGGACATGCTCACACAGATTAAAAATTATCTCCGATCTGACACCCCATTAGGCGAAGCACATCCTATCATCAATAACCGCGAACGATTGAAGGCTCTCTATGAAGAATTCCCTCAGTATGGTCACGTTGATTTTGACTGGATACAGAACCAACCCATTTTTCTGAGTGAAGCTGAGACCCTTGTAACTGCTTCTCAACTATGGCGTGGTGAAGCTAATATTCGAGATTTGTTTAAGCCCGATGATCGACCGATTTTTGCAGATACCGAATTTGAAAAGCAGTGGACTGAAGGCTATGTTGCACTATTCAAAGGTGCTGAATTGGTCGATTGGTTATGGGAATGGGAGCAATCACACCCTGAAAATGTGTTTTGCCAAAACGAGAATCACCTAAAGCGTGTACTTGAGGTCATTGTTCAGGATATTAAACGTGTAGACCACGAAAAACTCAACCATCTGTATATTATTCTTGCTGAGGGCGGGGATGGTTGGTATTCAAGCGAGGGCAACATCTTCTTTGCAAAAGCACCGTCCGACTATGAATTGGGTCTACCCAATTTACTTTTGGTGAAGCGCACCCTAGCAGAAAATACCAAAACAAAAGAAGTGTATAAGGCAGCAGGTATACAGACTCTTCAAGCACCAGATATTGTGGATTTAATAGAAGAAATGGTTGCCGAAGGCTTCGATTCTGATCTAAACCTTGTGCAGAGGCTGTATCGCTATTTTGGCAAAGAACAATTGTCATCGGATGTAGTTGAACGGTTGAAGGGTCTACCTATCTACCTGACCGCAAGAGAACGCTGGATTATATTATCGCAACAGCCAGATTTGTCGCTTGAACCGCAGGTGAAAACTCGAGGCTGGCATGAAGTTAGTGATGTACTGAAAAAGCTTCAACTTGATAACTCCATTCATCCTGAATTGGAGAGGGAAGCCAAGTTTCTCAGCAAAGTTGGGGTTAAACCACTTGATGAACTTACATTCAATCGCCGCTTGGTCGAAACGTACTATACTTCCTCGCATTTGAGTAATGAAGATCGACTTACCCTGTTGGAATATTTGCGGGATAGTGTGTTTGAGCATCACGGTGAACTAATCCCTAATATGCGACAGGCTGATTTGATCTTATGCCATGATGGGATTTATCGCCCTGCGAGTGAAGTCTACTTTGCCTCTCAACTGCTGGATGATGTATTCGATAGGCACTATCCACGCCCGCATCCCAGTTATCACTTGGAGATTGCGACTAACCAAGATGAAGAACAAAGATCGTACCACCAAAACAAATGGTATCGCTTTTTTTCGCGGCTTGGCATGTTGGAAGAACCAAGCCCGCAGGATGTGATTGACCGAATTCAGCAGCTTATAGCTGGTCAACCCAACAGCGCAAGTATTGAGGCAGTCGGAAGGATTTTTAAATATCTAAATGAGTTGTCCAAAGAAAAGCTATCTTCGTATTCTGATTTGGCATTGGTGGCATGGTTGCCGGCACAGGGAGATAACAAAACTTGGCATCTGCCGTCTGAAATCTACGAAAAGCGCCATGAAAAACTCATTGGGACTGAAGCACCGATATTGCGCTTCTTCATTATTAAGTCACCTCTCAAGCAGATGCTTGACATACCTGATCGGCCCGATGGTGATGTTGTGGCTCGCCATCTCATAGCCTGTATGAAGGTTGGAGCAATTACCGATGAGGGTGGCATCTATCGTTATCTTGGCAAATTCTGGAATGAGGTAGAACCTCAGCACCAGCAAATAATCAGAAATGAGGAATCCATCTGGGACGGGGACAAGGACAATCCACATTTCTGGAAACCAGATCATTGCTTTATAGGAAAACAGGAACAACCTTATTTCGGTGTTTTCCGGCATTATCGTGAGGCAGAAGCAGGTGATATTGGTGTCTTTTATCGGAACGCTGGCATCCGTGAGGAAGCGACCAATGAACAGCGGTTAGTTTTCTTGCGGGAGATTACCGCTGGAGCATCCTTGTTGCCCGAAACGCAGGTATGTCTGATCGAAAATCTGAGGCTTATAGGTGCAAACTCCGACAGCTATCAAGACATTGTGACCAAGTGTCGTCAAATTCGTATTGTGCCAGATGAAGGTCTTAAGTTGCACCGTGCCAATACCGTTGTACTTGATGATCAGCCAAGCTTACGCGATAAGTTCAGTCGTGTTGATCTGCTATTTGTACACAAGGATTTCTATGTAGAACTTTCGCTCACGCATTTACCCCACCCCTAAATCCCCTCCCCATTGCATGGAGAGGGGACTTCAAGATGCGTTTTTCTCCCCCTCTCCAAGTATTGGAGAGGGAGCCGGGGGGTGAGGTAAGCGAAAGTCCTGCTATGAAGAAACTGTTGTTAAATTCTGGGATGCCATAGGTGTCACTCGGTTAAGCACTGCTAAACCAAAGATAATCGAGATTCAGGATAAAAAGCCGGACAACACTCTCAAGCAGCGTTTAATTGACCGGATTCCTTATTTAAGACGCATTATCTATCACAAGGAAGGTCACAGCGAACTCGCCTATGATCTGAATAGTCTCAATGTTTTCGTGTGTGATCAACTTCTCACCAGCTATCAAATACTTGAGCAAGAAAGTTCACCCGAACAAGAAGATGTGGCTTTCAATTCGGAAACGAACTCACTTTACTGCATACAAGGCGCAAAAAACATCCGTCTTGCCCGCAAGTTATTGGAGATAATGCGTTTGCACGGGGTAGTTGATCCTGCAACAATCGAAACAGTCTTAGATCGAGAGTTGGCAGAAATTGATTTATGGCTGGATGATGCTGGCTATAAATCCCTCCCCAGGGAAGACACTGGATCAATTACGAACCCTGAAATACCACTGGCAAAGCCCAGCGAGACTATAGAAGGCGATGAACCAAGTGATCCAATGTCGCAGGACATCCCGCAAGCATACGACGATGAAATTGTTATAGGTGATGATGTTGAAGAAAAATACGATAACGAAATCGACAGTGCGGATGGGGAAGAAGGCTGGCACGAGTATCAACAACACCAGTATGCAGGTTTTGGAACAGGTTGGGGGTCATCTTCTCATGCGCCACATTATCCCAATAATCTTTCAGAATTGATTGCTCGATTTGATGTAGAGCAAGAATTTCCTGAGCGACCACTTATCGAATTTCTGGATGATTTCGATGAAGACGAATTCGACTTTGATGAAGACCTTCAGATAGCCGAGAATGATTTTCCAGATACATGGGAGGCGGCTTTTGCAGGTGAGTCTCCAAATACATGGTCTGGTCTAACAGCTCGGTTCGGGAGCAGCACACCTCGTGAAATATTTGAAGATTTGTGGCAGTTGCAGCAAGAATTACCTATGCCAGAGCATCGACGTGGTGTATTCGACACAATTTGCTTGATCTTTCTTGAAAATGACGTTACTGAGATGCACGTTTCCCAGATACAGAGTGCGGTATGGAAGCGTCGTCCAAACATTGCAGAAGGGACTATCAGTTCAATCTTAAGCCGTGCCAGACCCTGTTTTGAATCATTAGGAGGTGGATACTGGGTTTTTCATGCGGAGTACATAGAGGCTGGCTATGCCAACCTGAACACGGCACGGTCACTTTATGGTCGATGGGCATATAGCCAGAGAAGACAAAACCATTTTCGGACAACAAACCACACTGACAGTGCCAAGCATGTTCAAGGTCCGACGAGGAACAATTCACCTGCAAAACTTCCTAGACCTGATGAGATTATCCCATCTGATGAGTTGTTAGACATTGCACTCAGCAGTGGTCTCCTAATTGATCTGGAGACCTTTTTAGGGTATATCCCTTCCGATGCTCAGGAACGACAGCACGATATCATTCGCCGCACTGCACAGCGCACCGAGCAAGAACAGCACTATGATTTGTCGCTTGTGCTGTATGAATTACTACACAAACGCGGAATCAAAGGTTTTGAGAAGAAAATCAAAGAACTTCAACGGCTTGTTCCTCAAACAGAAATTATTCAACGGATTTCTACAATATCTGTTGATGATCCAAAGCGCTGGGATATCTGCCTTGAAGCATGGCAAGAGTATCCTGATTCTATTATTTTGAGAGACCGTATCCGATTGGATATAAAGCAATCGTCCGATCAGATTTCCGCAATGGTCAACAAGTCCATCCGTAATGACACTGAAAAAGTCGCTCAAAAGTGTATCAAATGGTTGAGGCAAGTCAGCCCATTGTGGTCCGCCTGGCACCAGGATGAAAAGAGTGTACTAACCAAGATATTGCCATTGGCTTTTGATTGGCTGATACGGAATGGGTTTTTTGATCCCGCTGTAGCCCTAATCGCTCAATGCCCACCTGATAGTCGCTTACTTCGAGATGAAAAACACATCGATATGCATAGCTATCTTTATGCTATGGAGCAATTGGCTGACTGGTTATCACAACATGGTCACCAAAAATCAGCCAACGTCCTGTTGGCTTACGGCTTATACGTCGCCCAAACTTCTGGACAAAAACTCGTTGACATCAAGGAAATTGAGCGAAAAGTGCGCTCCAGCCGGGTTTCTATAGATGCCATCAATGATGCGGAGCAGGATACAAGTATCCGAAATTGGATTAATCTTCAGACTCTTAAGAAGATGATTGAACAACATCAGTAAAAATCGCAAATATCAAGCAACATTTTTATCTCTCGCACAACGTCGTCGCGGCGATAGTACAGCGCGGGCTTCCTCCCAGTCAAACACCAGCGGCGGTACGCCAGTACCATCCTGCGGAAGGGACTGCCGAACCACCGCCTAAAAAGCCGACCTAACCTCTATCATCTACCGAAAAAGCTGACTAATAGGTCGGCTTTTTTATTTGACTGGTGCCCTCCTCTGCGCTGTCCCCGGTTCGTTGAGCGTTGTGCTCAGCGTGCTGGCGATTTCCAGTGTGTGATAAGGGAGTGTTAATCATGTCCAACATTGATATTCGTTCTAAGATTCGTAGCCAGATTAGACCGTTTCCGCGTGTTGCAACCTATCCGACAGGATGGGCAGGCCAGCGTACCTTTGAGCAGATTTACGATGACCTGATCCCCAGCTTTAACCGTCTGCTGCGCTACTATCGCAACCACGAACTGGACATCCCCGACTTAATCGCTCACGCCTTCATGCGGTTGTGGATGGATATCAGCGCTGATACCTCCATGCTGGCAGCAGTCGATAAAGGTGGGGCGCTCAAGCTGCTGCTGAACCGTACCAATCCCCAGCTTTACCGTAAGTTCTACCGCCGCGAGATGTATCTGGAGGACATCGCCATCCGCAGCGGTGATCCTGACGATTTCATCATCGATGGCTTCGATCATTCTCACATTATTGGTCACGCGACCTACGCCGAAGCGATTGAACTCCGCATTGACATTGAAAAGGTCATCACCGAAATGGCGGAGAAGTACATGGACAGTCTGCCGCATCTGGCAGCCTTGTACTACATCACCACCGAAGTCGGACCGGACGACGCGGCAGCCATCGCTGGACGCAGCGGGACGAAGAAGTGCTGGTGGCTGACGAGCGTGGTCAAGCCTATGCGGGAGGAGTTGTGTGAGAAGTTGGAACTCTTCAAGCCGCGTCAAGAAACGTGGCGGGATCGGCATCTCGCCGGGGTAGAGGCACCGCTGCTTCGCCTGGTCGCACGCTACGAAGCGGAAGGCAATCTCCGCATGGCAGCGACGGTGCAGAGCATGGCAGCCTACGAAAGCTGCAAGACCTTGGTTGAACGGCTGGGGTTATCGAAATACACCATCCACATGCTGAGGCGAAACGCCCACAAAGAATTGAACAAAGTCTACGGCTGTCCGGCGTGAAACGGGCAGCCGTTTTATTTCTGGCTGGTGAGCAATCGCCAGCCATATATTTTTTGCGAGTTAAAGCGATTTTATCGGCAGAAGATGACTAAATCGAGTATCCTTGAGAGAGTTATAAACTCAAAACTAAACTTAATGCCAACGGTAAAGGAAAGACCGTGCCAAGAATCTTTGACAATATTTCTGAGCGCTTATTAACGGCGCTTACAAACACAATTAAGTCTGCTGATAGAGCGGACTTCTGTGTAGGCTACTTCAATTTGCGTGGATGGAAGCTGCTACAGGCTGAAATTGACCACTGGACAGGGGAAGAAAACAATCGTTGTCGTGTTCTAGTTGGGATGCAACGCGCTCCGCAAGACGAACTTCGCCAGCTATTCAGTTTAACTGCCGATGGTACAAACCAGGTGGATCAACAAAAAGTCGTTCGTCTCAAGCGCCAGATCGTTGAAGAGTTTCGCCGCCAACTAATGCTAGGCGCACCAACGAATGATGATGAAAAGGGACTTCGTGACCTTGTGCGACAGTTGAAAGCGAAGAAAGTCGTAGTGAAGTTATTCCTAAGGCATCCGCTTCACGCGAAGCTCTATCTCATGCACAGACAAGATTACAACACACCTACATTGGCATTTCTGGGAAGCAGTAACCTGACCCTTTCCGGTCTTTCATATCAAGGTGAATTGAATACTGAGGTAAGTGATTTCGACGCTTGCAAGAAGCTCAGTGAGTGGTTTGAAGATCGCTGGAATGATCGCTGGTGTCTGGATATTTCAGATGATTTGATCGAAGTCATCGAGGAAAGTTGGGCTAGAGAGGATGCCCTCACGCCTTACGAGGTATACCTCAAAATTGCTTATCATCTGGCACAGGAAGCGCGGGCTGGTCTGAGTGAATTCAAGCTCCCACGTGAATTCGCCAATCAACTCTTTGACTATCAGGCAGCCGCTGTCCAGATTGCTGCTCACCACCTTAATAAGCGGGGTGGTGTTCTGCTCGGTGATGTGGTTGGTCTGGGCAAAACGTTGATGGCAACTGGGCTTGCTCGTATTTTTCAAGATGACTATTCGCTAGAGACGCTCATACTTTGCCCAAAAAACCTAGTGTCAATGTGGGAAAAGTACGTTAAAGACTACCGATTAATCGCTGAGGTGATGTCCCTTAGTCAGGTCATTCAGAGACTCCCCTCATTGCGGCGTTATCGGCTTGTCATCATCGACGAGAGTCATAACCTGAGAAACCGTGAAGGCAGACGCTATAGCGCTATCCAAGATTACATCACCACCAACGAGAGCCGCTGCATCCTGCTTTCGGCGACACCCTATAACAAGAGCTTTCTCGACTTATCCTCCCAACTACGTTTGTTCATTCCAGAAGATCGTGATCTAGGCATACGACCAGAGCGATACTTGAGTGAAATCGGTGAAGCTGAGTTCATTCAGCGTCATCAAGCCCCGTTACGTTCATTGGCGGCATTCGAGAAAAGCGAGTCTGCTGACGACTGGCGTGATCTGATGCGTTTGTATCTGGTACGACGCACACGTAGTTTCATCCTGAATAATTATGCTGAAGTTGATCCCGTGAATGGTCGTCAGTTCATGCGCCTGAAAGATGGTAGGCTGTCTTACTTCCCCGTTCGTGTGCCGCGAACAATCAAGCTGAAAGCCAGTCCGCAGTACCAACGTCTGTATTCTGAGCAGGTCGTGAGCCTTATCAATACCTTGAGTTTGCCACGTTACGGATTAGGGCAATATGTATCTACAAAAGACGTGAAGAACGCGAGTGCTGAAGAAAAGAAGCAAATTGAAAACTTGTCACGCGCAGGTCAGCGGTTGATGGGATTCAGCCGCACCAATCTTTTTAAGCGGCTGGAAAGCAGCGGGATGTCATTTTTACAATCATTAGACCGCCACATTTTGCGAAATTATGTCTTTCTCTACGCTATCAACAATGATCTGCCGCTGCCCATTGGGACGCTTGATGCAGATATGCTTGACCCGAACACTGAAGATGAAGACACCGAGTCGCTCCAAACGGCACTTGAATTGGAGGAGAATGGCGAACTCGATGATATGACCGCATCTGTAGAGAACAGCATCGCGCAAACCAGTCGTGCTTATGCTCAGCGTGCTCAGGATGCTTATACCTTGTTCTCTGGTAAGTATAAGAAGCGTTTCAAATGGCTGCGCTCGTCCTTGTTCACCACCAGTCTGAAGAAACAACTGGATGAGGATATCCGTTTGCTGCTTCAGGTTATTCAGCTTTGCGGTGAATGGAATGTTGCAGAGGACACCAAGCTGGAGGCTATCTATCAGCTCATTGCTGAACAACATCCACACGAAAAGGTGCTGGTGTTCTCTCAGTTTGCGGACACAATCCGTTATCTGTACGATGAATTGAGCCAAGCGGGAGTCGCGCAAATGGCTGCTGCTACAGGGCAATCTGACGATCCGACCACTCTGGCACATCATTTTAGCCCCATCAGTAATGGTGTTGCGATTGACCCAGAGGATGAGATTCGTGTTCTGCTGTCAACGGATGTGTTGAGTGAGGGGCAAAACTTACAGGACAGCGCAATTGTGGTTAACTATGACCTGCCCTGGGCGATCATTCGCCTGTCGCAGCGTGCAGGTCGTGTTGACCGTATTGGTCAGCAGGCAGAGCAAATCTTATGTTATTCCTTTGTTCCAGCGGAGGGCATTGAACAAATCATTCGCCTTCGAGCAAGAGTTCGCCTTCGTTTGCAGGAAAATGGCGAGGTTGTCGGCTCCGATGAGCAGTTCTTCGAGGAAGACACCCTCGCTCAACAACTGCGAGATCTTTATACTGAGAAATCCGGCATACTCGATCTGGAAGCAGATACTGAGGTTGATCTATCGTCTTATGCCTACCAGATATGGGCGAACGCGACCAAGAATAATCAGGCGTTGGGTAAGAAAATCGCAGACCTGCCTGATGTGGTCTATTCTTCACGGCATTATGTTGGCTCAATACAGCGTCCTGAAGGTGTGTTAACTTACGTCAAGACAGGCGACGGAGTAGACGCGCTCGTCTGGCTGGATCAAGCTGGAAACGTCGTCACTGAGTCGCAGCTTGCCATCCTGCGGGCAGCGGAATGCCCACCAGAAACGCCGCCACAGCCGCGCCATCCTCTGCACCATGAACTGGTACAAAAAAGTGTAGAGATGACGCAGCAAGCCGATTATATGGCAACCGCTGGCGGGCAGCTTGGGCGACCCAACAGCGCTCGCCGCCGCACCTATGAACGTTTAAGTAATTATCTCAGGGATCTGAAAGCAACAATGCCGCTGTTCGTGCCGGACGATCTGGAACGCGCTATTGACGACATCTACCATTATCCGCTGCGCTCATCAGCGACTGACACCTTGAACCGCCAATTACGTTCCGGGGTGGCTGATGATGACCTGTCTGATCTCGTGATTAGTCTGTGGAAAGATGACCGCCTGAGCCTCGTCCAAGAAGAAGGCGAACATCAGGAACCTCGTATCCTATGTTCACTGGGCTTGTTTGAAGCGTCGATGGAGTAAGAATTTATGGCAATTAATCGTGCAAACGTGCGGAAGCTGCTACAGGCTTTCGACTTTAAGACACTTTTTATTGAGGAAATGGGTTGGGGAAGTGTGCCAAGCACGCGCCCCGCTCCGATAGATGTAGATGGTACACGCTACATGCGGCGGCTTATTGCCCAGATGTCTGGCGTGAGCGTGTTTGAAATCTTTCCAGCAGACCCAAACGCCAAACTGCCCGACGCAAAGACCCGCGCTGCCATTCATAAGCAAATCGAGGGACTTGCCCACGAGAATTTGCTGATTTTTCTGGATGATGACCAGAACCGCACGCAAAGTCTATGGTACTGGGTGAAGCGTGATGGCAAAAAGAAACAGCCCCGCGAACATCTCTATCTGAAGGGGCAGCCGGGCGATCTGTTCTTGAGCAAACTCGATGGCATTGTGATCGACCTCGACGATCTGCGCGAAGATGGCACGATTCCCATTACTGAGGTGACTGCCCGCCTTGCCGAATCGCTGGATGTAGAGCGTGTCACCCGGAAATTCTACAACGAATTCAGTACGCTGCGCGTCGATTTTATCGACATGATTCAAGGCATTGAGCGCGAAGCAGACCGCTTCTGGTATGCATCTGTGCTGTTGAACCGCCTGATGTTCATCTATTTCTTACAGAAACGCGGCTTTATCCAGAACAACACCCGCTATCTGGATGACAAATTGAAAGAGAGTCAAAAACGCGGTAGTGATCGCTATTACGGCGAATTTCTGGATGCACTGTTTTTTGAAGGTTTTGCCAAGCCAGAGAATCAACGCAGCACCGAAGCCAAAGCCTTGCTGGGTCCGATTCGCTACCTGAACGGCGGGCTGTTCATCCCGCATAAGCTGGAGATTGAATACAAAAACATCCACATTCCCGATCAGGCATTCGAGAATGTGCTAGACCTGTTCGGCAGCTATTCATGGCACCTGGACGACACGCCCGGCGCAGACGATAACGAGATCAACCCCGATGTGTTAGGGTACATCTTCGAGAAATACATCAATCAGAAGGCATTTGGCGCATACTACACCCGTACTGAGATCACGCAGTATCTCTGTGAGCGTACCATTCATGCCGTCATTCTTGACCGCATCCACCAGAACAGCACACGCAAATTCAGCGATCTGAACGAAGTGCTGGTCAAGCTGGATGCAGACCTGTGCCGCCTGCTCTTGTTCACCGTCCTGCCGAAGATTTCAGTTCTTGATCCTGCCTGTGGCTCCGGCGCATTCCTCGTTGCAGCGATGAAAACGCTGCTGGACATTTATGCGGCAGTTTACGGCAAGATTCGTTTCCTGAACGATACTTATCTGACGGCTCATCTAAAAGAGATTGATACCAATCATCCGTCTATCAATTACTACGTCCGCAAGCGCATCATCACCGATAACCTTTATGGCGTGGACATCATGGAAGAAGCGGCGGAAATCGCCAAACTGCGCCTATTCCTGGTGCTCGTAAGTTCCGCCCAGAACGTTGACCAACTCGAACCGCTGCCCAATATCGACTTCAACCTCATGACGGGTAATTCGCTCATGGGTTTGCTGACCGTTGATGAAAAACGCTTCGATAAGGCACAAATGAGTCTGTTTCAGTCGGAAAAAGCGGCACAGTATCGCCGCGTACTGGACGAGAAAAACCGCCTTATTCACCTGTATCGCAACACATCCAGCATGACGGATGATCTGCAAGCACTACGTAAGCAGATTGACGACCATAAGGCGCAAGCCTATGCCACACTTGACCCCATTCTTTTGGACGATTTTCAAGAACTTGGTATCCAATTTGAACAAGCGCAGGCAAATGGTAAAACCAAGAAACGCCAGCTATCTATTGCTGATATTGAGCGATTGGATCCCTTTCATTGGGGCTACGAATTTGATGAAATTATCGAAACACGCGGCGGCTTTGATGTGATTATTGCCAATCCGCCGTGGGAAATCTTCAAACCCATTGACCGTGAATTTGCAAAACGCTACGACGAAAGCATAGATCGGCGTATCAGTACCAAAGAAGAGTTCAAAGCGGTTCTGGATACAATGCTGGAAAACCCGGAAATAAGCAAGGATTATCTTGACTATCTAAGCAGTTTCCCGTATGTGAGTTCCTTCTATCGCGCAGATGCCCATTACACTCATCAAACAGGCGTGGTAAACGGGCGAAAAGTCGGCTCAGATATCAATCTCTATAAGTTGTTCACAGAGCAAAGCTACAAGTTACTACGAGATGGGGGTTTGTGCGGGATTGTCCTTCCTTCAGGGATTTACAGCGATCTCGGCACAAAACAATTACGTGAACTGCTGTTCGATCATACCCATGTCACGGGACTTTTTTCCTTTGAAAACCGAAAAGGTATTTTCGAGGGTGTGGACAGTCGCTTCAAGTTTGTCGTGTTGACATTCCGCAAAGGTGGGACAACCAAAAAATTCCCTGCCGCTTTTATGCGCCATCATGTTCAAGACTTGGAACATTTCCCGAACAGCGAAAGCGTCATGATTG
>Ga0209591_10003369_pt1 | contig 18546 bp, 14 predicted proteins | sample MAT01_FD_187207 | JGI IMG/M metagenome (GOLD analysis project Ga0209591, IMG submission 187207) | Freshwater microbial communities from Lake Fryxell liftoff mats and glacier meltwater in Antarctica - MAT-01 (SPAdes) (version 2) | ecosystem: Environmental > Aquatic > Freshwater > Ice > Liftoff... | reverse complement strand
TCTCTTTCGTTTTGGTCAAAATTTGGAAAAAAGATGGTGTACCCCAATGAGTTAATTCCTAATGATGTCGATTTTGGAAGGGTGATATTTGCGGATTCACCCGCCTCTAGCTCTTCTGCTCTTGCGATAAAAGTTTGATTGAGACTACCTGAAGTCCTTCTAAATATAAACCCTGAAATAGGAAGATTTCCCGTATTGGTTACAGCGATCACTTCATTTTCATGGTTGTTAGAACCAATAGGCGAAGGGGTGATTAATTCTACAAGTTTCATGTCATAATTAAAGGTTTCCTCACTGAGGATTTCAATGTCCTTGACATAAAGGTTGTTTCCAAATCCATTTCGGGCAATAAACGCCACCCGTACATTTCCCATTCCTGCAAACTGACTTAGATTGACAATCTCACGTCTGAACTGGGAAGCACTTGTTGGGATAAACTCATCAAGTGTAGGAGCAGAAGTACGGAGGAAAACATAATCTTTCTCATAAGGAGCATTGACGATCTCAAATGTGTTGCCACAATCAGTAGATACCGCCACGATCAAAAAGTCACCAAATGAATTGTTATTAAAAGGACCATAGGCCATATTGAATGTCAACTGGGCGTTTTGATAGGTGCTAAGATCTAATTGGGGAGAGATAAAATAATCCAATTCACCAAATGCTTCATATTCATAATTACGGATAAAAAGGGCATCTTGGGATTGCCCTTCAAGCACAACCTGTGTTTTCTCCCATGTCGCCAAGTTATCAGGATTATTGATTATCCAGTTTGTTCCGATTTCATTAAATCTGAAAGTGTAGGGCAATGGCACTACAGGCTGTAGGCTGGGATTGGATTGGAGGGTATTGTTGGATGGGTTTTGGTCTGTAGTTGAGTTTACCTGTGTGATAGTGGCTACAAAATTATTTCCACCGGGGTTTAGATTGAAAGGATCAAAACTTACGGTTGTTTCATCACCGGTATTTAAGTTTAAGCTGAAATCCTTTGATTGGATGAGCGATCCGTTGTTTCTGATTTGAATCCTTGCATTTGTAATCCTGTTCAAACCTCGGTTAAGAATTACAAGTGTTGGGGTAAGGTTCAAATCACACACGAAGTCTTGGGGATCACTGATTCTTTGCAATGCAAGATCAAGTGAAAAAAGCTGAGGGGCCACTGTCCCTTTTCCATTGACCAAAGATGATCTTCTTGGGCTGTTTATTAACACGACATCCATCCTTGTCACTTGACCTGATGTGAAGATATTCATACAATTGTCAGGGGTATAGTCCATATAATTTTCCACCAGATCTCTTGTATTACAGGTAATCCTTGGATTAGCGGTCCTGCAGGCATTATTTGAGCCGCTCTGAAGCGGAGTATCTTCTACAAAGTCATCAACTGAACAATCACCGTCTCCCCATATATGGCGTAATCCCAAAAAGTGACCTACCTCATGGGTTGCTGTCCGTCCTACAGAACCGGCTACCGCATTGCCTCCTTCACCAAAGTATCTGTAATCTATAGTCACCCCATCTGTTTCCCTCGAATTAGGAGGAAAGTTAAGTCCCGGTAAATTGGAAATTGGGAAAGAAGCATAGCCGATAAAGGGGGAAACCAGGGTCACTACCCATACATTGAGATAATCTTCCGGTGGCCAAAGAGATGTTTGGCCTATCAATTCAACATCGCTTTGGATATTTGGGCTATAGGTAGTTTTTGGACCCAATACCCGTACGACTCCATTTGTCGGCAATCCATTAGGGTCTTGTTTTGCCAATACAAATTCAATATTTGCGTCTGCTGCTACTCCCAAGAATTCTGCAGGGGTAAAGATTGTATCAGCATTTAGTCTTCTGAAATCTTCGTTCAATATCCTGATTTGAGCCTCAATCTGGGAGAAAGGGATGTTTGCACCGGAACCTTCAGGTGTTCCATTATGGATGACATGAACAACTACAGGAATTAGCCTTCGGTCTGCTTGAGTTCTTTGCTGGGCAGTTGGATTTTTTTTCTTTTGGCTGATTTTATCTGTAATCCAAGACTCAAAATATTCTTTGCTTCCATAAATCCCCATCTTCTCTTCCTGCATCTTTTCGATCAGGACGTGTGCACATTTTTCATCATGTTCATGCTGATAGGGTTGACCAAAAAAATTCTGGGCTTCAACTTTGAGACTCATCAGGGAAAATACCAAGAATAAGAAAAAACCTATTCTCTTTCCAAAGGACTTAATTTTCATTCGGGCTAAATTAAGCAACTAAAACATTGACTGCTTCTACTTTGATAATCTCAGGAATTGCCCTTTTGATCGCTTCTTCGACGCCGGCTTTCAGTGTCATGGTTGACATCGGGCAGGTACCACAAGTTCCTGTCAATTCTATTCTTAATATAAAATCATCGGTTACCTCAACTACCCTGACATTTCCGCCATCAGCTTCTAAATAGGGTCTGATGCTGTCCAATGCCGCTTCAATTCTTTCACTTAATGGGAAACTCATTTATCTTATTAATTTACTTGTACAACTTCAGTTTTGTTTTTTTCGGCATTCCGAATGGCAATCTGCCTAGCAACCGCTTCGGCCAATGATGAGAATGCTTTTTCAGTAATTCCTGATTTTAGTACGGCAGGAAACCCGGAATCACCGCTTTCCCTGATACTTTGCACTATTGGTATCTCGCCTAAAAGGGGGACATCAAACCGCTCAGCCAACCTTCTTCCACCTTCCTTGCCAAACAAATAATACTTGTTTTCCGGCAATTCCTCTGGTGAAAAATAAGCCATATTTTCCACAACACCTAGTATGGGTACATTTATTTGGGGTTGTCTGAACATGGTCAAACCTTTTGTAGCATCGCCCAAAGCGACTTTTTGCGGAGTTGTGACGATCACTACACCAGTTACCGGAACAGTCTGAACCATTGTCAGGTGGATGTCAGAGGTTCCCGGAGGCAGGTCTATGAGGAGGTAATCCAACTCACCCCATTCCACATCTCCGATGAATTGCTTCAAGGCGGAGCTTGCCATCGGCCCTCTCCATACTACAGCCGAGTCTGCCGGTGTCAAAAATCCAATGGACATCAATTTGACCCCATATTGCTCTATCGGGATGATGATGTTTTTGCCATCCAATTGTTTTACTGAAGGCTGTTCAGCCTCGACATTGAACATGATCGGAATTGAAGGACCTGATATATCAGCATCTATCAATCCGACTTTTGCTCCCATTTTGGCCAATGCCACTGCGAGGTTAGAGGCAGTGGTGGATTTTCCGACACCGCCTTTTCCTGATGCAATGGCAATGATGTTTTTGACTTGTGGAAGCAAAGGAGCATTTGTCCTACTGCTCGTCACATTGGAAGTCATGTGAATATCCAAATCTATTTCACTTCCAAATGTCTCCTCCAAGACTTCTATGCAATTATTCTTGATGATTTCTTTGAGAGGACAGGCAGGAGTGGTGAGTACCACTTTAAAACTTATTTTTTTTCCCGCTACTTCCAGATTCTGGATCATGCCCAAAGTGACCAAGTCCTTCTTCAAATCAGGATCTTGGACTTTTGAAAGTGCTTTAAGGATATCGCTTTTTTCTATGTTCATTTTTGACAAGGTAAATCCGCCCGCAAAATAGGCTATAATTATAGGAATTGAAAAACCTATCTGGTCTTCGAAACATTAAATCTTTCAAATTGATTAACTTTCTTCCACCGCAATAAGTTTCGTATTGAGTCCGACCTATTTTAGATGGAATACTTTTTATCTTTGAATCCCAAAATTTAGGAAAAAGTGATCAGCAGAAATACCACAGACAAGGTCAGAGAAAGAGTAGACATCGAGGAGGTGGTCAATGATTATGTGCCTTTGAAAAAAAAGGGGCAAAACCTTTGGGCATGCTGTCCTTTTCACAATGAAAGCACTCCGTCCTTCTCTGTTTCGCCCGCCAAGCAGATTTATAAATGTTTTGGTTGCGGTAAAGCCGGTGACCCCATCCAATTTGTGATGGATATCGAAGGCATAGGCTTTAATGAAGCGATACGCCAATTGGCACAGAAATACGGGATCGAAATTGAAGAAGACAAGCAGGTTTCGCCGGAAGCTGTGCAGGCATTTAATGAAAAGGAAAGCCTTTACATAGCACTCAATTTTGCGAAGGACTTTTTTGTCCAAAACCTCCAGTCTGAAGAGGGTAAAGCCATAGGGTTGAGTTATTTTAAAGAAAGAGGTTTCAATCAATCGATAATTGAAAAGTTTGACCTTGGCTATTCATTAGATGGTTGGGACCATTTGCTCAAAGCCGCCAAGCAGGCTGGGCATACTGAAGAAATATTGCTCAAGGCAGGTCTGATTCTGCAAAAAGAAGGTGAGGCCGAAAGGCTTTATGACAGATTCAGAGGTCGGGTCACTTTTACTATCCATAATCTTGGGGGTAAGGCCATCGGATTTGGTGCAAGGATTCTGACCCAAGATAAAAAGCAACCCAAGTACATCAACTCTCCGGAAACTGAGGTTTACCACAAGAGCGATGTGTTATACGGTATTTTTCAGGCCAAAAAATCCATCAGGGAAAAAGAAAACTGTTACCTCGTAGAGGGTTACACAGATGTGGTCTCCATGCATTTGGCTGGTATTGAAAATGTTGTTGCCTCCTCGGGTACATCCCTTACCGAAAACCAGATCAAGCTCATCAAACGGTTCACAGATAACATCACGGTGTTGTATGATGGGGATTCGGCGGGTATCAAAGCTTCCCTCCGTGGGATTGACATGATATTGGAGGGAGGACTCAATGTCAAAGCTGTTGTTTTCCCCCAGGGCGAGGACCCCGATAGTTATTCCCGAAAAGTAGGTTCGCTTGCTTTCAAAGAATATTTGGAAGAGAAAGCCCAGGATTTTATTGCTTTCAAAATCGGGCTTTATGCAGAAGAGGCAGCTAAGGATCCGATCAAGCAGGCCGACCTGATCCGTCAAGTGGTCAGCAGTATTGGAAAAATCCCTGATCCGATCCTCAGATCTGTCTATATCAAACAGTCAGCAAACCTGCTCGATATCGATGAAGATATCATTCAGACCGAACTGAATAAGATATTTGTCAAATCAGAGAAAGAAAAGTACTTCAGAGAACAGAGAGAAACAGAGCAGGAAACCAATTTTGAGAATCTTCTTCCCTCCAAAGAAACTCCGACATCTTCCTCTTCTCTAATTTACATTCAGGAGAGGGAAATGATGCGGCTTTTGGTAAGCTATGGATTTGAAATGGTATCAGAGGAGACGAGGGTTTGTGAGTATCTGCTTCAAGAAACCGCTGAACTCACTTTTGAGACTGCTGTTTTTAATAAAATTTTAACCATCTATAAAAATGCCTTGGCGGAAGGTGTTCTTCCCCAACCTGAATATTTTTTAAACTTCGGTGACCATGAAGTCAAAAACGAAGTTATACACCTGATTACCAGAAAATATGAATTGTCAACGCTCTGGGAAACCCGATTCCAGATTTTCACCCATCATGAGGCAGATGACCTGGCCAAGACTGTGTATGACAATGTTTTGCATTTGAAGAAAAAAGTAATCAATAAATTGCTCCAAGAGGCAAAACATAAAATCAAAGAGGCAGATGATGATAAATTGGATGTGGATGTGATCAGCCAAAGGATAGAAGTATACATGGAACTCAAGAAATTTCAGGTAGAAATCGACAGACAATTGGGTATTGTTGTCAGTTATTAGCCAAACTTAAATTGTTGAAATCCTGTTTTGTTATGCAAAGGGTGCTAATTTTGCCACCATATTATCCAGAATTCAAAAAATAAACATGTCAAATACAATACAACTCGATTCAATAGAGGAGGCGGTTAAGGCAATAAAAAACGGTGAAGTGATCATTGTTGTAGACGATGAAGACAGAGAAAATGAAGGGGATTTTATCTGTGCTGCGGAAAAAGTCACTCCCGAAATCATCAATTTTATGGCCACCCATGGACGGGGCCTGATATGTGCTCCGTTGATTGAAGACAGGTGCGATCAATTGGGTCTGCAACTGATGGTAGGAAACAATACAGCTGCCTTTGAAACTCCATTTACCATATCTGTCGACCTGATTGGCCATGGATGCACCACTGGGATATCTGCCAGTGACCGTGCCAAAACCATCCGTGCTTTGATAGATGACTCCATCCACCCTGATGAATTGGGAAAACCGGGACATATTTTTCCACTCAAAGCCAAAAGGGGAGGTGTCCTCAGAAGGTCAGGCCATACTGAAGCGGCCATAGATTTTGCAAGATTGGCAGGATTGTCGCCCGCAGGCGTACTCATCGAAATCATGAATGAAGACGGTTCCATGGCAAGGTTGCCGGATCTCGTTGAAGTAGCCAGGCGGTTCAATCTCAAGCTGGTTTCGATCAAAGATTTGATTGCTTACAGGTTAAAAAATGAAACCCTGATCAAAAGGGAAATCGGAGTTGACCTGCCCACAATATTGGGAGATTTTGATTTGATAGCATTTCGCCAGACCAATACGGATGACATGCATCTTGCTTTGGTCAAAGGTTCTTGGACAATCGACGAACCCATTATGGTGAGGGTTCACTCATCCTGTGTTACTGGTGATATCTTTGGCAGCTGCAGATGTGATTGCGGTCCACAGCTTCACAAAGCCATGGAAATGGTAGAGAATGAAGGACGGGGAGTAGTACTTTACATGAATCAGGAGGGAAGAGGTATTGGCCTTTTGAACAAACTCAAAGCATATAAACTTCAGGAACAAGGTATGGACACCGTTCAGGCCAATCTGGCACTCGGACTTCCTATGGACAAAAGAGATTATGGTGTCGGGGCCCAGATTTTAAGGGATTTGGGAGTGAGCAAAATCAGGCTGATTACCAACAATCCTACCAAAAGAGTCGGACTCCTCGGTTATGGCCTTGAGATAGTGGAGGAAATACCAATTGAAATAGCCTCAAACCCCCATAATGAAAAATACTTAACCACGAAGCGTGATAAAATGGGACACACCATTCTTAAAAACGCCAAATAATGAGACTATTTGTTGGTATAAAAATCGATATTCTGCCTAACAAAACTTAAATTGTATCAACCAATTCGATCTAGGATTCGTTATTCATCTGAACCCAATAACTGAATGAGATGAGGCACATACAACTAACATTTATCTTCTTTTTTCTTTATAACCTGATAGGGATTGCCCAAAGTGGCCAATTTCCTTCACAGGTGTGGCACAAGGGACAGATCACCACCAATAACGGGCAGATTTTTCAGGGAAGTTTGAAATACGACCTAGAAAATAATCTTGTCCAGCTTCAGAACAGCGGAATTGAAACCTTCGGAGCATCCAATGTGGTTCAGTTTGAGATTTTCGATGAACAATATGGTGGAATTAGGACATTCTATACATTGCCCTATTCCCTTACAGGAGAATACGAAACCCCAATTTTCTTTGAGATTTTGACCGAAGGGAATAACATTGTCCTGTTATGCAGAGAGTATGTCACTACAGATAACCGTGGAATGGGGATGTACTCACCCATGATGATGAACCCTATATGGGGACCTCAAATGTCAGGTGCTTACAAATTGGCCTTTAACTTTTACTTCCTCAAGGATGCAAAAATCCAGAAATATTCCCAAAAGAAAAAGGAACTTTTGGATATCCTATATGATAGGTCCGACGAGGTGGAATTGTATATGCGAAAAAACAGGCTTGCCCATGACCAGCGGGGGGATTTGCTCCGCATAACCGCTTACTACAATCAGATAAGATAATTTTTATGTCAAAAAAACCATTGATTTTGGTTTCCAATGATGACGGGATCACTTCCAAAGGCATCAGGGTATTGGTAAATGTAATGAAAAAGTTGGGGGATGTAGTAGTGGTTGCACCTGACAGTCCCCAATCCGGAATGGGCCACGCCATCACGATCGGCGAAACACTGAGGCTCTATGAGGAAGATATCTTCGAGGATGTGGTGGCCTACAAATCCAGCGGTACCCCTGCAGATTGCGTCAAGCTGGCAAAGCACCATGTGATGAAAAACCGCCAACCGGATTTGGTTGTCAGCGGAATCAACCACGGAAGCAACACCTCAATTTCAGTTTTGTATTCCGGAACGATGTCCGCAGCCATTGAAGGGGCATTGGAAGGACTTCCTTCCATTGGCTTCAGTTTATGTGATTACTCTTCCAAAGCTGACTTTAGCCATGTAGAAGAGTATGTTTATAAAATCGCCAAACAGGTTTTGGATCATGGAATCGCCAAGGGGGTAGCCTTGAACGTCAATTTTCCACCCAAAAGAAATGAATCGATCAGGGGTGTCAAAGTCTGTCGTCAGGCCCATGCCAAGTGGCAGGAGGAGTTTTCCGAAAGATTTGATCCCAATGGAAGAAAATACTATTGGATGGCGGGCAATTTTGTGAATTTTGACAAAGGCGAAGACAACGACGAATGGGCAATAGCAAATAACTATGTTTCAATAGTGCCCTGCCAATACGACTTGACCGCGCACCATGCCATCAGCCAGATCAATGAAGAATGGAACTGGGATGAATTATAATCAAAAAGGAGGATAGAACATCCTCCTTTTTGATTTTTTAGTGCCTTTTCACATTATAGCCACTTCTCCAGCATCCTCTCACTTTCTATCCAAAGCCTTTCTCTCATTTTCTTTGAATTGGCCTCAGAAGAAGGTTTTACAGGTTTGTTTTTCTTGAAGTAACTGCCATTTTTCAAAGAATCGATATTGGTCTTGGCAAGGAAAATAGTCGTTTTTGCTCCTTCCTGCGCAGTAATCATAAAAGGCGAAGCAAGTTTCCAAAAGAAGCCAAAAATCCCTGAAGTTTCCTTTCCAAAATTGGTTTTGACCACTCCGGGATGAAGCGCATATGCATTCAGACCTTTCTCCCAGAACTTTTCGGAAAGGGATTTGGTAAACAAAATATTGAAAAGCTTCACGTTGGAATAGGAAATAAATGAGCTGAATTTTTTATGTGCGTAATTCAGATCATCAAAATCAACTTTTGCCGCACGGTGGGCTTCTGAACTCACACTGATCACTTTTGAACTTTGTGATGACAAAAGCAAAGGCATCAGATGATGGGTCAGAAGAAAATGGCCTAAATGATTGACCACAAGGCTCATTTCGAATCCATCTTTGGTGATCTCTTTATTTTGAAAAATCCCACCGGCATTGTTGATCAACACATCCAAAGAACCGGTTTTTGCTTGGATACTTTTGGCTGCAGCGACTACGGATTCCATGTCAGTCAGGTCACAATAGATGAAAGTGATCTTTTTTTGATCTTTGATTGAGAGTGTTTCGATCAGCTTTTTTGCCTTTGACTCATTTCTTGCAATCAAATAAATCTCATTAAAATAGGGGGTGAGTTGGGTAAACGCAACCGCTCCTATTCCGGAAGTTGGACCTGTGATGGCTAGTTTCATTTGTCTTTGTTTTGTTTTAAACACTTATTAACAGATATGGTTCAAGAAAACTAATTTTCAAAGCAGCAATTTAAACGTGTCCAATATTAAAAAATTTGTATTTTTAGCCTTGTGGTTTTTCAAAAACCGCAAAAAAGAAACTTGCGATGCTTAGGGCTTCAGAATGTTTTAAGAACCAGCAAGTTACAAGAAACCTACCAAATCATTGATTGGAATCACCTTATACAAAGTGGAAAATCAAAAGCCGTTTATTGACATCGACGAAGTATTTAAAAGCAAAAATCCAGGGCTACATACATGGCTGCCGGGATTTGTGATCAATTATGTAAAAAGAGTAGTCCATGAAAATGAAATCAACAAAGTCATGGCCAATATCGGCCATTTGCACGGAATGGAATTTGTCAATGCCCTGATCGGTGAGTTTGGAGTGGAGGTCACACTTACAGGAGCGGAAAACATACCCTTGGACAGACCCGTGATATTTGCTTCTAACCATCCCTTGGGCGGAATGGACGGCATAGCTTTCATGTTTGCTTTGGGAAAATACCGGACTGACCTGAGGTTTTTGGTCAATGATATCCTCACTAATATCAAAAATTTTCAACCTCTGTTTGTGCCGGTGAATAAGCTTGGGACCAATAGCAGGGATGTTTCCAAATTGATTGAAGACACTTACGCGAAGGATGTTGCTGTTTTGGTTTTTCCCGCAGGTTTGGTATCCAGAAAACAGCCGGGAGGCATCAAAGACCTTGAATGGAAGAAAAGTTTTATCAGCAAATCCAGAAAGTACAAAAAGGACATTGTTCCGGTATACATAGAAGGGAGAAATTCAGATTTCTTCTATAACTTCGCCAATCTCAGAAAAAGGGTAGGCATCAAAACCAATATTGAAATGTTTTATCTGCCGGATGAAATGTTTTCCCAAAGAGGTAAAAAAGTAATCATCCATATAGGAAAACCGATTCCTTACAGTTATTTTGATAAATCAAAAAGTGAAAACGAGTGGGCCGAGGAAGTAAAACAGATTGTTTATAAAAAGGCCTAAATGATAGATGTATGCAAGCGGTAATCCCGGCAATAGACAGAGAATTATTGAAAAAGGAGCTTACTCCTGAGAGATTTTTGCGTTATTCAAACAACGGAAACAACTTGATCTATTTGGTCAACCACCATAATTCTCCCCATACAATGCAGGAAATAGGAAGGTTGAGGGAACTGACTTTTAGAGCCGCCGGGGGCGGGACTGGGCTTGCACTTGACATTGATGACAATGACATCATCCCCAATTGTTACCAGCAATTGGTTACCTGGAATCCCGAGGATGAGGAGATTGTGGCAGGTTATAGGCTGATCAAATGCAGCGAGGCCGGTGTAGACCAGGATGGTCACATTAACCTGTCCACTGCCCACTTATTTACTTTTTCAGAAAAATTCCTTGCAGAATATATCCCATATGCAATTGAACTGGGAAGGTCATTTGTCCAACCTCAATACCAGCCCAGTCTGGACAACCGTAAGGGAATTTTTTCTTTGGACAACCTTTGGGACGGGCTTGGTGCCGTGATAAAACTTAATCCGGACATCAAATACCTTTTTGGAAAAGTCACGATGTACCCGCATTACAATAGAGAAGCGCGTGATTTCTTGCTTTTTTTTATGCAGTTCTATTTTCCCGATAAAGAAAATCTGGTTGCGCCACATGAAGATTTGAGGTTGACTTATGAAACAGATATCTCCGAATTTTCCAAACGGCTCGATGGTCTGGATTATAAGGATGGATACAAAGTCCTTAACAGCAAGGTGAGGGCAATGGGTGAAAACATTCCTCCTCTGATCAATACATATATGAACTTGTCTCCCACGATGAAATCATTCGGTACGGCGATGAACGATGAGTTTGGAGATGTGGAAGAGACAGGAATATTGATCACATTAGACGATATTTATGATAGCAAAAAGCACCGTCATATAGATACTTTCGATAGGGATAGGGTTTTTGGCAGTAGAGAATAAACAATATGAAAAAAACTGTAATCATAGGAGCATCAACCAATCCTTCCAGATATGCCTACTTGGCGGCGGAGATGTTTTCGCAGAGGAATATTCCGGTGGTTCCGGTGGGAATCAAGACCGGTGTTTTGTTTGGAAATGAAATCCTAAACATCAAAGACAAGCCCGAGATAAAAGATGTAGACACTGTGACGCTCTACATAGGCCCTCAAAACCAACCTGAGTGGTATGACTATATGATTTCCTTGAAGCCAAAAAGAATTATTTTCAATCCGGGAACAGAGAATCCAGAGTTTGAGAAATTGGCCAAAAAAAGTGAAATAGACACGTTGAGAGCCTGTACTTTGGTGTTGATGAGTACAGGTCAATATTGATTTTTTCTTTTATCCAAAAAAAGATTCATATACCAAATATGAGGAGCTGAGATCAGTGATACCAAGACAAAGAAAAGTAAAGTCAATTGGTCTGCTTCCAGCATATTGTAAAAAAACAACAAAATAAAGGAGATTCCTACCAGACTTGTGAGGGTGAAAGGCAACAGTTTTGTAATGAAATTCCTGATTTTTTGTGGTTGAAGAAAATCTTTCAAGGCTTTGAACTCTTCAGTCATACTCGGCAAAGAATGCCAGAATCCAAAGTAAATGATGAAACCTAGGAGCAGTGGCAAATGGTAAAGAAAAATACCCAGCAAGCTAATTTCCATTAACAGCCAAATGGACTTAGTACCAAAATTCAATAAAATCAAGATGGTGGATAGGGAAAAGGAAATGAGAATAACTGCCGTTCCATAAGTGGCAAGATGACTGACATCAATGATTTTGGATAAAATGGATGCAGTGTAAGCGAAATCACCCCAAAGAATCGAACTCAGAATAAATGAGCCTAATGTAATGAAAGTCAGTCCTTCAAGTTTTTTGAATCTCATTTTGATAAAATGACTTTGGCCAAAATGGTAAGCTGACATCAAGATAAAAGCGAGCAGGGCCACAGTCGGAAGGAAAAGCCAAACAGCTAAATATGCGATGATGATAGCTAGATATTTGAGGATAAATCTGACCAGGTTTTTTTTATCCATGACAGGGTTGAGAAGGAGGTGGTCAATCGCCCCGTGTGGTATACCTATTGTGATCAAGATTGCGCCAAAACAAATCCATTGATACATTTCATTTCCTTCGAATAGCAAAAGATAGGCTATCCCGATACCAGTCCCCAGTATTTTGCCGGCTGTTTCAATGCCTTTCATAGTTCAGAAGGGATTTAATGAAAATGGAGAACTTCAATCTGGATAGGATACCGATTTCTTCCCAAATGTTTGTTTCTTCATTGAGGAACTTCAGGACAAGATTTGCCCGGTTCAAAGCAAACATTTGTCTGAAAATTTCCGGCAATGCAGCGGGCCATTTCACTGCTATATTCAATATGATGTTGTCATAAAAACTGAACCTCGGTTTTCTGTTCCATTTTCTCGAGTTGACTTTTCCGGATGAGTTCAACTCACTTACAATAGATTTGCAGTGCTTTTGAATGTCATAGAAAGTGAAACCAGTGGAAGGTTTAGAACAACCTGCCAAGGTACCCAGGTGAACTATATTTTGGTGCTTGTTTAGAGGAGTTTCCACAGTTGTCATCGGTATGGTGCCCGATTCTTTGAATGCGATGTCATAGGCTGTCAGACCAAGTTCTTTTTCCAAATATCCAGAAAGCTGCGCCTCCATTGTAGGTATATCAATCCCATTTTTGGTGTAAAGGGTATACTCAATCAAGGCTTCTTTTTTGGTATAGGGAAGGATATAAAAGAAATCCGTTTTGGTTTTCTGATCAGATACGAAGTGCATCAGTGATACAGCACTGGGATCAAAACAATCATTTTTGCATGAGATTTTCCACCCCACAAAAACTTGTTTTAAAATCGGAGATTCCTTTCTTGGGGAAGAAAATGGAATGCTGTTAAACAATAAATTAGACTTGAATATTCCTGATTCGGAGGTCACTACTTGCACTGAACCCATTCCAGAGCTTTCGATTTTTTCGACTCTGTCTTTGAGGAAGGATACATTTGGAAACTGCCTAGCCTTTTCAATCACCTCTTTGTAAAAATCGGATGACTTGATGTGGTAATATTTTAGTTTTTGTGGATGAGCCGAAACCGATTTATTTGCTTCAGAAATTTTGATCGATTCCCAAAAAATCAAAGGGGTGCTTTTAGGGTGTATTCCAAGTGGTTGTTCTGACCAATAGCACCAGGTTCTGTCATTTTCGATTTTGGATGAGTTGTCGATTAGAAGGATTCTCTTATCCTTGAGCGGGCTATCAAGTAGATAATAGATCAAGCTTAAACCGGCACATCCAAGCCCCGTAATGATGTAATCGTAGGTTACCATGTGGGTCTTTTGGGTTGATAAAAAAAGGCTTCTCCAATCAAGGAGAAGCCTTTGAAATAAAAATTATGCGTGAACCACTTTCTTGTTTTTGTTTGTCTCAGAGATAGCTACTGAATAGATCACCAAACCGAAACCGATTTTGTTGACGGCATCAGCCACGTTGTAAAACAAATCAATGCTGCTGACTTCAAATGCACCTGACAAAAGGTTGCCTGGAAGAACCATGTATCCAAGAGGATATATAGACCAACCCAGTGTGATGAAGATTTTCAATAAGAACATTGCTCTACCCAAAGCAGGGCTATCAGAGCTTTTAGCCAATTTGGCGACGTCACCTGCAAATACTTCATACACAATGTACAAGTAACCGAGTGTAGAGGCTATACCCCATATCACATTGTTATCTATACCTGAAGTCTCACCGATGTATCCGGTAATGAGCATCACCAAAGAAGCAAGGATAAGCTTGGTAAGCGTACTTGTTTTGGCACCAAATGGCTTGGTAAGTAGATAAAACTCCACGCACATTAACGGTACTGTCAAAGTCCAATCGACATATCTGAATGCTGTTGGGCTTTGACCTGTCTGCAAGTAAAAATCTCGCATGTAATAATAATGTACTGCTGCGATTCCGGTAATCAGACCGGAAACCAATAATGATGTTTTCCATTTGTCGCTTACTGAGTTTCTTTCTACGAAAAAGAAGACTGCCGAAGCAAACATTGCCATATAACCCATAAAGAAGGTTATTGCAACTGGATCACTGTTAATGATCTTATCAAGACCAATCAATTCTGCTGTTAATAGGGTGTTCATAGATTAACGATTTAAGTTAGAATGGATTTTTTAAACATTGTTTGGATTAAAACTTCTGTAATTAAGCAAATAAGAATAATATTTGTTTAATAGGGGATAGTAAATATTAAACAATTGTATATAAAAAGATCAATATCAGGTATAAACAGGTGTAAAATGTCTGTTCCTTGATCTTATATTGATTTGGTATTTTATCTGATTTTCAATAAAAAATTTGGGACTTGATATTTTGCAGAAAATAGATCAAAAATGATTTGTTAAGCCTGATTTTATGGCAAAATTAAGGCAGGCGTTATCGATTTTTTTGCGTATTATTACGGGTTAATAGAAAAACAAAAAATCTCTTTTTTTCAAGAAAAAGACATTTTAAACAAGTTATGAGCGAACAAAAAGAAGGAAATCGCCAGGATTATTCAGCAGATAATATCCAGGTTTTAGAAGGTTTAGAAGCGGTAAGAAAAAGACCCGCAATGTATATCGGTGATATAGGGTTCAAAGGACTCCATCATCTCATTTGGGAGGTAGTAGATAACTCTATTGATGAAGCGCTTGGTGGTTATTGCGACACCATCCACGTGGCAGTCAATGAGGATAACTCCGTCACGGTAGAAGACAACGGCAGGGGTATTCCGATAGACATGCACCTAAAAGAGAAAAAATCCGCTTTGGAAGTGGTCATGACGGTGCTTCATGCAGGTGGAAAGTTTGACAAAGACACCTACAAAGTCTCCGGAGGTCTCCATGGTGTAGGTGTATCCTGTGTAAATGCCTTATCAGCAGATTTGAAAGCCACTGTCCATAGAAATGGGAAGGTTTATGAGCAGGAATACAAAATCGGTATACCGCAATATCCTGTCAGGGAAATCGGTGTAACGGAAAAGAGAGGGACCATCATACATTTCAAACCGGACGATTCCATCTTCACACAAACTGAGTTCAAGTATGAAACCATTGCAACGAGGTTGAGAGAAATGTCCTTCCTGAATGCTGGCATCAAGATATTCCTTAAAGATTTCAGGGAGTTGGAAGATGATGGTTCTCCTCGAGCGGATGAATTTTATTCAGAAGGAGGGTTGGTCGAATTTGTCCAATATCTTGATGAAAACAAAGAAAAAATCATTGAATATCCGATATACATCGAATCTGACAAAGGAAATGTGCCTGTGCAGGTAGCGATGAACTACAATTCTTCCTATTCTGAAAATGTGGTTTCTTACGTCAATACCATCAATACTTACGAAGGTGGCACGCACGTTTTCGGTTTTAGAATGGCATTGACAAGAACGTTGAAAAACTATGCTGATAAATCCGGCATGCTGGAAAAGCTGAAACTTGAAGTGTCAGGCGATGACTTCAGAGAGGGTCTGACAGCTGTTATTTCGGTCAAAGTGCAAGAACCGCAGTTCGAAGGGCAGACCAAAACCAAACTTGGAAACTCTGATGTGCAGGGAGCGGTTAACAGTGCTGTTTCTGAAGTGTTGCAATCATGGCTTGAAGAGCATCCAAAGGAAGCCAAAATCATCGTAGGCAAAGTCGTTTTGGCAGCGCAGGCAAGACATGCGGCACGCAAGGCCCGTGAAATGGTGCAGCGTAAAAACATCCTTGGCGGCGGTGGCTTACCGGGAAAATTGGCCGATTGTGCCAACTCCGATCCTACTGTATGTGAACTGTATCTCGTCGAAGGGGACTCCGCCGGAGGATCTGCCAAGCAGGGTAGGGATAGAGATTTTCAGGCTATTCTTCCTCTAAAAGGGAAAATCCTGAATGTCGAAAAAGCCCACGAACATAAGATTTATGACAATGAGGAAATCAAAAACATTCTGACAGCATTGGGTGTAAGATTGGGGACAGCCACTGACGACAAAGAACTGGACATGTCATCCCTTCGATACCATAAGATCGTAATCATGACGGATGCTGATATTGATGGGTCCCACATTAGGACCTTGATCTTAACCTTGTTCTTCAGGTATATGCGTCCTTTGATAGAAAATGGCTATGTCTACATTGCCCAGCCACCACTCTATTTATTGAAGAAAGGGAAAGACGAAAGATACTGCTGGAATGAAGAAGAAAGGAAAAGACTGACCCGTGAAATGGTTGGAGAAGGGAAAGAAGACAGCATCAATATCCAGCGATACAAAGGTCTTGGAGAAATGAACCCTGAGCAACTTTGGAGTACAACCATGGACCCAAATACCAGGACCTTGAAGCAGGTTACCATCGAATCAGCAGCAGAGGCTGACCATTTATTCTCCATGTTGATGGGAGATGAAGTCGCACCAAGGAGAGATTTCATTGAGAAGAATGCGAAATACGCAAAAATCGATAGCTGATATCAGAAATTTTTAAATCAAAAAGGGCTTTAAGCCCTTTTTTTATGTTTATTAATGATTTATTAACCTTTATGGGAAAAATGAATTCCATAGATTATTAGATTTGTATCATACACAATAGTCATGAGAGTAACTTCTAGAGATAAATATGAAAGCATCATTGAAAGCAGTGACCTAATCAGTAGGGATCTGAGTTGGATGAAGTTCAATGACCGGGTACTTGACCAATCCAAGAAAAATAAGAGATGCATTTTTGAGAAATTGAAATTTTTGGCCATCACAGCCTCCAACCTGGATGAATTTTTCATGATAAGGATAGGGTCCCTTTACAATTATCTGGATTATGATAAAGAAAGGGTTGACTATTCAGGCTTGAGGGAGGAACCCTTCAAAATGAAGCTGATGCTTGAATGTCAGGAATTCCATAAACGCCAACAAGAACTTTTCCTCACTGATCTTCTACCTAAGATGTCTGAGGACGGTTTTATTCTCAGCAATGTCCGGAATCTGGAACAGGAGGAACAAGAGTTTATCAAATCCTATTTCAATAAGGCTGTATATCCCATGTTGACCCCGATGGTTTTCGATGGCTATAGGACTTTTCCAATTCTGATGAATAAGCTTCTGATTTTTGGGGTTGTCACTTTGGCCCCGGGAGACAAAAAGGAAAACAGGAAACTTTCTTTTGTACAGATTCCTGCCAATATCCCGAGGTTTTTTGAGATCGAAAGAGAAGATATAGCCGTTTATATCCCTATTGAGGAAGTCATCAGGGAAAACATCGTTTCGTTGTTTCGAAACGTGAATATTGAGTCTATCAACCTTTTCCGGATTACCCGAAACGGTGATTTTACTTTGGAGGAAAGTGAAGATATGGACGCCAATTTCCTCGAAGAGGTAAAAAGAAAGCTGAATGAGCGAAAAACGGGAAGGGTAGTAAGGATTGAAATCGAGGAAGGATACAGCCGTTGGATGGTGACTTTACTCAAAGAACGATGGAATATCAGTGATGACAGTATCTTCAAAGTAGAGCGCTCCAGTATGCTTGATTTCACCGGGCTATGGCAAGTGATCAACAACAGACGTTTCAAAGATAAATTGCCCCAAATTCCTGATCCTGTTCCTCCTTTGTCTTTTCCCGAAGAGGGATCAGAGGATATTTTTCAGGTGCTCAAGGAAAGGGATATTCTCTTACATCATCCCTATAACAATATTGACCCGATTTTCGAACTGATCGAAAAAGCAGTTGATGACCCTTCTGTGATGGCCATCAAAATGACCATTTACAGGCTGGCAAAGGAAAGCCGTATAACCCAAGCTTTGCTGAGGGCTGCTGAAAACGGAAAGCACGTGTCGGTTCTCTTTGAGGTGAAGGCAAGGTTTGATGAAGAAAACAATATCCGTGAAGCCAAAAAGCTTCAAAAAGCCGGTTGTTTTGTCATATATGGAATCAGTAACCTGAAGACCCATACCAAACTGATGTTGATCGTCAAAAAAGAGGAAGACAGGGTGATGCGTTTTGTGCACCTTGGTTCCGGCAATTACAACGAGGACACTGCCAGGCT
>Ga0209591_10003365_pt1 | contig 18558 bp, 9 predicted proteins | sample MAT01_FD_187207 | JGI IMG/M metagenome (GOLD analysis project Ga0209591, IMG submission 187207) | Freshwater microbial communities from Lake Fryxell liftoff mats and glacier meltwater in Antarctica - MAT-01 (SPAdes) (version 2) | ecosystem: Environmental > Aquatic > Freshwater > Ice > Liftoff... | reverse complement strand
GCGCTGAAACTGGCACAGGGTGCATATCTGGCGCTTTTGTCCCACAGCGGGTCACGCGGTGTCGGCTACAAAATCGCTTCGTACTATTCCGAACTGGCGATGTCTCAGATGCCGGGCTTGCCCGATACCGTAAAACATTTGGCATGGTTGGCGCTCGACTCGGAAGCCGGTCAAGAATATTGGCACGCGATGGAACTGGCGGGGGCATTCGCATCCGCCAATCATCAGGTAATTCATGCTCGCGTCGCGGCGGCAGCCGGTTTAACGCCGATTGCCAGCGTCGAAAATCATCACAACTTCGCATGGCGCGAACAAATCCGGGTTGATGGGGTTGTGCGCGCAGCAATTGTCCACCGTAAGGGTGCGACGCCAGCGGGGAAGGGTGTGCTGGGTATCATTCCCGGTTCTATGGGCGATGCCGGTTATGTGGTATCTGGCAAAGGCAGCGTGGCAGCCCTAGAATCAGCATCGCATGGCGCAGGACGCCTGATGAGCCGTACCAAAGCGAAAGCGGGCATTACGCTGGCGGATCAAAGAGCCTACCTCGCGCGCCATAACGTGACGCTCGTCGGCGGCGGGCTGGATGAATCGCCACAAGCCTACAAGCGCATCGAGGCAGTGATCGCCGCGCAAACCGACCTCGTGAAAATTATCGGACGGGTGCAACCGCGCATCGTTCGGATGGCAGATGATGTGCCCCCGTATCACCGCAAGCCCTTGCCGTCTGGCATCGAGGATGCCGAAAGCGATTAAGATAGAGACGGGTATCATTACGGATACCCGTCTTGTTTTGACTCCCTCCATCCTATATACTTAGCCGATAGTATGTCCCCATCTTGGAGCATTGAACTTGGGAATTTTCCGATCTGGATTGTCGAAAACCCGTCAATCCTTTTTTGGTCGCATTGGGCAGTTGCTCTCTGGTGGAGAAGCGATTGACGACGATACATGGGATGATCTCGAAGCGTTGCTGATTCAGGCAGATGTCGGCGTGCCCACCACGCAAGCCGTCTTAAAAGAAACCCGAAATCGCGCCCGCAAAGACAACATCCGCACCACCAGCGACCTCTATAAGACGCTTAAAGGGGCTTTGCGCGACACCCTGAAACGTCCCCCCACCTTGAACATCAGCGGGCGGGAACTATCCATCGTCTTAATTGTCGGCGTCAACGGCAGCGGCAAAACGACCACCATCGGCAAACTGGCGCACCGCCTCCACACCGTCAACCAACGCAAGGTGATGTTGGCAGCCGGGGATACCTTCCGCGCCGCCGCCATTGATCAACTGCAAAGGTGGGGCGAACGCTCTGGCGTGCCCGTCGTCGCCAACAAACCGGGGAGCGACCCCGCCGCCGTCGTCTATGACGCCACTGCCGCCGCCCGTGCGCGCGGGTATGATTTACTCTTGGTGGACACCGCCGGACGGCTGCACACCAACTTTAACCTGATGGGCGAGCTTGCCAAAATCCGCGCCGTCTCCCAAAAAATTGTCCCCGACGCCCCCCACGAAACCTTGCTCGTGTTGGATGGCACCACCGGACAAAATGCCCTGCAACAAGCGGAGAAATTCCGCGAAATGGTCGATGTCACCGGCGTGATCGTCACCAAGCTTGACAGCACCGCAAAAGGTGGGATGATCTTTGCGATCAACCACGATCTCGGTCTGCCCGTCCATTACATCGGGCTGGGCGAAAAAATCGACGATCTGGTGCTGTTTCAACCGGAATACTTCGTCGAAAGTCTTTTTGACGAAGAAACTGAAAAATAAGGTCATCCTCACTCAATGGACAATCTTGTCAATATACTGGAAGGGTTACAAGCCGCCATCGCGACGCTCATGGCGCGTCTTGACATTGACGGCAAAGCGCGCCGACTGGATCGGCTTGAAGCCCAATCCAGCGACGCTAGTTTTTGGTCAAATCCCGAAAACGCCCAAAAGACCATGCAAGAGATCGCCCGCTTACGGTTAGAAATTGACCGCTGGCGCACCCTCCAAATCCGTATCAATGACGCGCTCGAACTGGCTCAACTGGGTGACAACTCCCTGTTGGAAGAACTTAGCCCCGAAACCAGCGAACTCGCGGCAATGGTCGAACGCATGTCGTTGACGGCAATGCTTTCTGGTCCGTATGACCACGAAAATGCTATTCTCGCCATCCACGCTGGTGCCGGCGGCACCGAAGCCCAAGATTGGGCGCAAATGCTGGAGCGCATGTATATTCGTTGGGGCGAAGACAACGGGCACAAGGTCGATATCATCCACAGGATGGACGGCGAAGAAGCGGGCATCAAAAGCATGAGCATGTCGATCAAAGGCGAATTCGTCTATGGCTATTTGCAAAGCGAGAATGGCGTCCATCGGCTCGTGCGGATCAGCCCTTTTGATGGCTCCGCGCGCCGTCACACCTCCTTCGCCAAAATCGAAATTTGGCCCGATATTCAAGGCGAAATCGATGTCGCGGTGGAAGACAAGGATGTCAAAATCGATACCTTCCGATCTTCGGGCGCGGGCGGGCAAAATGTCCAGAAAAACGAAACCGCTATCCGTCTCACCCATGTGCCGACCGGAATCGTCGTCAGTGTCCAAAACGAACGCAGTCAAGCCCAAAATCGCGAGCGCGCCCTCCAAATCTTGAAGGCACGCCTGTTTGAGATGGAACGTCAAAAACGCGAAAAAGAGCTTGCCGTCCTCAAAGGCGATAACATTGATGCCGGTTGGGGTAATCAAATTCGCTCCTATGTGCTGCACCCTTATCAGATGGTCAAAGATCACCGCACTGGCTATGAGGTCGGCAATCCTAACCCCGTCTTGGACGGCGAACTCAACAGCTTCATGGAATCTTATCTGCGCGCCAAGATCAGCGGAGTCGATATGCGCACCGCCAAACCCGATGACATCGAAGAAGCGACGCCCGAGCGCGAACGGTAGCCCCGCAACCAATTATGGGTCATCTATTCATCAGCTACAGCAAGAAGGACATCGCCTTCGCGCGTCATTTGCGCCAACGTCTTGAGGCACAAGGGTTTGCCGTCTCGATTGATGAGCAAATCCTTGACCCGGGCGAGCGGTGGTGGCGCGAAATCGAAAAAAGCATCACCGCTGCCGATGCGGTGATCGTCGTCATGTCCCCCAATAGCGCTGCCTCCGATTGGGTGGAGCGCGAATTACTGTATGCTGAGCGCCTCCGCAAACCCATTTTCCCAGTATTGCTGGCGGGCGAGTCGTGGTCACGACTCGCCAATATTCAATATGCCGACATGACCCAAGATCTCGAAGCCGAAATTCCGGCGTTCTTGACGGATGCCCTAAAACGAACGGTTACGCCCGGCGACTCGCCCTTGCCGATCCGTACAACGATCCCGATGCCCGACCGTGCGCCCGATAGGTCGCGCCGTCTTCGCTTGATTGCGACCAGTACGGTGCTAGGGACTGCCTTGTTCATTGCCCTCTTGCTGATCGCGCCGAGTCTCAATCGTCCGCCCGCCCTGCCCACGCTGACCCCCACCCCCGTGCCAACAATCACGCCAGAGGGGACACCCGCCACACCGACCCCACCTCCTGCCTTGCCCAATCTCATCGTAGGGCGCTTGCGCACCTCACAACGCACACTCGCCCCCGGTCAAGTCTTCTTTCTGAGCATCAGCATCACCAATACCGGCGCGGCACCTTCAGGAGCCTTTAGTTGGACATGGGATGCCAGCCTGACCGAGCCGGTGCTGCTCAATTCCTTGTCGGGCACCATCGACAACATCCCGCCCAACGGCTCCAAAAATATCAGTTTTCCGTTCAGCTACGGCTGGTGGGGAAGTTATAACACCCAGTTGGTGGTAGATGCCGATTCAGAAATCATCGAAAGCGATGAACGCGATAACCGCCGCCCCTTCGCTGTCGAGATCAGTAACCTCCCCTTTGAAATTGATTTTTCGGTGCTGCCACCCGATCAACTGGTCGAACCGCCCTTCACGCTTGTGGACGAAAGCTTCAACCGTTGGAATTTGGCATTTTCCCTCGTCTCTGCCCCCGGCGGGGAGTGCCCCAACGCCCGTTTGACCTTACAAGACTTGGCGGGGGATATCGTCTTGCAAATCAATGATGACGATCCCCGTTGCATGAGCAGTGGCATCCGCGTCGATATCTTGCGCACGAACATCGACGTCACCAGCATCTCGGTGGATCTCATCCCGCGTGCCGATGGTACCGCCCGCTTGCTCACCTACGATGCGCGCGCGACCAATGCCCTCCCCCTAGCCCCACCCCAAACGATCTCGGTCACTACTGGCGAAATCGTGACACTCACCAGCAGTACCGAACTCACTTCGCCAATCCGCCGTTTCGAGGTCTACGCAGATAATGGGGCGCTCCGCATCGCGGGCATGTCGTTGTTCCGCGCCACCTCTTGACCATGATGGATTTATAGGCTATCCTAGCATTTAACTGTCGCATCCACAGCATATATCTCTTTCTAAGCCTTTCTCTTGACATGTTTCGGGAAATGGCTATAATTCATTCTACGATTAGTTCATAGGAATCCCTGTTTCACCCTCACGCGCTGAAATAAATTTTCAGTCGCTCTTTTCTTGTCTCTATTCGTTGTTTTCACCCTATCTCCCTTCCCTATATCATGGCGCTATAGCGCTGAGGAGGAACGCCTTGGAGGCGAAAGAGTTCAGGGCACTTCGCGTTAGCCTTGCCTCGCCGGAACAAATTCGTTCTTGGTCGTATGGCGAGGTCACCAAGCCTGAAACCATCAATTATCGACGACTCCGTCCAGAAAAAGATGGTTTGTTCTGCGAAGCGATTTTCGGTCCCACGCGCGATTGGCAGTGCTATTGTGGCAAATACAAAAACGTCCGTTATCGCGGCGTGATCTGCGATAAGTGCGGCGTCGAGGTCACTCGTGCTGCTGTTCGTCGTGAACGCATGGGACATATTGAGCTTGCTGCGCCAGTGGCGCATGTCTGGTATACACGCCGTGTCCCTAGCTACCTCGGTATGCTGTTGGATGTCGGTCGTCGTAACCTTGACCGCGTGTTGTATTTCGCACAGTATGTCGTGACTCGCGTTGATGATGAAGCCCGTACCAAAGCACTGGCGCGCATTGATCGCGAATTACATCAGAAAGAAAGCAATCTCGGCAGCGATCTCGAAACCGAGATGGGCAGCCTCCGAACCCATCGCGAAGATGTGATGGCGCGCTACGAAACCCAAAAGCAAGACCTGAAGGTGCATTTCGAGCAAGCGCTTGAACACCAGACAGAAGAAATGATTATTGAAGGGCGTGGCGTTCAACAACGCATCGAAGCGCTGGTCGGACAAGTGGCAATCTCCGACATCGACTTCGCCAGCGCTGGCACTGTGATCGTCGCCAAAGGTGAGCCGGTGGAGAATATCCACATCTCGCGCGTGCAGGTCATCGTCCAAAACCGCATCAGCCAGCTTCAATCTGACAACGAGTCGATGCACCAACAAGAACTGACTCGACTTAATGACGAGCTAAATGCGCTCATCGGCGAAACGTCAACAGCGTTGGGTATCCAAGTCTCGGAACGAGATGAGCGCGTCTCTAGCATTCGCGCCCAAGCCGAACGCGCCCGCGCCGAACTGAACGAGTTGCGTATTCAGCAATTTCTGTCCGAAACGCGCTACCGCGAGCTGAAGCAACGGTATGGCAATGTCTTCCAAGCCAGTATGGGTGCGGAAGCCTTCTATGAAATTCTGCAAGACATCGATCTCGATAAGTTATCCGCCGAATTGTGGACGGAAGTCCGCACCACGCGGTCGAAGCAGCGCAAGAAGAAAGCCACCAAGCGCTTGAGCGTGGTCGAAAGCCTGCGCAAGAGCGAGAATCGTCCAGAATGGATGATCCTCACCGTGTTGCCCGTCATCCCTCCCGACTTGCGCCCCATGGTGCAGTTGGACGGTGGTCGGTTTGCGACCAGCGATCTTAATGATCTCTATCGTCGAGTGATCAACCGCAACAACCGCCTCAAGCATTTGCTCGAACTCGGCGCGCCCGATGTCATCGTGCGCAACGAAAAGCGGATGTTGCAAGAAGCGGTCGATAGCCTGATCGACAACAGCCAACGCGGCAAGGCGCTCAGCCGTCGCGGTCGGCGTGAACTGAAATCCCTCAGCGATATGTTGAAGGGCAAGAAGGGGCGTTTCCGCCGCAACTTGCTCGGTAAACGTGTCGATTATTCGGGACGTTCGGTGATCGTCATTGGTCCGCGTCTCAAGCTCTATCAATGCGGGTTGCCCAAGACGATGGCGCTGGAACTTTACCGCCCGTTCGTGATCAGCCGCTTGGTGCGTCACAACTATGCCAGCAACGTAAAAGGCGCGAAACGCTTTATCGAGCGCGAAAAGCCCGAAGTGTGGGAAATTCTTGAAGAGGTGATTAAGGAACGTCCGGTGCTACTCAACCGTGCGCCTACGCTCCACCGCCTCGGCATTCAAGCGTTTGAACCGCAACTCGTTGAAGGCAAAGCCATTCAAATTCACCCGCTCGTCTGCGCGGCGTTCAACGCCGACTTCGACGGCGATCAAATGGCGGTGCATGTGCCGCTTAGCGACAAAGCCGTGCAAGAAGCGCGCGACCTGATGTTGAGTACTAAGAACCTCTTGAAGCCTTCCGACGGTCAACCTATCGTCGGTCCCGCCAAAGACATGGTGCTTGGCATTTATTACCTGACGATGGATCCCACCATCGAGGTTTGGACGCGCCCAGATCGCATCGAAGATTTCCGTTATCGCGATGCCATCATCGGCAAGCCGGATGTTAAGGTCGGGGTGCCAGCGCGCACTACTGGCTATTTCTGGTCGCTCAATTATGACGTGCCCGGCATGGTCATCTATGAGGAAACCAGCCAAAAAGATGATCAGGGCAAGGTCAAGATCACCGCTTCGGCGTTTGATAACGCCATTGAGTCGGTGCTGAGCGGCGAGACCGATTGCCTCATCGCCAATACGATTGAGATGCGTAAGTATCTCGCCAAGAAGAAAAGAGTCGGGCAGATCGTCCCCGCCAACCTGACCGAGCGCCCGATGGTGGTCGATATTGACGAAGTTGAATACCTCGTCAACCTCGGCAAAATCACCCTCCACGACGGCATCGTCCTCGGCAACTACTACGACGATCCGTCGCGTACGCCCGAAGAACCCGAAGTCACCACCGTCGGTCGCGCCTTGTTCAACCGTATCTTGCCTGATGAGATGCGTTACATCCAAGACACGCTCGGCAAGAAACAACTGCAAGACTTGGTCGCCGATGCCTATCAGCAATTTGGCTCGGACATCACCACCGACATCGTGGACGCCATCAAGGATCGCGGTTTCTACTATGCGACCCTGTCCGGTACGACGATGGCAGTATCCGACCTGACAGTCCCACAAGAACGCGCCGGCATTCTCGCCGAAGCGGAAGAAATTGTGGAGCGTGCCGAGCGCGATTTCCGACGTGGTTTGTTGACCGAGGAAGAACGCTACCAACGCACCATTGATGTGTGGACACGCACCAAAGACACACTCCAAGATTTGATCAAGAGTGTGATGAATCCCTATGGTCCTATTGCGGTCATGGCGTTGTCCGGCTCTACCAAAGGCGGTTTTGGTCCGATTACGCAATTGGCGGGGATGCGCGGTTTGATGGCGGATCCGTCCGGTCGTATCATCGACTTGCCCATCCGCAGTCACTTCCGCGAGGGCTTGACGGCGCTGGAATACTTCATCTCGACACACGGCGCGCGTAAAGGTCTTGCCGATACCGCTCTCCGTACCGCCGATGCCGGGTACCTCACCCGTCGTCTGGTCGATGTCGCCCAAGATATGATCATCAACCGTACCGATTGCGGGACTCAAAACGGTATCTGGATCCGCCGTAGCGAAGATGTCGCCGGTCAAAAATTGTACGAGCGTATCATCGGACGTTGCTCGGCGCATGATATTTATGACCCCGACACCGGTGAACTGATCATCTCGCGCAACTCCATTCTTGATGAACTGGCGTCCGAAGCGATCCAAAACAGTAAGCTGGCGGAAATCTACGTCCGTAGCCCGATGACTTGCGCCCTCATTCACGGTATTTGCGCCCTGTGTTATGGGCGTGACTTGGGGCGTGGCAACATGGTCGAAATTGGCACCGCCGTCGGCATCATCGCCGCCCAATCCATCGGTGAGCCGGGCACCCAGTTGACGCTGCGCACCTTCCACAGCGGTGGTACTGCCCAAGCCTCCGGCGATATCACCAGCGGTCTGCCGCGCGTGGAAGAAATCTTTGAAGGACGCAAGAAGCCGAAAGGCGAGGCGGTCATCACCGACATCGGCGGGACGCTGCGTCTGACCCGTCGTGAAGACGGCGTGCGTTTGGCGACCGTCATCGACAGCGAAGTGAAGAACGAAGTCCATGAAATCCCTGTGGGTTGGGATATTCAGGTGGAAGACGATCAAGTCATCGACCTTGGAGCCATCCTTGCCTTTAACGAAGATACTGGCGAAAAATTGGTCGCCAAGATGCAAGGGTCGATCTACATCGAACACGAAGACCGCGACGAGGCGATCCTACCCATCCGCCGTATCTTCATCCGTTACGAACGCCGTCAAGAAGAAGTTTACGAGCTGCCCTCTAGCTCGCGCCTTGAAGATGGTATTTTCGACGGGATGCACGTCTACCCGGGTCAGCAATTGACCGTCGGTTCCTTGAACCCGCACCGTATCCTGCGCATCATGGGGCAAGACCCGACCGCGTTGTACTTGTTGACCGAAGTGCAAAAAGTGTACCGTAATCAGGGCGTGAACATCGCCGATAAGCACTTTGAGATCATCATCCGCAAGATGATGAGCAAAGTCCAGATCACCCGTAGCGGCGGCAGCAGCCTCCTCCCCGGTGAACTGATCGACAAGCTCATGCTCATCGACATCAACCAGAAACTGATCGATCAAGGTCATGAACCCGCAGCCGGCGTGCCCGTCCTGTTGGGCGTCACCAAAGCGGCGCTCAGCACCGACAGCTTCTTGTCCGCCTCCAGCTTCCAACACACGATCCGCGTGTTGGCGGGGGCTGCCATCGAAGGCAAGCTCGACCGTCTGTATGGTCTGAAAGAAAACGTCATCATCGGTAAACTGATCCCCGCTGGGTCGGGTTTCTTCACCTATCAAGACCGCGAATTGGTCGCGCCGGTGACGACGCTCGAAGAACAAGGGGCGCTGGACGCCATCAATGAGTTTGACGACGACGACGACAACGACAGCCTCGGCGGTCGCGACGACTAAAATCGGCTGACGAAAGTTATCAGAATCAAAACGGGCGGCAGTGAGAAAACATCCTCACTGCCGCCCGTTTTTTTATTGCCCCACCTTCACCACTCTATAGGGGCACCATCATAATTCAAGAATGCCCCGGCGTGACCTGTGCCCAAGCTGGCAACGGTCTTTTTAATGTTGCTGGCAGAAAATTCGGGCGTCAGATTTGCATGTCGTCCGCCCATGTTGCCCATATCCGTCTGCACCCATCCGGGATTAAGCGCAATGACGATAATACCCCGCGCGCCCAGTTCAAATCCTAACAGCCGCGACACCATATTCACGCCCGATTTGCTGGTGTTATAGGCATACCAACTGCCACTTTGCCGCTCAGCAATCGACCCCGCGCCCGAAGAAATATTGATCAAACGCGGATAGTCCCCCTTTGCCAAGAGATCGGCGAATGCCTGTGCCACCATGAGGGGAGCCGCCGTATTCACGCGCAAGGTGTCCATCATCGTCTCAAAGGTGATGCCAGCAAATGATTGAAGATCATTCTCTGGCAAAACACCCGCATTGTTAAACAAAATATCGAGCGCGTCTGTTTGCCGACTGACCCGCGCCAATGCCTCATCAATACTCGCTTGGTTATCAACCACCAGCGGCAACAGGGAAAAACGTCCAGCATGTGCCGCTCCTAAACGATGGAGGGCGTGCGCCTCTTCTGGCTTACGCGCTGTTGCAAAGACGTGCGCCCCATCGTGCAAATACGCCTCGGCGAGCGCCAACCCAATGCCCCGATTTGCGCCCGTGATCAAGACTCGTTCCATCAAGTGTTCCACTGTGCCCCGATTTCATCGTTAATCATAGGTATCCAGATTGACTTCTGGACGAATGGCGTCATACAGCATCCAATACAGCGGGCGTTCCGTCAACGTATCCGCACCTACAATCACATCGCCACCCACGCCCGGGACGACCAAGCTGTAAGCGACCCGTTCATCCCCATTTTGGATCAAACCTTCAAGGGTGGCAAAATTCAAATTCCATAAGAACATCGGACCGATATAGGGCTGCGCTTGCCCGATCACAAAGGCGTTAATGGTGTAATTGCCCTGATCCCAGACATCATTGCGCAAAATCCAGTCGTTGCCATCCTCGAATGGCGAACCCGGGAAACCATCCCATGTGGGCCATCCAAATTCCGTCACCCACAATTGCACATCCGTATGCCCGTTTTCCACCATAATTTGGCGGTAATCGCGCATATTATCCCCAAAAAAGAAATGCGGATCATCATCATAGCCATTGGTGCCGCAACAATTGGCTTCCGGCGGATTATTCCAACTGTACGGGTGTGCGCCTACTGCAATATCTCCGTATGCGCCTAAGCCAGCGGCATACATTTCCCGCATAAAGCTGCGATCATCGCGGCTGCCTTCTGAATTGCCCGTTGGGGCAAGTCCCGCAGTGATGATCGGCATCGTCGGCGAAACCGCCCGGATCGCGCGATAAGCCGCAGCAAAGAGCTGCATGTACCCGCCCCCCGTGAAGGGAATATTGCCCCGCCACTCGCGGATCAGGTTCGGCTCGTTCCAAACTTCAATGCCATCGACAATCCCGCCGACTTCGCCCATAATCTGCGTCAAGAATGCCGCAAACTGTGCGGGATCATCAGGGGGACCATCTTCATTTTGAGTCGAACGCGCCCACAAAGGCGCTTTGGCAATGCTCAAGAAGATCCGAAATCCGCGTCGGTCAGCATCTTCCAAATACAAGCGCGTGCGCTGCCAAAAAGTGCTAAGTTCCCCCGCCCCATTCGGTTGGACATCCCGCCATGGCAGTTGAATTTTGATCCAACCGACGGTCAAATGTTCATTCAAGCGATACATCGCTTCATCCCAATCCGACTGTTCCAAATTGGCATCCAGTTGAATACCCATTTGCACACGGTTCAGGTCAGGCAAGGTATCGGCAAAACGCGCCGTCCCTAAGGCTTCAGTGGGCATCGGCGCAGCCGTCTCGCCGGGCACAACTGGTTCAGGAGTGGGCGTTTCTGCGGGAACCGTCGGCGGCAGTTGATAGCCGGGACCAATCACCGGACCCAACCACGTCGCCAAGGGTTGCCGATTTAAGGTCGGTGATACGGTTGCCTGCACTTGGGCGGCACTGGCAAAGTTTTCGATGTCTTCAAGCTCGGCAGTTGCTGAAGCCAAGTCAAGAGTGGGGATTTTATCAACCGTCGCCAGCAATGCTGGTGTGGGGGTGATGTAGACCGCTATCGAGTTTTGAGGCGAACACGCCCCCAAAATCAACGCCGTCAAACACGCCGCAAAACACACAATCAGCACCGATCTACTGCCTCTGGTGTGATGAAATTTCATAAAGACCTTCTTTTCCTACTTTGCCATTGGACAAAGATAGCTTACTTGTGAACTTGGGGCAAGCATGGACATCATTCCCATGCTATAATAGAACATGTGTTTCTTCGGTTGACACACGCTTCTTTCATCCCTAGAATGATCGTGCGACTCCCTGAAAAACTCATGTTTATATCACCTATCATCAGGACGAATGCATGTCTGCTTCGACTGTAGTACCTGTCAATATCAGCCAAGAAATGCGCGACGCTTATTTAGACTACGCCATGAGCGTTATTGTAGCGCGTGCCCTGCCCGATGCGCGTGACGGTTTGAAACCGGTTCACCGACGTATTCTCTACGCTATGTACGATATGGGCTTGCGATCCGATACCGCGCACAAAAAATGTGCCCGTATCGTCGGTGAAGTCTTAGGAAAATACCATCCTCATGGCGATACTGCTGTCTACGAAAGCCTTGTTCGCTTGGCGCAAGATTTCTCGATGCGCTTTCCATTAATCGACGGTCAAGGCAATTTCGGCAGTGTCGATGGCGACGGCGCGGCAGCGATGCGCTATACCGAAGCCCGCATGACCCAGATCGGCGAAGAATTGCTGGTCGATATTGATATGGATACCGTCGATTTTGCCGAAAACTTCGACGGCACACTCACCGAACCGACCGTGCTGCCCGCCAGCATTCCCAATTTGTTGGTCAATGGGGCGTCCGGCATCGCTGTCGGCATGTCCACCAACATCCCGCCCCACAACCTCGGCGAGGTCTGCGACGCGCTAATCTACATGTTAAACAACTGGGCACGCCTTGAGGATATCGGCGTCGAAGATTTGATGCAATTCATCAAAGGTCCCGATTTCCCGACGGGCGGCTTGGTCTATCGTCATGCTGATGGTGCCGAAACCGGCGATGACTCACTCGTCAGCGCTTATGCCACCGGACGCGGCAAAATCACCATGCGTGCCAAAGTCCATATCGAGGACATGGGGCGAGGTAAAGCGCGGATCGTCATCAGCGAGCTACCCTATCAAACCAATAAATCGGCACTGGTGGAGCGGATCGCGTCGTTGGTGCGTGATGGCAGGCTGGAAGGCATCGCCGATCTGCGCGATGAATCGGACCGGCAAGGCTTACGCTTGGCGGTCGAATTACAACGAGCGGTCGATCCCGCCGCTGTGATGGAACGTCTCTTCAAGCTCACCCCGTTGCAAGATACCTTTAGCATCATCATGCTGGCGCTGGTGAACAATGAGCCACGCTTGTTGACCCTAAAACAAGCGCTGCGCGTTTACCTCGATCACCGCATTGTGGTCGTGCGCCGCCGCAGTGCCTTTGAATTACAACGCGCCCGCGACCGAGCGCACATCTTGCAGGGCTTGTTAAAAGCAATGGATGCGATGGATGAAGTGATCGCCACCATCCGCCGTTCGCGCAATGCCGATAGCGCCCGCAATAACTTGATGAAACTCTTAAGCATCAGTCAAGCACAGGCGCAAGCCATCCTCGATATGCAGTTGCGCCGTTTAGCGGCGCTAGAGCGCAAGAAAATCGAGGAAGAATATGCTGAAAAGGTCAGCCAAATCGCTTATCTGGAGAGTGTGCTGGCAAATGACACTAAAGTGCGGGATGTGATCTCGCAAGAAATCAGCATGATGAAGTCGGCTTATGCCGACCAACGTCGCACCATCATTGCCGATGGCATCGCCCAAAAGACGATCACCGTCGAGTCGCTCCTATTGCCTCAAGAAAAAACGTGGGTGGTCTTCACCGCTGGCGGCAGAATCGGGCGCACCATCAACGACACCATGCCTAAAATCACCGAGCAGATCGAAGACCCCCCTCGCTTCATAGTGGCTTCTGACTCCACTCAGATCATCTATCTATTCGCCAGCAATGGCTTCTGCTCGACCGTGCCCGCACATCAAATCCCCCAACTCAGCGAATCAGCAGAAGGCGCACCCTTCCGCGAAATCGCTGCCTTTAAGAATGGGGAGGATATCCGCGCCCTCATCAGCCTGTCTGGTTCTGCCGACTCTGGTTTGTTGTCCTTCGCCACCGAAAGAGGCGAAGTCAAACGGTTGCAAATTGATGATCTGCCCGGCATGATGACCAACACCTTCAAAGTCATGGATATTGACGACACTGACCGTCTCGGCTGGGTGTTGCAAACCAGCGGTGAAGATGAATTGCTTTTGGTCGCGGCACAAGGACAAGCCATCCGCTTCAAAGAAACCGATGTGCGCCTGACGACTCTCGGAACGGGTGGAATGCGCGGCATCAAGCTCGCCAATCCTGATGACCGCATCGTCAGCGCGCTCACCATTCAACCCGACCACTACCTGCTCACTATGACTCGTGACGGTATCGCCAAAGCCACTCCCATCAGCGAATATCCGACACAAGGGCGTGCCGGCACGGGGGTAGTCAATATGAATATGAAACTGTTGCCCGCCAGCGATGCAGTCGCAACCGCCATCAGCGGCATGTTGCAGGACTCGGCGACCTTCTTGACCAGCCAACCACGTGCCATCACGCTTGGTGTGGACAAAGCACCGCAAGGACGCCGTGACAAACGCGGCGACATCGCGCTAAAATTGCTCGCCCCCGATGAAAAAGTGGTCGGTGTCGTCGATGTCAAAGCTTTGCGCGAACTCAAGCCCGCGCTCGAATAACAATTTTCGGGCGGGGCGCACTGGCTTGCGCCCCGCCTTCATGAGGGAACGCCCTATCGTAAATCCGCCTCAAGTTGGGCTGCCAATGTTTCCAAGACGCTCGTCGGTTGCATGTTCATCTTCTCTTTGAGCGTCTGTCGCAACAACGCATACACGCCCAATGCCTCTCTTTGACGCCCGATCTCGCGCGCTGTCGTCATCACCAGTTCAACGGTATTTTCCCGCAAACGGTTGACCGCCGCTGCTCGTACAAAGGCGGCGTTTGCCTCTGGCACCCGCCCCTGTAGCTGATAGGCTTTGCCCAAGGCGACCAACATATCATTGAAGGTCGCGCGCAGCCCAGCCCGCCGCGTGACCACCCAATCGTTTTTTAGATCCGCCAGATAGTCTGACCGATAAAACCATATCCCTTGCTCAAGCGATGCCACAGACTCTTTGAGGTCAGCGTTTTGGCTATCGATATAGCACTGGTTGAAAGCAATGACATCATAAGAGACTTGGATATCAGGCGAAACCTGATAATACCCCATCTTGTAGTCGGTCAGCGTGATACCTAACACTTCGGACATTTTACGCTTGGTCACATGAAAAACATTGGTGGCGTCCTTCGGGGATAACGTGCGCCAAAATGTATGGAAAATCTCATCACGAGTTGCCATACCCTTATCAATCAGGTAAAAAAACAAAGCACGCGGCAACACGCCATCCCACGCGGTCACAAGACGCCCATCCATCACCACATGCCCCAAACTTAGGGCATGGACATTTACAAGCGACGGCAGCGACCGCCGCGCGGCATGATCCCACCACAGCGACGGGGTATGGGTGGGCAAGAAAGCAGTTTGATCGCATAAGGACTGGTCGGCGATAACTGCCATCGGCACCTGACGTGTAAACAAGAAAATACGCCCCACATCGGGACGTGCCAGCACCCACTTCAGAAAAATCACTAATTCATCAGGGATTGCACGGTCAGCTTCATCAATGACCACATCATAACTACCTTGATTTTTTTCAGAATACCCTTGTGACGACACTCCCTCCTTAAAACGTGCTTCCATGACTTCAAACGGGAGTTCCCGCCCATGCAAACAAACATAGATTGCGTTGCGCTGCACTTTGTCTAAAACAATGGGCTGCGCGCGAACATCGGGGTGGATGACCACCACGCGCACAGTCGCAGGCAAATTCTGGTACTGACTATCGACAAGGCTCCGAACCGTTGACAAACGCATACTATCCCCCAGTGGCGCACTGATGAGTTTCAGCAACATAATTATTCTTATAAACCGCGATTCTTTAGCGGACTATTAAGAAATTATAACCAGATTTCGGCGCGTTGACAATTAATAATGGCGGGATTTTACAATTTTCACGAACAGCACTTCATCCTAGGGGAAAACACTATCTTGTGGTGGGGGTAGTTACGAAAAAACGCAACTACCCCTATACGCTGCCTTCGGGGATTATCCTAAATCATACTGCGTCGCCGCACTTCAGACACGGTTCGGATCATCTCCATACGGGTCAAAATACGCGAAAGCTGTTCGCGACTGTTGACTTCAATCGTCAGATGAAAAGTCGCGATGTTCTGGCGGGTCGAAACATTGACCGAGGTCATATTGATCTTTTCGTCCGCCATCACCGTGCTGATATCCAGCATCAATCCTTTCCGATCATACGCGACGATCTCAATCGCGACCGCATACTGTTTCGTCTCGTCCTCTTGCCCCCACGTCACCTCGATCAAGCGTTCAGTCTCGGTGGTGACATTGAGGCAGTCCGCACGATGCACCATCACCCCCCGCCCGCGCGTGGTAAATCCGATGATCGTATCCCCCGGCACGGGCTTACAACAACGCGCCATGTTGACGAGCAACCCGCTAGACCCCAAGATGCTGATGCCCGTGCCCACGCCATTCGATGGCGCATTGGGCGGGCGTTCTACCAACAACGACCGCTCATCGGCTTTCGCCGCCGCGCTTGATTCCATTTCGAGGATACGGTTGGCGATTTGTGCGCCGTTGATATCGCCCGAGCCGACCGACGCAAGGAAATCTTCCAGCCGTTCGATATGAAACCCTTGTGAGACTGACTCCAGTGGCATGGTATCGAGGATGCCGAGGCGTTTCAATTCACGCTCCAACACCTCGCGCCCTTGAACCACATGCTTATCACGGTTTTGCTTGCGAAACCAATGGCGAATCTTGGCGCGCGCCCGCTCGGTAGCCACATACCCCAAATTGGGATTCAGCCAATCCAAACTGGGACCACCGCGACTCTGGGTGACGATCTCGACCTGTTCCCCCGTCTTTAGAGCATGGCTGAGGCTGACCAAACGCCCGTTGACCTTCGCCCCTCGGCAGTGATGCCCAATATCCGTGTGAATGTGGTAGGCAAAATCGATGGGCGTAGCTCCATACGGCAGATCGATGATGTCGCCTTTGGGAGTAAACGCATACACCCGATCCTTAAAAACCTCCGTTTTCATCTTCTCGACGAATTCGGTCGCGTCGCGTGCTTCCCCACCAAATTCCATCAACCGTCGGATATAACTGATGCGTTCCTCAAAAGCAGCATCACGCTGATGCCCTTTGCGCCCTTCTTTGTAACGCCAGTGTGCCGCTACGCCATATTCAGCATGTTCGTGCATGCTCATGGTGCGGATTTGCACTTCGACGGTCTTGCCATTGGTCTCGCGCACTGCCGTATGCAAACTGCGATAGAAGTTTTCCTTCGGCGCGGCGATATAATCATCAAATTCACCCGGCACCGGACGCCACAAGTTGTGAACCACGCCCAAGACATGATAGCACTGGGGGATCGAGTCTACGATCACGCGCACCGCCCGGACATCGTAAATCTCCTGATAGGGCAAATCTTTGCGTTCCATCTTGCGGTAAATGCTGTAGATATGCTTGGGGCGCGCGCTGATGATCGGGTTATGGATGCCGTTGCGCTCCAATTCTGCCCGCAATTTATCGATGATCCCTTGCAAAAAGGCTTCGCGATCTGCCCGCCGCTCATCGATACATTCCGCAATATTGCGATACTGTTGGGGGTTGAGATAGCGAAAAGCGAGATCTTCCAGTTCCCACTTAAACTGCCATATCCCCAGCCGATTCGCCAACGGTGCATAAATATCGAGTGTCTCTTTGGCGATTCGTTTCTGTTTTTCGACAGGGGTATAGCCCAGTGTGCGCATGTTGTGCATCCGGTCTGCCAGCTTCACCAAGACCACCCGCACATCATCATTCATCGCCAGTGCCATCTTACGGATGTTTTCATTGCTGCGATCCGCCGAATTTTTATTGCGCTTACTGTCCACATCGGTCTTGACGGGCAGATTGCGCAACTTGCTCACGCCGTCTACGATCAGCGCGACCGAAGCGCCAAATTCTGCACGAATTTCATCCAGCGGGATGTCCGTATCTTCGACAACATCATGCAAGAGCGCAGCTGCAATCGCTTCTGAATCAAGTTTCATTTCGGCAAGGATGCTGGCGACGTTGAAGCAATGGGTAAAGTACGGCTCACCACTATTGCGCACCTGCCCTTCATGCGCCTTCTCCGCTTTAGCATAGGCGCGTTCGATCAAGGATCGGTCGTTCGGGGTTAGATCGGGCAGTGCATCCAACAGCGTTTGGACACCAGAAATCATTGCGATCATCTCAGTCATAAGCTTTTGTGATCACTACGTTAACGAATCATGATCCACATTGTAGCGCAATTTTCTATAAAATTAACCAACATATCGTTAGAATGAGGAAACCTTATGCCCGACCTCTTGAATCCTGATGTCGCCATTGCCCGCATTTTAGAACATATCCACCCTTTGGGAGTCGAACAGATTCCCCTCGGCGCAGCCTATGACCGCATTCTCGCCGAAACGATCACGGCAAGCCTGAACATCCCGCCCTTCGCCAACAGCAGCATGGATGGTTTTGCCGTGCGTGCCGCTGATGTCGCGCACGCCTCGAAAGACTCCGCCACCCGCCTCAAGCTGGTGATGGATATCGCTGCTGGCAGCGTGGCGGCGCGCCCTCTCAGCGCTGGTGAAGCCGCGCGCATCATGACGGGTGCCCCCATGCCCGAAGGCGCGGACGCGGTTGTCCCAGTCGAAGCGACCGATCACCACTTCCTTGCGGGGGACACCAGCGCCCTGCCCGACTCGGTAGGCATCTTCAATGCCGTCCGTCCCGGCAGCAGTGTCCGCGCTGCGGGTGAAGATATCGTCGCCGGGCAAACCGTGCTCACAGCCGGCACCCGGCTT
>Ga0209591_10003364_pt1 | contig 18559 bp, 17 predicted proteins | sample MAT01_FD_187207 | JGI IMG/M metagenome (GOLD analysis project Ga0209591, IMG submission 187207) | Freshwater microbial communities from Lake Fryxell liftoff mats and glacier meltwater in Antarctica - MAT-01 (SPAdes) (version 2) | ecosystem: Environmental > Aquatic > Freshwater > Ice > Liftoff... | reverse complement strand
CGTTGGCAGACATCACCTGCACCGCCGTCGTCAGCACCATCGACACCAGCACGAGCAATCCGATCGCGAACACCACGCCGAATCAGAACAGGCGCTTGCTCTCCTCTACCTTTTGCACGCTGCGACTAGCGCGGTGACGCACGCGACTCCGGGGCGAGCGCGGCGTGGCTGGGCTCTCGGCCTGCCATCGCGCATCGTCCTTCGCAGGCGCGTTAGATGGGCGCTTCCTGCGATCACCGCAGGTCCACTTTGCCGACCTTTTCCTGGTAGTCCTTCTTCGCGTCGATGCCGAGCAGCATCTTGGCGCCGGCGAGCAGGTTGTTCTCGTTTAGCCAAACCTCGGCATGCGTGGCGTCGAGGCGGAGCAGCGCCAGGTTCGGATCGTCCTTGCCGCCTTCGAACCACGCGGCGATGAAGGGGTTCCACAGGCGTTCGATTACCGCGCGGTCGGTGTCCAGATGCAGCGTGCCGGAAATGCTGGCGAACACGGAGTGGTTCTTGGCGACGAAGGCGGCGATGGCTTTGTGCGACTGGCCCAGGTTCTGCACCAGCGCGGTGTCGCGAGCGCCGAAGAACCAAATCGGGCTGCGCTCGTGTTCGACCTGGGCGGTCATCGGGCGCGAATAGCCGCCTTCCACGCCGTCCAGCCCGAGCATCAGGGTGCGGTCCGATTCCAGCGCGTTCCAGAGTTTCTGCTCGAAATCCTTGGGAGTGTGCGTGTTCATATCGTGTTCCTCGGGGTTGGCCAGGACTGGCTGATAAGGATGCGCTCTACGCGACATAGTGCTTCGTAAACCCGCGTAAAGGACGCCGCCGTGCAAGCTGCAGGGTGTGCGCTCAGTGGCGCGACGGCACCGCTTTGAGCGAGTGAACAATCGGGCCAGGCATCATCTTTACGCACGTTGGGTTACCTCTATGCATCGGCGTTCGTTTCGGTAGCGAGCGGACTTATCGCGTCAACGCCTGATCGAGCTGTGCCTTGTTCATCGATGACCGACCCTTCAAGCCACGCTGACGGGCTTCAATGCGAAGCTGGAGCAAGGTGCGACGGCTGGCGCCCTGGTGCGAGTGCAAGCGTCCGCGCCGACCGGCAGACATGTCGTTGATCGACGAGCCGCTCGCCTGCGCGGAGTCGCCATGCTGTGCCCGCTTCTTGTTAACCACCCGTGCCGCGATTTCTTCGGCCAGACGCGGAGGCTTGCCGCCGTCGATCAGGCTGTCCTTGACGTGCGCGTATTGGCGCTCGCGTTTGGCGGTCCAGGCGTTCCGAGGCATGACGGTTCATTCCAGAAGGTGTGTTCGGTGAAGTTCATGGGTGCGTAACAGCTGCATTCGGGGCCGCGTCAAGGGCCACGTGGATCGCTTCATCCAGGTTTTCGAAGCCGAACGAGACATCCACTGGCGTGGCGTTCAGATAGAACGCGGGCATCGCCCGAACCCCGCTACGCTCGCCGGCGCGGCGGTGCTCCTGCACCCTTTGCGTATAGATCCGGTCGGCCATCTCGGCGTTGAAGCGGACCATGTCGAGCCCGATGGCTTTCGCATGTACGGCCAGCGCTGGCAGTGACAGGTGATGCGGTTGGCTGAACAGCAGGTGGTGCATCTCCCAGAACTTGCCTTGCGCGGCCGCCGCTTCGGCAGCCTCGGCCGCCAATTCCGCTTGCGGGTGCACTTCCGCCAGCGGGAAGTGCCGGAAAGCGAAACGCAGGCGCTTTCCAAAGGTTTCGACGAGGTGTTGCGTGAACGGCTCGGCCTTGATGCAGGACGGGCAGTCGTAGTCGCCGTATTCAAGCAGCGTCAGGCTCGCGTGCGCGTCGCCCAGCATGTGATCTGCGGCGGCCGACGCCGATTCAGGCACAGCGCCAGACTGTTCGCGATTCATGTTCCGTCCTTGGCCAGGGTCGCCTGCAAACTGATCTCGGCCACGCTCGCCAGCGCCTTCGACAGCGGACAATCGCGTTTGGCTGCGAGAGCGATCTCCTGAAACCGCGCTTCGTCGACGCCAGGAACGATGGCCTTCAAGGTGAGGGCAATCCGGTCGATGACGAACCCGTCGCCCTGCTGAGCGAGGCGCACGCGGGCCTGAGTGTCGACGGATGCGGTGGCGAAACCGGCCTTGTCGCACGCGAAGGAGAACGCCATCGTGAAGCAAGCGGCATGCGCGGCGCCGAGGATCTCTTCGGGATTGGTTCCGCGGCGGTCGTCCTCGAAACGACTGGCAAAACCGTAGGGGTAAAGCTTCAGCGCCCCGGTCTCGGTGCTGATCTGTCCGTGGCCGTTCTTGCCTTGGCCTTCCCAATGCACTGTTGCGATCTTCTCGGTCATGCTGAAACCTTTCCGATGAGTGTTTTGGCGCTAAAACCTCAGAGACGGTTCGCGACGCGCGAGGTTCCGTGCTCGGGTCACCATGGTTGCGGCGCTTCGCGTTGCCTGTGAGGGTGCCGCGAGCCTTCGCGCGCGAAAGTCGTAAGCGCCGGAGGGCCCACCGATGTAGTGAACCGAGTCCCCGAGCAGCTACAACTTGCCAGACGCAGCGGGCGAAGTCGGTGCGACGACGCACATGGGAAAAACGGGGACGGAGGGCATTAATTCGGGTTGCGGCGGGGACGGCCAGCCAGGCGGAATCTCGCGGGTCGATTCAGCGTGCGCTCGACCATTGCCTGGAAGCGCGGATCACCCAGTGCTCGCTGCTGTTGCGAGTGCCGGCGGATCTCGAGCAACTCGTCCTCGCTGGGCGCTTGCGTCAGCCACGTCGCGTAGTTCCCCGCGCGCGCCGCCGGATCGAGTCCCAAGCTCAGAAACACCGGATGGATGGTCAGCCGCGGGTCTCGGCGGTGCCCGAGGTGCACATGCACGCTCGACCACCGATGTTCGATTGGCGTGGCGACGATCGCCGCGCGAACCGGATTGAGTTCGATGTAGCGGATGACAGTCAGAAGGTAGCGATCGGAATCCACCAGGCATGACTTGAAACGGCCTTCCCACAGCGTGCCGGTTCGGCCGTGGCGGCGATTGAACCACTGCACATAACACTGCGTTGCGTTCCCTAACGCGCGCGAGACTGCGCCAGCAAGCGCGCTCGACAGCAGCAAGTGCACATGGTTTCCCATCAGCACGTACGCGTGCAGCGCTACGCTGTGCTTGAGCAGCGCCTCGCCCAACAAGTGCAGGTAGGTCGACCGGTCGATGTCGTCGATGAACACCGCTGCACGGTTAACGCCTCGGTGCGTGACGTGCATCGGAATACCGGGGATCTCAAGGCGTGCAGTGCGCGGCATCGGAAAGTCGGACGGCAAATGTTGCGGTCAGCCTGACTGCGTCCGGTACGCGCGTATGTAGGATACCGCCGCGAGTTCACGTAGGCCGATTGCCCGACTTAATCCCCTCCGTCCCCATTACCCCGGCGCTTCAACCGCGCTTGCCTTGAGCGCGTGCACCCGCTTGATCCCATCGACGCGGTAGAAGCTGTGATCGCCGATGACGGCGACCGGCTCGGCGTCGAGTGCCCAGGAGGGCTGCACGATGTGGTTCGCGTGGAAGTGATCGGCGCCGGGCACATAGAGCTTGCGGAACTGCAGCGGCAGCCGCCACATCTGCAGCGAGTTGCCGGCGACTTTCCAGGCTTTCTGCCAGGCCTTGTAGTTGTCGACCTGGTACTCGGGCGAGACCAGGGTGGGCGCGAACTGTCCGCTGCTGCCGACCACGGCACACACGTTTTTGCCCCAGCGGCCGCCCTCGCGGCGCCGCAGGGCGACTTCGGCCACGGCGTACTGGCCGTCGGTGGGCTGGTTGCGGGCTTCCAGATACACGGTGGTGGCAAGGCAGGTCTGTTCCTGCGCGTTGCCACCCAGCATCGAAGCCAGCCAAAGGATCCATTCAAGCTTCATGTTTCTGTCCTCATGCTCGATCGCCAGACTTGGGCCGCTGTCCCGCGCGCGCGCATTAACGCTGGCGGCGGCTGAACGTCGGCTTTCGTATCGCACTCTCGGAGTGGGGCATGGGCCTGCGAGATTCGCGAGGACCATCGAAAAGGACTCGTCCGTGGCGGCGGTTGGTGGGCCGGCAGAGTCCAGCGCTGGAGCGGCCGCACAGGCCGCCGGCTTACCCCATCGGGGGTTTCGCCATGGCTGCAACAGGGGCTGGGTTTGGGGTAGGCCCGACTGCAACGGGGTGGACCATAGCCCAAAGCCGGTCGAGTAGACACTCTATCGGTGCTGGGCAGACATTCCGCTTTCCGGCTTTTCGCTGACGTTTGGCAACTTTCGCCGGAGATTGGCGCCAAAGACACAAGAGTTCACTGTTCGATGGCATACCCGACGCGCGAAATCATGACCTCAGCGGCCCGCATTCAAAGCCTACATTCGGTGGCGTATGCTTCGGATCCGAGCAAATGCTGGAGCAGTCAGGTGTCGATCAAGCATCCGAATCGTCGGCACACATGGTCGCTGGGCGCGTTCGTGGTCGCAGCCTTGGCCATGGTTCTGGCCGGCTGCGGAGCCGGCGCGACCCGCACCGGCCTGATCAAACGCATCAATCCGCCGAGTGCGGCGTTCGAGCGCCTGAACCTGGCCGACGAGGACAGCACCCGGGTAGCACTTCGGCTGCACAATTTCAGCACCATACCGATGACCTATGGCCAGATCACCGCCACCATCCGGATCGACGGGCGCACCGCCGGCCAGTTGCTGGTGAACGCCGGGATCGAGATTCCCGGTCTGTCGTCGGACGTGATCGATATCGAGCTGCCGCTGGATGCCCGGGCGCGCGCGCGCATCGCCCGAGCCGACCGCGAGGCAGGTGCGTTCAGCTACGGGCTGGAGGGAACGATCCAGACCACCGCGCCGGCGCAGCGCTTTCCTTTTCTGTTCGACAGCCGCCTGAACCCGGTTCCCGGGCGCCCGGGCGAGTTCCGCTGAAACCCCTACGGAGATTTCGATGAGCAAGTACGAGGCCCCACTGCGCGACATCCGCTTTGTGCTGTTCGATGTGCTGGGCGTCGAGCGCGAATTCGCGCGGCTGCCAGCGCTCGCGCAGGCCACGCGCGACCTGCTCGATGCGGTGCTCGAGGAGGCCGCGCGCTTCACCGGGCAGGTTCTCGCGCCGCTGAATCGCTCCGGCGACGAGGAGGGCTGCACCCTGATCGATGGCGCAGTCACCACGCCGAAGGGCTTCAAGGAGGCCTATCGGCAGTTCATCGACGGCGGCTGGACAGGGCTGACCGCCGAGCCCGAATACGGCGGCCAAGGTATGCCGGAGGTGCTGGGCGCGGCGGTAAAGGAAATGATCGACTCGGCCAACCTGTCGTGGGGCATGTATCCGCTGCTCTCGCACGGCGCGTCCGAGGCATTGAAGTACGTCGCCGAGGAATGGCAGCGCGAGGTGTTCCTCAAGCCCATCGTGTCCGGCGAATGGACCGGCACGATGTGCCTGACCGAGCCGCATTGCGGCTCCGACCTCGGACTTCTGAAGACCAGGGCCGAAGCGCAGGCCGACGGCACCTACAAGGTGTCCGGCACCAAGATCTTCATCAGCGCCGGCGAGCACGACTTCACGCCCAACATCGTGCATCTGGTGCTCGCGCGCCTGCCGGACGCCCCGGCCGGCACCAAGGGCATCTCGCTGTTCATCGTGCCCAAGTTCAAGGTCTCGCGCGAAGGCAAAGTCGGCGAGCGCAATGCGCTGTCGTGCGGTTCGATCGAGCACAAGATGGGCATCAAGGCTTCGTCGACCTGCGTGATGAACTTCGATGGCGCCGAGGGCTATCTGATCGGCGCGCCGAACAAAGGCCTCAATGCAATGTTCATCATGATGAACACTGCCCGCCTCGCGGTGGGACTGCAGGGTTTGGGGCTGATCGAGCGTGCGTACCAGAACTCGCTGGCCTACGCGCGCGATCGCCTGCAGATGCGCTCGCTGTCGGGTACCAAGCGCCCCGACAAAGCCGCCGATCCGATCATCGTGCACCCGGACGTGCGGCGCATGCTGCTGACCCAGAAAGCGTTTGCCGAGGGTGGTCGTGCACTGGCGCTGTATGCCTACCTGCAGGAAGACATCAAACAGCGCACGGAAGATGCGGGCGAGCGCCAGCACGCCGATGAATTGGTGTCGTTCCTGACCCCGATCGTCAAGGGCATGCTTACCGAGTGGGCGGTCGAGTGCACCTACCACGGCCTGCAGTGTTTCGGTGGCCACGGGTACATCAAGGAATGGGGCATGGAGCAGTTCGCGCGCGACGCGCGGATCACCACCATCTACGAGGGCACCACCCAGATCCAGGCGATCGATCTGCTCGGCCGCAAGATCATGCAGCAGCAGGGCGCGGGAATGCGCCGCTTCCTCGCGGAGATCCAGGCGCTTTGCAACGCGCAGGCCGGCAATCCGGCGCAGGCGGAGTTCTGCACGCCGCTGGCCGGTTTCGCGAAGGACTGGCAGGCGCTGACGATGGATATCGTGCAGCGTGCCGGCGCCGATGCCGAGGAACTGGGCGCGGCTGCAGTCGACTATCTGTTTTATTCCGGCTATGTCGCGTTGGCGTATTTCTGGGCGCGCGAAGTAGCGGCGCTGAATGCCACCCACGGCGCGGAGTTCGCCGAGTCGAAGCTGGCCACCGCACGCTTTTACTACGCGCGGATACTGCCGCGCGCGATCTCGCATGCGGCCGCGATCCGCTCGGGCGCGTCGAACCTGATGGCGCTGCCCGAGGCGCTGTTCGCCAGCTGATATTCTGCGTCGCGCGATACTGCCGGCAGCGTGCCGGCAGTAACTTGTCCGCATGCAAAACCTGACGTAGGCTCGGGGTCTGTCGTCGATTCCGGCGCTCCACCCTCCCCTCGCAGACCTGCCCCTTATGATCATTCGCCTGATGTTCGCCGTTGTGCTGTCTTTCACCGCTCTGCCCGCCCTTGCGGCGACCGCGGTCGAGAACATGTCGGTCAAGCAGTTGCTGGCCTATCACGACAGCGTCAAGCGCGACAGCACCACCCGCGCCTACGACGCGCTGTCGCGCACGGATCGCGACCAGCTTGCTGCCGCACAATCCGCGCTGCGCGCTGCACTCACCGGCAAGACCGCGATGTCCGAGCTCGACGAGTCCGGCAAGGCGGCGGTGTACGAAGCGCACGCGACGGTCGTCGCCCTGGTCGCCAAGGCCGACGATGGACGCCTCGTATGTACCCGCAAGAAGAAGATGGGTACGAACCTGGCGACCCGCGAATGCCGCACCGTGGCGCAGATCCGCGAAGACCGCGAGCGCACGCAGTCGCAACTGCGCAGCAGGGCACCCGAATAGCCCCGGGTGCTGACCCGCGGGCCCTGATTGAGCAGGCAGCCGGGGCTGTGCACGTGTCTGCCACATTGCGCTGTCCGCCTCCCGCGGCCGCGCGGTTTGCAATCGATCTGGGCTATGCTCGGGCGGTAACGCCATCCGGAGGTCGCCGATGCAGCCCGTCGCGAGGACAGCGAACGATATCCACACCACCCGGGTCCTTTCGCTGGATGCGAACGGCCGGATCCTGGACTGGATTTCCTGGCAGGACGCGGTATGCCTGTACGTGCGCGAAGCGGTCGCGTGGACGCTCGGCGAGCCGTGTCTGACGATTCGCGGCGGCATCCACCGCGCCAGCGGCGAGCGCAGCATGATCCACCTGCACCCGATCGTGGCCAGCAGCGGGCAGGCGCGCGCGGATGCGTTCAACCCGGCACCGGCGCTGACCAACATCACCCTGTTCGCCCGCGACCGCAACCTGTGCATGTACTGCGGCGCGCAGTACCACCGCAGCGAGCTGACCCGCGACCACGTGCTGCCGTTGTCGCAGGGCGGCCGCGACGTGTGGGAAAACGTGGTCTGCGCGTGCCTGCATTGCAATGTGCGCAAGGGTGGCCGCACCCCGCAACAGGCCGTGATGCCGCTGCTGGCTATCCCCTATCGGCCGAGCTGGGTCGAGCACCTGATCCTGTCCAACCGCAACATCCTGGCCGATCAGATGGAGTTCCTGCGCAACCACCTGCCGAAGCATCGCCGCACGGCCTGAGCGCACTGCCCGGGTCTTGCCCGCGCGCGGCCATGGCATTACCTTGTCCTTGCACGCCGTAGCGCGGACAATCGAGGCCATGATCGACACCAGCCGCTACCCGCGCCTATCGCGCATTCACGTTCCTGCCGACCTGCGCGGCTTTCCCGAGTCCGAACTGGTCGAGGTCTCGCGCGAGCTGCGCGATTACCTGATCGAATCGGTCGGCCACTCCGGTGGGCACTTCGGCGCCGGCCTCGGCGTGGTCGAGCTCACCGTCGCGCTGCACTGGCTGTACGACACGCCCGACGACCGGGTGGTGTGGGATGTCGGTCATCAGGCCTATCCGCACAAGATTCTGACCGGCCGGCGTGACAGGATCGAGACGATCAAGCGCAAGGATGGCCTGGCGCCGTTTCCGGCCCGCCATGAAAGCGACTTCGACACCTTCGGCGTCGGACACTCGTCGACCTCGATCAGTGCTGCGCTGGGAATGGCCATCGCGGCCGCGCAGCGTGGCGACACGCGCCGCTTCGTGGCCGTGATCGGCGACGGTGCGATGACCGCCGGCATGGCCTTCGAGGCGCTCAACCACGGCGGTGGCATGCAGCCGGAGCCCAACCTGCTGGTGGTGCTCAACGACAACCAGATGTCGATCTCGGAGAACGTCGGTGCGTTGACCAAGATCCTCGCGCGCCTGATGTCCAGCCGCCGACTCAATGATGTGCGCGAGCGGATCAAGCGTTCGATGCGCAAGGGCTCGTCGCCGTGGCGCTTCGTCAAGCGCTGGGAAGAACACGCGAAAGGCATGTTCCTGCCCAGCACCCTGTTCGAGCAGTTCGGCTTCCACTATACCGGCCCGATCGACGGCAATGACCTGCCGACCCTGCTGCACGCGCTGCAGACGGTCAAGGCGATGAAGGGTCCGCAGCTGCTGCATATCGTCACCACCAAGGGCAAGGGCTACGAGCGCGCCGAGCTCGACCAGATCGAATACCACGCGGTCGGCCCTTTCGACCCGAGCATCGGCGTGGTCAAGAAAACCGCGAGCGGCAAGCCGACCTATACCCAGGTGTTCGGCGACTGGCTGTGCGACATGGCCGCGGCCGACAAGCGCCTGCTGGCGATCACGCCGGCGATGCGCGAGGGCTCGGGCATGGTGCGTTTCAGCCAGGAGTTTCCCGCGCAATACTTCGATGTCGGCATCGCCGAACAGCACAGCGTGACGCTCGCCGCCGGCATGGCCTGCGAGGGTGCGAAGCCGGTGGTCGCGATCTACAGCACCTTCCTGCAGCGCGCCTACGACCAGCTGATCCACGACGTCGCGCTGCAGAATCTCGACGTGCTGTTCGCGATCGATCGCGGCGGCCTGGTCGGGCCGGATGGGCCGACCCATTCGGGCAGCTTCGACCTGAGCTACCTGCGCTGCATCCCCAACATGGTGGTGATGGCGCCCGGCGACGAGAACGAATGCCGGCAGATGCTGAGCACGGGTTTCCTGCACCACGGCCCGGCAGCGGTGCGCTATCCGCGCGGCAGCGGCTCTGGTGCGCGGGTCGAACCCGGTCTCGAGCCATTGCCGATCGGACGCGCGGAGCTGCGCCGTCGCGGCGCCGGCATCGCCCTGCTGGCGTTCGGCGCGCCGCTGCAGACGGCCGAACAGATCGCCGACGAACTCGACGCCACCGTGGTCAACATGCGCTTCATCAAGCCGCTCGACGAAACGCTGGTGCTGGAGATCGCGCGCAGCCACGACATGCTGGTCACGCTCGAAGATAACGCGGTCGCCGGTGGCGCCGGCAGCGGCGTGGCCGAACTACTGGCCGTGCACGGCGTCGAGTGCGCGATCATGCATCTGGGCCTGCCCGACCGCTTTCTCGAACACGCCAGCCGCGATGAACTGCTCGGCGAGATCGGCCTGGATGCCAACGGTATCCGAAGCGCGATCCTTGCGCGCTGGCCGCAGCTAGCGCAACAGCGGCGGCGCGCTACGGGCGACGCGGCTTAGGGCTACGTCGCTGCTGTGGGAGCCGGCATGACGGCGACTGCGGAATTGCCGGTCGCCACTGTTGGCGCCAGTTTGGAAAGTCGCAAAGGGGCCGATCGCTACAGTCGCTGCCATGGCAGCTCCCACAGCGCGATGGGCCTGCCAGCGTCATCCGTTCAATTCCGCGCTTTGAATGCACAAGGATTGAAGCGCGCGTAAAGCCTCGTTGTGGGAGCCGGCATGACGGCGACTGCGGAATTGCCGGTCGCCACTGTCGGCGCCAGTTCGGAAAGTCGCAAAGGGGCCGATCGCTACAGTCGCTGCCATGGCAGCTCCCACAGCGCTACAGTCGCTGCCATGGCATCTCCCACAGCGCGATGGGCCTGCCAAAGTCATCCGTTCAAACTCGCGCTTTGAATGCACAGGGCTTGGAGCACACCGACAGCCTCGTTGTGGGAGCCGGCATGACGGCGACTGCGGAATTGCCGGTCGCCACTGTTGGCGCCAGTTTGGAAAGTCGCAAAGGCGCCAGTCGCTACAGTCGCTGCCATGGCAGCTCCCACAGCGCGACTGTCGCTGCCTTGGCAGCTCCCACAGCGCGACTGTCGCTGCCTTGGCAGCTCCCACAGCGCGACAGTCGCTGCCTTGGCAGCTCCCACAGCGCGACTGTCGCTGCCATGGCAGCTCCCACAGCGCGACTGTCGCTGCCTTGGCAGCTCCCACAGCGAGAAAGCTCTGTCAGCGCCGGCCGTTGACTCCCCCGCTTCGAACGCACTTCGAGACCCGGATTCGAACCCACAAGCCTCGCCTATCGCTCCTGAATACTCAGGCGATCGCGCTGCGAATCCTGTCGAGATACGCGCGGGTTGCGCGCGCAAGGTCGGTGTCGTGCCCGAGCAGCGCGCCACCGACCAGCAGCACGGTGTCGTTGCCGTAGACCTCGCAGAGTGCTGCGATGCGGTCGTAGTCCATGCCGCCGGCGGGACATGGCCATGCCGGTGCGAGGTTACCCAGCGGTTCGCGGCACGCCTGCATCAAGCTCAGCGCCTGCGCATCGCTGAAGCGGAAGCGGCCGCCGGGGGCGACGAACACGCTGATGTCGGCGCCGCCGACGCGCAGCAGGGTGCCCAGTGCGAGGCCGAACTCGATACCGTTGTCACCGGCCTGTGTCAGTGCGCCGGACAGCGCCGGGTGCGCCATGTAGACCAGGTCGAAGCGTGCGGCGAGATCGCGCGCATGGTCGTGGCCGATGATGTGCGGGCACAGGAGCGCGCCGTGCAGGCCGATACCGCGCACGAACTCGGCATACCGCGGCAGTTCGCCGTGCGCGGCGGCCAGATGCGGGAAGTACAGCGTATTGCCGCCCGTGCTGCGGTTGGCACGCTGCACCGCGTTGGAGCAGGCTTCGATGCGAAAGCGAAACGCGTCGAAATCGTCGCTGACCAGATTCTGGTCGTCCTTGACGATATCGCCGCCGCCGAGCGCGAAATCGTGCGCCAGCTGCGCGAGCCGCTCGACCGGCGTACCGACGGGCTTGATCGCGGTCGCGAGCAGCGGGCGATCATGCACGTCGAGCAGCGCGCGCAAGCCGGCGACGCCAAAGCGTGGGCCTTCGAAGCGCGCGAGCAGCGAGACAGGTAACTGCAAGGCCTGCAGGCGAATGCCCGGATACATCGACACGTTGCCGTAGACCAGGTTGATCAACGTGCTCAGCTGACCGGCGGCGAGCGCCGCATTGAACGCGATCCGCGCGTGGAAACAGCCGCCGTCTGCCGGTTCCAGCGACAAAACCGTGCCGACGATGTCGTCGAGGATGCGGCGGTCGGTGACCTGCGCCTGCGGCAGCTCAACGGTCTGCTCGTAGGCGATGAAGCGCGCGATGCGCTCGGCCTCGTCGGGCTGCGCGTCAATCCGGTAGGTCGCTTGGATCAGTGCTTCGGGCGCCATGCGCAGGATCGGCAGTACGGGACGCGCATGTTAGCGCGCAAAGCGCGTGACCGAATCAGGCCGGCGCCCGCCCCACGCTGACGCGCTCATGGCCGGCCAGATCGCGCAGTGCTGCGACCTCGAGCAGACCTGCCGCGCGCAGCAGTGAACACACGCTGCTCGATTGGTCGTAGCCGTGCTCGATGGCCAGCCACGCGTCGGGCAGCAGATGCACTTCGGCGCCGTCGACGATGGTGCGGATGGCGTCGAATCCTTCGTGCCCTGCGGCCAGCGCGGCGCGCGGTTCGAAGCGCAGATCGCCCTCGCCCAGATGCGGATCGTGCTCGGCGATGTACGGCGGGTTGCTCACGATCAGATCGAAACGCTGGCCTGCCAACGGGCGGTACCAGCTGCCGTGCACGAAGCGCACGTTGCGCAGCGCATGGTGCTTCGCGTTGCGCTGCGCCACCTGCAGAGCCGCTTCGCTGGCATCTACAGCCACGACGTGGCAATGCGGCCGCTCGCTCGCGATCGCCAGCGCGATCGCGCCACTGCCAGTGCCCAAATCCAGCACCGTCGCTGCGCGGTCGCGTGGTGTGCGGTCGAGCGCGAACTCGACCAGCAACTCGGTTTCCGGCCGGGGAATAAGCACCGCCGGCGTGACTTCGAGATCGAGCGTCCAGAATCCTCGGCGTCCGATCAGATACGCGACCGGTTCGCCGGCGATGCGGCGCTCGACCAGACTCTCCAATTGCGCCGCAACGGCCGGAGGCAGTGCGTCATCGGCATCGACCAGCAGTCGACTGCGCGCGCAGCCGCGTGCATGTGCCAGCAGCAGCTCGGCATCGGCACGCGGTGAGTCGCCGGCGATCCGCGCGGCTGCGTCCTGCAGATGCTCGCGCACAGTGCTCATCGCGATGCTGGATCGTCGCCGGGTTCTGGCGGCGGCGGTGTACTCGGCGCAGGCTTTGCGGCCTTGCGCGGCAGCGCGCGCCACCAGCCGCCGTTGGCATAACACGTCCACGCCCAGCGCAGCCACGCGATCAGGGCGCTGGCCAGCCACAGTGCCCACGCCAGCATCGCGAACTTGTACCACCAGATCGAGACGCTGACCGCGCTCGCCACCGGCATCCCCGACTCGCTGCGATCGGCGAACCAGCGCAGCGCGCTCGCGTCCGAGCCGTTGCCTTCGACCTGCATGTCGGGCATGCCCAGCAGTCCTTGCGGCACTGCCGACAGCAGCGCGAGCAATGCGATGCCAGTCAGGCCCGCCAACGCCAGTTGCAGCAGGTTGAACACCCATGCACGCTCAGGCATTGCCATCCGCGCGCGCGCATCGAGTGCGAACAACCACAGCACCACCAGCAGCAAAGCCGGCCACGAGAAGGTGGAAAAGCCCAGACCCAACAGCAGCCAGTCGCGCAGGCGCAGCGGCGTGCGCCGCAGTCGCGACAGTCCCGCCGCTGCCAGCAGCAGGGCCGCCAGCGCCGGCCAATACAGCACGGCCGGGCCCACGGTGGGACCCTGCGCGAACAGCAGCCAGCGATCGATCGGCAGATCGATACCGATGCGCACATTGGTCGATGGCGCGCCCAGTGCGACCTGCGGCGAACTGGCGATGCTGCTCAGATCGCCCAGCGTGCGGAACGCCACGCTGATGGTTTGCCGACCCGGCCGCAGCGGCAGCGCGATCTGGCCGGCATCGGCGCGCACATTGCGCGGCTGGCCATCAACCGTGACCGACAACAGTTCGGCATCGGCCGGCAGCACGATGGTGTGCTGGCCGCCCTGCGTACTGCGCAAACCCAGCGTCAGCCGATGATTGGCAGCGCGCTGCCCCAGCGTGGTATCGAGCAATACCGAATCGATCGCCAGCGTGCTGCCTGCCACCGCCTCCGGACGCACCACCGCGATCGCCAGCGTCTCGCCCGGCAAGGGGTGGAACTCGTGCTGCCATTGATTCGGATCGAGCGGATAGACCGCGGGAACACCATCGAAACGCAGGTTCCAGGTCGGACTGGCGAGCACGCGCCAGGTCTCGGCATGGCCCTGCAGCGAGGGCGCGGTCAGCGTCAGCACATCCGCGCGATCAAGCTGCGAGGACCACGCAACCACGTCGTCGCCAGCCTGCAACGGCACCGTGATCCGGCCATCGACGACCTTGAAGCCGGCACTGGTCACGCGCTCGCCCGGCAGCAGCGGCAACACCACCGACAATCCACCCTGCTCGGGTGCGATGCGAAGGACGCTGGTCTCCACCCGCCATTCGAGGTCGAACACCAGCGTGCGCTCGACCAGCACGAAAGGCGGGAACTGCTGTCCACCCGAACTGCTCTCGCCAGCGCCACCACTGCGCTGGCGGATCAGCTCCAGCGTATCGGTCAACAGCGCGCCATCGCGCACGCCGGCGGCCTCCCAATCGGTGCCGGAGAACTCCACCCGCGCGGGCTCCTGCGGAAAGCGCAGATCGATACGCCCGCCGCTGCCCGCCACGAAATCCATCTCGATGCGATGCACACCACGATCGATCACCACCCAGGCTTCGCTCTCGTTCTGGCGCAGCACCTCCTCGACCGCACGCCCGTCGATGCGAAGACTCTGCAGCGCCAGCTGCGCGGCGGCGAATGGCAGCGGCAGCGCGACGCGCTCGGCCGCGTGCGCTTCCAGTGCGATCTGGATGCGATCGCCGCTGGCGATCACGCTGGCGCTGGCGATTCGCCCGCAGCGTGGCGTGCAGTCCGGCGCTTGCAGCGTGCGCGCGCGCAGCTGATCGAGCAGCTCCTGCGGCGGAAACGACTGCGCCTGCGCGATTGCCGACCCGCACAGCAGCAGACCTGCCGCGGCGACCGCCACGCCGGGGCCGGTGCGCCAGCCGCCGATGGCCGAACGCCCAAGGCGCAGCAGCAGCAGCGCCAGCAGCGCGACTGCGAGCACCCGCAACAGACGTGTCAGCCACGGCGGTGAGAGCAGCAGATCCACCTGCTGCTGCGCGAGCACCGGGCCCGACCACGACAACGGGTGCGAGCTCCAGTTCCAGCCGGGCTCGCCACCGCCGGCCTGGATCACCGCGTTGCCGGCGTAGCGTTGCATTACGTTGGCTTTGGTTTGCTGCGCCCAGTCGCTCCTCTCATTGCGCGTGATCCGCGAGCCGGTGACCGCGACCGAATCCAGTGCGCTCGCATCCTCTGCTGGTGGCGACGCGGGCGCGGCCATCGGCATCGGTTCCTGCATGGCAACCTGGCCGCGAGCCGCGAATGCATCGGCATACTCCGTGCGCGACACGTCGCTGCGCTCGAGTTGCGGATACATCGCCAGGCGCAGCTGGGAATAGGCAAAGCCCAACGCGAGCAAGCCCAGCACGACAATGCTGGCGCCGCGCAACACCGACACCGCGCGCGCCAGCCGACCAGCGGGCAGTACGCGCAGGAACAAGCCCAGACCCAGCACCACGATCACGCTGATCACCGGTGCTGCGGTTTCGCGATAGCCCAGCAGCAGATAGCCCAGCACCAGTGCGGCACCGCCGATGCCGAGCAGCCAGTAGCCCATCAGTGCCGCCAGCGACACCAGGAACAGATCGAGCAGGTTCCATTGCGCCAGCCAGCTGGTCGGCGCATGGTCGGCGCCGAACGCTGCGTACAGACGCCAGCCGGGCGGCAGGTTGAGCGTGGTGTTCACCGCATCGAAGGACTGTTGCCAGCCGGCGACCGGCAGGCTGCTGCGCCCGTCGTCGATGCGCGCGCTGGCATCGAGCACCAGGCTGTGCTCGCGCAGTTCGACACCGGTGAGTCCGGCGCTGGCGCCGTTGGTGACCAGCAGCCCCTGCTCCTGCCCGTCGGCGGCGCGTGTCAGCAGCAGCGGTGCTGCAAGGTCCGCACGCCAGTCGCGCACCATGCTGCCCTCGATGCGATCGCGTGCGGTCCAGCCGGCACCGTCGAAATCCAGCCACAGCGCACGCGTCAGGCGCAGGCGGTTCTGGTCCTGCGGCGAGAGCCCGCGCGAACGCTCCTCGATGCGCAGGCGCGTATCCGCATCGAGCACGTACGCCGGCAGCGCCGCTGCGTCATCGGGCACGCCGGCTTGCGCGGGATCGATGGCCGGCGCGCCGCTGGCATCGGTCACCCGCAGGCGCGGTTGCGCGGCGTAGCTCCAGATTTCCTGCACTGGCCAATCGCCGATGCGCGCCGGTCGCAGCACCTCGGTCAATGCGCTGGTCGCTCTCGCGTGGACCTCCAGCCGATGGCTGCCCGGACGCAGCTGCACGCGCAGCGCGCCGGTATCGTCGATGCGCGCCGGCAGGCTGCCGTTGATCGATATCGGCACGAAACCCGCCGGCAATACCTGGCCCAGATCCTGCTCGCGCCCATCGCCCGAGACCTGCAGGACCAGGGTCGTGCGAAGGCGCGCAGGCACGCCATCCTCGAGCCGCCGGAACACCAGTAGCGACAGCGCATCGGCTTCGCGCGCAGCACTCGGTGGCTGCCCCAGCCACAAGGTGCTGCCCGCGCGCTGCAGCGGAAACACCGCGGCAGCGTCGACGTTCAGGTCGATCAACGCGACCGAATCCGGGACCTCAAGCGATTGCGGGCGCTGGCTCCACAGCAAGCGCCCCGCCAGTTCCACCCTGCCCGCTTCGACCCAGACCACCGGCAGTCCGGACGCATTGGCGACCACCGCCACCGGACGGCCGTTGGCGGTCACCGCCTGCGGCCAGTGGTCGGTATCGCCGGGCAGCGGCACCGCAGTGCGCGCTTCGACCGACCAGCCTTGCGTGAAGCGCGCACCGCCGGCATCCGCAGCCAGCTGCAGGCGTGCGGGCCATGCGCAGATTTGCGCCGATTCGTTGTCGCCTTCGCGCAGATTCAGACGCGTACAGCGCGCCTTCTCGTGGCCATGCAGTACCCAATCGGTCCACTCGCGCAATTGCGGCGGCGCACCGCTGGCCGGCTGTGCCGCGAGTCCCGGGATCCAGCACAGCAACGCCAGCAGCAACAGCGGGCGGATCGACATGGCAACCTCGACGGGCAGGTGTGGGTCAGTCATGCAACGCGACAGCGGGGCGTTCGGGGTTGCCGCGCGCCACGTCGCCAACGAGCGCTCAGTGTGCGAGCAGGCGCCAGATCTGTTCCACGCTCGCCAGCACGAATCCGGTCAGGAAGAACAGATACGCCCAGCGCAGGAAGCGGTACTTGTAGTGGGCGAGGTAGTAACCAAGGCTATACAGGTCACGTGCGATAGTGTCGTAGACGATGCCGTCGGTGGCCATGCGCTCGGATATCTCGGTGAGAAAACGGTCGCGGTCCAGCTCGGCGAAATGGCCGAAGAACAGCACGTTGAACTGCGGCGGCAGTAGCGTGCCGGTCAGCCGCAGCGGGCGATACTTGGGCAGTACCGCGAGGATCGCCAGCAGCAGCGCGAGCATGGTGAACACCAGCAGGATGATCGCCGAGGCGCGCAGGTCGGGGTCGTTCAATCGACCGATGGTCAGCGTCATCACGATCGACGACACGGTGATGATGATATTGGCCTTCACGTCGGCCATCATCGACAGTTGCACGTGGTGCTGCTGCGCGGTGCGCAGCATGTTGTCCGCAGTATTGCGCTCGGGCACCCGACCGAAGGGGTGGGATGCCGGCTGTGTATCCCCTTCGTTCATGCATTGCTCCATGAGGAACCGCTGATGTCGCATCATAGAAACGCGGGGGCCGCCGTGGCAACGCGCGGGTTGGCCCTGCTGGCGTTGTGCCTGATGATGGCAGGTTGCAGCAGCGCGCTGTTTGGCGTGCTCAACGTGACCGACGGTGCCGAGCGCGTCGAACCGGTGCGCAGCGTGGTCTACGACAGTACCCATGGATTGCAGCTGGACATCTACCGGCCGCAGGCCCCCGCCGACAACGCGCCGCTGGTGGTCTTCTTCTTCGGCGGCAGCTGGCAGAACGGTTCGCGCGACCGATTTGCCTTCGTTGGCAAGGCGCTGGCCGAACGCGGAGTGGTCGCGGTAGTGCCGGACTACCGTCTGTATCCCGCGGTGAAGTTTCCGGCATTCATGGACGACGCGGCCGCGGCTGCGGCGTGGGCGCGCGCCAACGCGCGCGAACTGGGTGCCGATCCGCAGCGGATCTTCCTGATGGGACACTCGGCCGGCGCGCACATCGTCGGGCTGCTGGCTGCCGATGCGCAGTATCTGGCCGCAGTCGGCATGCGACCGGCGGATCTGGCCGGGGTGATCGGATTGGCCGGGCCCTACGATTTGCGTCCCAAGGGCTACCCGGCGCTGGAAGACATATTCGGCGCGCCGCAGCGCTGGCCGCTGGCGCGCCCGCTGGATTTCATCGACGGCAGCGAACCGCCGTTCCTGCTGCTGCACGGCACCGGCGACAACACGGTCTGGGCCAAAAACAGCGAACTGATGGCCGAGCGCCTGCAGGCAGCCGGCGTCGATGCCCGCCTCAAGCTGTACCCGGATATCGGCCATGTGCGCATCCTGATGGCGCTGCGCTTTCCGGGTCTCGCGCCGGTGCTCGACGATACGATGGACTTCGTCGGCGAGCGCCGCATCCGACCCGCGCGGTAAATCCGCGCGATGAGCGGACCACCGGGACCGGCGTGACGCCTCTGCCCAGAGTTATCGGACGGT
>Ga0209591_10003363_pt1 | contig 18559 bp, 23 predicted proteins | sample MAT01_FD_187207 | JGI IMG/M metagenome (GOLD analysis project Ga0209591, IMG submission 187207) | Freshwater microbial communities from Lake Fryxell liftoff mats and glacier meltwater in Antarctica - MAT-01 (SPAdes) (version 2) | ecosystem: Environmental > Aquatic > Freshwater > Ice > Liftoff... | reverse complement strand
CCGGCGGCGCGGTCACCACGATCGGGGTGTCGACGACGTAGGCGCGCGGCGTGCCGTCCGTACCCAGCACGACGAGCACGCCGTCCGCGCGCTCGAAAGTGCCGACGGGCTGTTTGGCCGGAGGCAGCACCAGTTGCGCGCCGCGCTCGTGCAGCATCAGCAGTTGCGCGTCGGCGGGTTCAAGCTTGCCTTCCGCATGCGGGAAGAAGGTGGCGCCGCGCCAGGCGGCGGCGGGCGCGCCGTCGAGCGCCAGCATCACACGGCCGTCGGCGCCGCGGTGCGCGCTGGTGCGCCAGCCCTCGGGCGCGCGGGGCAGGGCGTCGCGCGTGGCGGCGATGCCCATGGAGCCTGCCGTGTTGCCCGAAGCGGCGGCTGCGACCGGCAGGGTCAGTGTGAGGTCGGCGCTTTCAGGGATGCACACCTCGCGGCACACCAGCCAGTTCGCCTTGGCGCGCAGCGTAACCGCAGATCTCGTCGCCAGCCCGGCGGGCGCTTGCATGTCAACGAGGAGGAAGACTTCGTTTTCGAAGCCGTAGTTCATCAATGGCCCGACCGGAAGCGCTTTCGGCGCGGGCCACTGGATGTCGCTGGCCTGGAAACCGGGCGGGAGCGTCCAGGCGATGGTCGTCGGCAGGCCCGAGTCGCCGGGATTGCGCCAGTAGGTGTGCCACTCCGGGGCCATCTTCAGGCGCAGCGCGACGGTGAACGGCTGGCCGGCGGCGATGGTGGCGGTTTCGGCAACCAGCTCCGCTTCGACATGCGCTGTACGTACCGGCTTGGCAACGGCCGCAAGCGACCCTGCGCACAGGGCGAGCGCAATTAAACGGAGAAAAAGGGCGCGGGGCATGGACGGATGGTAGCGGGAAAATCCGATGGTTAGACCGGTTTGGCGGACGAGGTTCCGCTGTAGGCGGACAAAAGGCCAGGTGCGCTTATTCCTGCCGGTTGCGCATCCAGTCCGCGGTGCCGGCAAAGGCATTGAGCAGGCCCATGCGCAGGCCGTCCGGCGCGCCGGAGTCTTCCATCGCCTGCAGCATGCAGGCGAGCCAGGCGTCGCGTTCGGCGATGCCGATGCTGAAAGGCAAGTGCCGGGCCCTGAGCATCGGGTGCCCGTACTTCTCGACGTAAAGGCCCGGGCCGCCGAGCCAGCCGGACAGGAAGAGGTAGAGCTTCTCGCGCGAGCCCGCGAGATCCTGCGGGTGCAGTTTACGGATGCCGTAGTACTCCGGCACCGTGTCCATCAGGTCATAGAAGCGGTCGACCAGCGCGCGGACGGCGGTTGCGCCGCCGAGCAGCTCGTACGGTGGCGTCTTGGGATCGGGATGTGCGTCGGCCATGTCCCGGCGCAGGTGACTGACCGGTCAGGCCGCCTTGTTCGCGCGCTTGCGGTCGGTTTCGATCAGGTGCCGCTTGCGGATGCGGATCGATTTCGGCGTGATCTCGACCAGTTCGTCATCCGCGATGAATTCGATCGCGGATTCCAGTGTGACCTGGATCGGCGGCACGAGGCGCACCGCTTCGTCGGTGCCGGAAGCACGCACGTTGGTGAGCTGCTTGCCCTTGATCGGATTGACGACGAGGTCGTTGTCGCGCGAATGGATGCCGATGACGATGCCCTCGTAGAGCGGGTCGCCGGGTGACACGAACATGCGGCCGCGTTCCTGCAGCTTCCACAGCGCGTAGGCGACGGCTTCGCCGGCCTCGGCGGAGATCAGCACGCCGTTGCGACGTTCCGCCATCTCGGGCTTCAAGGGGCCGTAGTCGTCGAACACGTGGCTCATCACGCCGGTGCCGCGCGTCATGGTCAGGAAGTCCGACTGGAAGCCGATCAGGCCGCGCGCCGGGATATGGTAGTCGAGCCGCACGCGGCCCTTGCCGTCGGGCTGCATGTCCTGGAGGTCGCCGCGGCGGGCGCCGAGCGCTTCCATCACGGCGCCCTGGTTGCCGTCCTCGACATCCACCGTCAGCAGTTCATACGGCTCCTGTTTCTCGCCGTTGACGGTCTTGATAACCACGCGCGGGCGGGAAACGGCCAGTTCGTAGCCTTCGCGGCGCATGTTTTCCAGCAGGATGGTGAGATGCAGTTCTCCGCGGCCGCAGACTTCGAACACGTCGGCGTCGCCGGTTTCGGTCATGCGCAGCGCGACGTTGCTCATCAGCTCGCGGTTGAGCCGTTCGCGCAACTGCCGGCTGGTCACGTACTTGCCTTCGCGCCCGGCGAGCGGCGAGGTGTTGACCTGGAAGTTCATGGTCAGCGTGGGCTCGTCCACTTTCAGCAGCGGCAGCGCCTCGGGCGTGGCCGGGTCGGTGATGGTGACGCCGATGCTGACTTGCTCGATGCCGTTGACCAGCACGATGTCGCCGGCTTCCGCCTGGTCCACGACCACGCGTTCCAGGCCCTTGAACACCTGCACCTGGTTGACCTTGGCGGTCACGGGCGTCGAGTCCGGGCCGTTCAGGACGCTGATCGTCTGGCCGGACTTGATGCGGCCGCGCGTGACGCGGCCGATGCCGATGCGGCCGACGTAGCTGGAGTAATCGAGCGAGCAGATCTGCAACTGGAGCGGCGCGTCCGGATCGTCGTCGCGCGCCGGCACGTGCTTGAGGATGGCCTCGAACAGCGGCTTGAGCGTGTCGCTCTTGTGCGCGAGGTCGGTGGTGGCCCAGCCCTCCAGTGCGGAGGCGTAAATAACCGGGAAGTCGAGCTGTTGTTCGGTGGCCCCGAGTTTGTCGAAGAGATCGAAGGTGTGGTTGATGACCCAGTCAGGGCGGGCGCCCGGACGGTCCACCTTGTTGACGACGACGATGGGCTTCAAGCCGAGGGCCAGCGCCTTGCGCGTGACGAAGCGCGTTTGCGGCATCGGGCCTTCGACCGCGTCCACCAGCAGCAGCACGCCGTCCACCATCGACAGCACGCGTTCGACTTCACCGCCGAAGTCCGCGTGTCCCGGGGTGTCCACGATGTTGATGTGGGTGCCCTCGTACATGACCGCGCAGTTCTTGGCGAGAATGGTGATGCCGCGTTCCTTCTCCAGGTCGTTGGAGTCCATGACCCGTTCGACCATGGCCTGGTGGGCGGCGAAGGTGCCGGACTGGCGGAGCAGCTTGTCGACGAGCGTGGTCTTGCCGTGGTCGACGTGGGCAATGATGGCGATGTTGCGGATGGCGCGGCGCATGGGAGGTTCCGGTCGGGAGAGGTCCCCCGAAAAGGCGCGGATTCTAGCACGCGGCCCCCTCCCATGCCGCGTTGCAGCAAAAGCGGGAAAGGGCGGATGGAACGCCCTGCCGGTACGTGGCCTCAGGCGGCCGTCAGCCCCGGTTTGCGAAAGCGGGCGTACAGCGCCCACATCCACCACACCATGCCGAACGCGAACACGCCCAGCAGCGTCCAGAACACCTCCGCCGGCAGGTGCGGCGGGGTGCTTTCATGCGCGAGCACGATGGCGTAATGCATGCCCGCGATCAGCCCGCTCATCAGGCAGGCGAGCCAGCAGACGTGCCTGGACAGGTAGTCGCCCGTGGTGGCGCGCTGCGTGTCGGACAGCCAGAAGTCCCGGTGCGGGATGTTGAAGTGCTGGGGAAAGCTGCGGGCGAGGGTGGCCGTCAGGCCGACCAGCAGGATCGGCATGCCGACCGCCAGCCCGAGCATCAGCGGCAAATACAGGCTCTTCGCCATCCAGCTCGTGACCAGGTCGTCGGCGCCGAACTTGGAGGCGACGGGATCCGGCAGCCCGCCGGTGGTCAGCAGGATGAAGCCGCCGGCCGCGGCCAGCACCGCATAGAGAACGGGTTGGGCAAATTTCAGCACGTGGTTCTCCTCAGGGTTTACTGGACGGTGGCGGCGCGGCGCGGGTCATGTCCGTCAACGTCTGCACGGCCGGCACCACGACCGCCATCAGCAGCGTAGCGAAGACTATCAGGCCGAAGACGGTGCGGGCGCGCAGGGACAGCCAGCCGCCCACGCCGCGGATCAGCAGGGCGCACAGCACCGCCAGCAGCGCGCCGCCCAGCAGTGCGAGCAGCCAGCCGCCGCCCGTGCCGGCGCGCGCCGCGAGCCAGGGCTGGAGCCGCAACATGCCGTAGAAGCCGAGGATGAGCGCGCTGCCGCCTTCGAGGATCCAGAACGAAGCGCGGGTGGCGGGGCTGAGCGGGCGGGTGGTGCCGGTCATACCTACTCGGGCTTCGCCTTCGATTCGCGCACGACCTTGGCCCAGCGCACGATCTCCGCGTTGAGGTACTTGGCGAAGTACTCCGGCGTTTCGGCGACGGGGTCCGCGCCCATCTGCGCCAGCCGCTCGCGGAACTCCGGCTTCTGCACGGCCTTCACGGCGACGGCGTTGAGCGTAGTGACGATTTCGCGCGGGGTGCCGGCCGGCACCAGCAGGCCGTACCAGGTTTCCGTGACGAAGCCCGCCAGGCCGCCTTCCACCATGGTCGGCAGTTCGGGTAGCAGCGGCGAGCGCTTGGCGCTGGTGATGCCGAGGGCGCGGATGCGGCCCGGCGTCATGAGCGGCTGCGCGGAGGGAATGTTGTTGAACGCGAAGTCCACTTCGCCGCTCGCCAGCGCGGTGAGCGAGGGCGCGCTGCCCTTGTACGGGATATGCGTCATGTCCACGCCGATCATCACCTTCAGCATTTCGCCGGACAGGTGCTGCGAGCTGCCGCTGCCGGAGGACGAGAAATTGAGCTTGCCCGGATTCTTCTTCGCGACCGCAATGAACTCCTTGACGTTCTTCGCCGGGAAGGACGGATGCACCAGCAGCAGGTTGGGGCTGGTCGCGAAGATGGCGACGGTGATGAAGTCCTTGACCGGGTCGTAGTTGAGCTTCGGGTACAGGCTCACGTTGATGCCGTGCGCGGCCGAGCTCATGAAGATCGTGTAGCCGTCGGCGGGCTGCTTGGTCATGTATTCCGCTGCCACGTTCTGCGCGGCGCCGGCGCGGTTCTCCACCACAACCTGCTGGCCCAGCGCGTCGGTGATCTGCTGCGCCATCAGGCGGCCCATGATGTCGCTGCCGCCGCCGGGGGCGTAGCCGACGATCATGCGGATGGGCTTGGACGGATATTTCGCGGCGGGGGCCTGCGCGTAGGCTTGGGGCGCGGCTGCCAGAGCGGCGGCCAGCAGCGTGAAGCGGGTTCTGAGTTTCATGCGGTTTCCCCGGTCGTTTTTTATGTGCAGAGGGGGTGAATGCTACACCGGTGGCGGCATGAGGCCGTGTCGTCGTTACCTTAGACGGGATCAATGGCGGGAAAAAAAGCGGGTCCTTGATGCCTCTGCGATGGCGACGACGCAGGGGTGCTTTACGCGGCGCTCGACCGAAATCGCGAAGAACTCATCAGTGATCTCTTTCGTTCGGCCAATCGCTTTCACATCATACTGCGCTTCAATTTCCGATTCGATAACAGTAGGTCCGATGAACACTCCCATTTCGCGCTGCCCGAACGCCTTCATTAACGCGCTATCGTCGAACTCTCCGACCACGCGAGGTTGGAGTTTATTGTCTTCGCACCATCGATCCAGGCGAGATCTTATTGCTACGTCCACGGACGGAACCAACATCGGGGCGCCGTTCAGGCAGGCTGGAAACTTCCCCTTGAGGCCCTTGACGAGTGGGCCCGCCGCGAAAAAACTCGTTCCGGATTCGCCCAGTCGGTGGTTATACGCGCGCACGCTCACCGAGGGCGGGATCGGAGCACTCGCGATCACCAGGTCCAACCGATGGGCGGCAAGTTCCACTAGAAGGCTTTCGAGCTTCGATTCACGGCAGAAGATGCGCACCGACTCGGGCAGTCGTGTTGCCGGTTCGATCAGGCGACAAGCGATCGTCTTCGGCACCGCGTCCGCCACGCCGACCCGGAACTCAATCGGACGTCCACCCGCCTGGTAGTTCCGCACGGATTCCTCCAGTTCGGAGCCGAGCGTGAAGATGTCCTGCGCGTAGTCGAAGGCGAGTTTCCCCGCGTCGGTCAATTCAATGTTGCGGCCACGCTTGGCATATAACGGGGTTCCAAGGTCATCCTCCAGGATCCCTATCTGCCCGCTGATGGTGTGTGGCGTCACGTGCAGTTGCTCGCCTGCCTTTACTACACTACCCGCCTTGGCGACCCACCAAAAATAGTAAAGATGCTTGTAATTCATCACGCGAATCCTTCGAATAAATCGATGTCTTAGATATTATAAATCGATTTTACATCATGTCATGATGACTCTAGAGTGCGCACATATTTCAATAACCAACTACTCGGAGAACGACGATGACCTTCCTGATGTTGCTCGCTGTTTGCACCCTTTTGCACGGCACATCACGCCTTTTGACGAAGAACGCTCCCGTGCACTCCATGGCACGCTCCCCACAGTCGCGGGTGACACGACCGAGGCGCCGGTGATCGTTCGAAACCTGAGGCGGGGATAGCAGACCATGGCTCGTCGTTTTGTACGTCGTTGGCTCCCTGATCCAGCGTCCTTGCGCACCTATCGCAGTTTGCGCTGGATGGGCCCGCTACTCGACCGCCCGTGGCTGTGGCATGTGAACCGCAGTTCCATCTCAAAAGGGCTGGCGATCGGCATGTTCTTCGGGTTTTTGTTGCCTTTTGGACAGGGGTTTGTGGCCGGTGTCGTGGCAATAGGACTGCGGGCCAATCTGCCAGCCGCGGTGCTCGCGACGTTCATCTCGAACCCGTTGACGACGCCGGCCATACTCATTGCCGCCTACCATGCCGGCTTAGCCGTGATCCGCGAACCGGCGGCGCTGCCTGCTCTTGCGGAGGACATTGGCTGGATCGAGAAGATCGGTGCTATGGGTGAACCGCTGCTCGTTGGCCTCGCCCTCCTCGCCGTCGCGGGCGCGGCCCTCACCTACTTCGGCGTACAACTCGCCTGGCGCATCGGCGTGCTCTGCAAAATGGCGGCGCGGCGCCCGCCCGCCGGCGGCTGACGGGGGGGGATTGGCCATGAAAAGACAGCATCGCGCCGCCGACACCCATTTTGACGCACGTACAGCCTGCAGCATTACGAGGAACCATTGATGACAGAAGTCGCACATACAGGCTCGCCGATCCTTTACCTCGGATTCAGCCTGCTCGTCGTCGTATTTCTGGTCCTCGATTTCGTATTTCTCAAGGCGAAGGGTCAGCATAAGGTGCCCGTCGGCGAAGCGCTTGCCTGGGCCGTGGTGTGGTTCGTCGCGGCCATGGTGTTTGCAGGCTGGTATTGGTGGTACGTCGACGGCACCCACGGTCGCGAGGTCGCCAACGCGAAGACCATCGAATACGTTACCGGCTACCTGATCGAAAAGGCACTCGCGACTGAAAACGTCTTCGTCTGGGTGACGATCTTCACGTACTTCGCCGTGCCGCCGGAGTTTCAGAAGCGTGTGCTTCTCTACGGCGTAGTTGGCGCAATCCTGATGCGGGCGATCCTCATCTATCTCGGCGTACTGCTGATCGAGAAGTTTGACTGGATGTTCTACGTCTTCGGCTTGTTCCTGCTCGCCACCGGCGTAAAGATGTTTTTGTTCGGCGATCAGAAACCGGATCTGGCGAAGAATCCGGTGATTCGCTGGATTCGCAATCACATGCGTGTCACCGAGGCATACCACGGTGAGCGCTTCTTCGTCATGAAGGACGGATTGCGCTACGCGACACCGCTGTTTCTCGTGCTGGTGCTGGTCGAGGTCACTGACCTGATTTTCGCCGTCGACAGCATCCCGGCGATCTTTGCCGTCACCACGGACCCGTTCGTCGTCTTCACCTCGAACATCTTCGCGATCCTCGGCCTGCGGGCGATGTACTTCCTGCTCTCCGACATGGCCGAGCGCTTTCACCTTCTCAACTATGGTCTGGCGCTGATCGTCATGTTCATCGGCGTGAAGATGCTGATCATTGACCTTTACAAAATCCCCATCCCCTGGATGCTCGGCACAGTTTTCGCGATCCTCGCAATTTCCATCGTGGCCAGTCTGCTCAGGCCGGCCGGAGACACCCGCAAGGGCGGAGATACCTGATGCGCATCGAGATAGACACACTTCCCGGCTGGCGGGGGACGCTCGCGCGGCACATTGAATCGAGGTCTACGCAAGCTGTTCTGATCACGCTCATTCTCATCAACGCCGTGATTCTTGGCCTTGAAACGAGCGAAGCCATCATGGCTCGGTGGGGCTCCGTGCTGGTCGCTTCCGACCGCGCAATTCTTGCGGTATTCGTGGTGGAGATCGGGCTGAAGCTTGCCATCTGGAGGGGCGGCTTTTTTCGTGACCCCTGGAGCGTGTTCGACTTTATCGTGGTCAGCATCGCGCTCATACCGGCGGCAGGACCACTGGCCGTGCTGCGGGCGCTACGGGTGCTGCGGGTGCTGCGCCTGATCTCGATGGTGCCGAGCATGCGCCGTGTGGCGGGAGGACTGCTCGCCGCGATCCCCGGGCTCGGTTCGGTGGTCGGCATCATCGCGGTAATTCTCTATGTATTCTCCGTCATTGCCACCAAACTTTTCTCGGAACACTTCCCGCAATGGTTCGGCACGCTCGGCGAAAGCGCTTACACCTTGTTCCAAATCATGACGCTGGAAGGCTGGGCGGATATCGCCCGCTCGGTCATGGAGGTCTACCCCATCGCGTGGCTGTTCTTTGTCATATTTATCCTGGTGTCGACGTTCACCATGCTCAATCTATTCATCGCCGTAGTGGTGACATCGATGCAGAGTGAACAAACGGGCGAGATCGACGCCGAGCGTACCGATGCCCTGTCGGATACCGAACTGAGGCGAGAACTCGCCGAGATGCGTACGGAGATGCGCTCGCTCCGCGCATTGCTGCAGCAGAACGCTGACGAATTACCGCGCACACGGCGGGGTCTGCCGTGAGCGTGCATACCGGTTTCAGACGAGTCGCATCCGATGGCCAATATCGGAATCGGTGCCGGCCTGCCGTTCGTCCCTGCCGAAACGCATTGCGTCTGCCCCCCGCCGACGATCCCACGGGAGCATCCTATGGAGCCACTGACTACGCTTGATGAACTGCGCCGCCAGATCGGATTGCTGGCCTGCGTTGAGGAGTCGCACGCGCCTTTTGTGAGCTGTTTTCTCAACCTAGAACAAGGCAGGGAAAGCTACCGCAAGGCACTCGAGGAGCGTGCGCTGGCCGTGCGTTGCACGCTGGATAGCGAAGCGCAGACCGATTTCGACGCCACCATCAGTCAGATTAACGATTACCTAGCCGGAATGTTACAGCCCGACGCGTTGGGCGTGGCCATGTATAGTCGCCACTTTCGCGGCGGCGCCATTTTTCTGCCCATGCAGTTCGCCGCACCGCTGCCTAACTGAATTGCGGTCTATCCCTCCCCAAACCTCTTTCATCTGATGGCGCTGAAAGACACCTATCACCGCTACGTCGTGTTACTTGCCAATCAGGCCTCGGTACGCATTCTCGAGGTGAACCTTGGTGCAGCCACCACTAAGGCCTGGACCGAGCAGCCTGCACTACGCGAGCGTGTCGGACGCGAATGGACCAAAGCGCATTACGAGAGCCATCGATGCGAGCGTACCTCACGCTTTCTGAAGGAGCAGATCAGTTTGCTCGAACGCCTCATTGTTGCAGGCGGTCATACTCACCTGATCTTGGCGGGCGAGCCGCGCCTGACTGGAGAGATACGACGCGCACTACCCAAGTCGGTCGCGGCCAAACTGATCGACACTATTCCGGCGGCAAGCCGGGTCACGCAGGACGATGTCGTTGCCGCCACTCTGTCAGCCTTTATCGAAGGCGAAGAACAGGAATCACAGGAAATCGCAGCGCGTTTTTTGTGAGGTATTCGGACACAAGATCGGGCGGTGGCGGGTGCGACTGCCTGCCTGGATGCGCTACGTCAGCAGCGGGCAGATATGCTCCTGCTGGCACGCGATCTTCTGCCCGCACCGGGTTGGCGCTGCGCCGCTTGCGGAGTAATCCGCATCGAGCATCATGCGCCTGCTGCATGCCCTGAGTGAGGCAATATGTCGGTACAGCCTGTCGAAGCAACGGTCGAGTTGGTCAGACTGGCCGGACAACAGGAATGCCCAATCGAGGTCGTTGATCATTGCGACCCGCTGATGGCTTTGGACGGCATTGGCTGCCTGCTGCGTTATTAGCGCGGGACCGTCGGCCGATGAGGGCATTGACGCGGCGGCCGCGAAAACTCCAACCAGAATCAGGAGACATACCAAGAATGGAAACGATAGCTACACCATGGATGTGGGCTGGATTCTTCGCCTTTGTCATCGCGGCGACCGCCGTCGACCTCAAGGTTCTCTCGGCGCGCGGCGCGACGCGGGTCAGCGTCAAAGAGGCGCTGGGCTGGACCACGGTCTGGGTCGCACTATCGTTCGCCTTCGCCGGCTGGCTCTGGTGGCATCTTGCGGGAGCAGCCGGTCCAGAGATCGCCCGCGAAAAGACACTCGAGTTTCTGACCGGCTACCTGATCGAGAAATCGCTCTCGGTGGACAACATCTTCGTCTTCCTGATGCTGTTCACGTACTTCGCCGTGCCTCCGGAGCTGCAGCGGCGCACGCTGGTTTACGGCGTGATAGGCGCAATCGCGCTGCGCATCGTCATGATCCTTATCGGTGCTTGGCTGATCGCCAAATTCCACTGGATCATTTACGTGTTCGGTCTGTTCTTGCTGGTCACCGGTGCGAAGATGCTGTTCTTCGCCGGCGACAAACCAGACTTGGAGAAGAACCCGGCGCTGCGCTGGATGCGCGGCCATCTCCCGGTCACGCCAGGCTTCGAGGGCGAGCGTTTCTGGATATTGCGCGATGGGGTCCGCACGTATACGCCGTTGTTTCTGGTGCTGGTGATGATTGCCATCACCGACATTGTTTTCGCGGTGGACAGCATCCCGGCAATCTTCGCAATCACCGACGATCCGTTTATCGTCATGACATCCAACATCTTTGCCGTCCTTGGCTTGCGCGCGCTGTACTTCGTGCTCGCCGACATGGCGGACCGCTTCCACCTGCTTTCTTACGGTTTGGCACTTGTCCTGATGTTCATCGGCGTGAAGATGCTACTGATCAATTTCTTCAAAATCCCGGTTTTTCTCGCCTTGGGCGTCGTTGTTGCGCTGATAGCGGCGAGCATTGCCGCGAGTCTGATCTGGCGTACGAAGCTGCCAGGCTGAGCGACCGTGGTGCTTAGGCCCCTTCGGTCGGCGTCCGCGGCAATGGCCGTTCTGGCCATCGGCGCGATGCCGGTATGCACGGCGAGCGAGTGCGCGCCGCCGTCCTGGGAACTGAAGATCCTCCGGTGGTTTGCCGAACAACGCCATCCCGCGCTGGATGCGCTCTTCGCAACCGCTACATGGCTGGGCTCGCTATGGCTGCTGCTGCCGCTCGGACTTGCGCTGGTCGCTTCCAAAGTTGCAGCCGGACATGGCGCCAGGGCGCGACGTTTCGCCGCAGTCTTTAGTGGTACCGTGGCGCTGGGATACCTTGCCAAATTCATGTTCGCGCGGGCGCGGCCGTCTGTGCTGGAACCACTCATCGCAATGCCAAGCGACTCTTAGTTCCCGAGCGGGCGCGCAATGCAGATCACAGCCTTTACACTGGCCGCAGTACTGATGCTGACACCACCGACGCAGCGCGGCCGATGGTTCGCGCTGGCGTTGATACCTATCGTGCTTGTCGGGGCTTCGCGACTATACCTGCAGGTGCATTATCCCAGCGACGTGCTGACGGGGACCGCCGCTGCTGCCCTTTGGGTCTTTGGCTTCTCTCCCGCGAACATAGGGCAACATGCGTAACAAGTTTCTCGGGACCGGCGAGCCGGGCTATCACCCACTGCGCAAGCTCCGCACGGTCTGTTCCGGGCTGCGCTTCGCCGCGCTCTATGACTTCAGCGTCGCCTACAAACTCGCGCTTTCAGCGCTGCTTGTGGCAGCGGCGTTCTGGCTGCGGGAGTGGGTGGACATGCTGCTCATCCTGTTCGCGACCGCGCTGGTAGTGATCACCGAGATGATGAACACCGCGATCGAGGCACTGTGCGATTTTATCGAGGTACGCCACAACGAGAAGATTCGCGTCATCAAGGACGTGGCCGCAGCAGCGGTTGGGATCAGCATTGCAGTATGGGCGGTGATCGTCATCGTCGAGGTGGCCCGCCTATGGCCACGGCTGTTCGGTTGAGAAAAGGAATGAATGAGTGGAATCGCCTGATCGGGAGGCAACCCTATTGATCTTTCACTAATTCGCGACAGCGAATTGGTGCCATGCTCACCCTCGCCCTCCGGGAGAGGGCCGGGGTGAGGGATTGAGCGTTCCAACTGTCATCAATTATCAAACGCTCAATAAGTTCGCCGCGCCGATATATCGGTTTGTTCGATGAGTTTATATCTATAAATCGATTTTACATGATGATGAGGCATCTCTAGAGTAGCGTGATCGGTCATTGAGCAACAAGGACAACGAGTATGCGCATCGACATCAAGGGTTCGGGTTTTCCGGTCACCACAGCCCTTATGGATCATACCGAGCGTCGGCTGCGTTTCGCCCTTTCACGGCGCTGCGACCGGATCGTTCGGGTGGCGGTACTGGTGGGTGATACCAACGGTCCGCGCGGCGGCACGGATAAATTCTGCCGGATACGGATTCTTTTGAAGCGCGCACCCGAGGTACTAATCGAAGATTCTGGCGCCGAGTTGTACGCCGTCATTGACCGGGCGGTGGAACGCGCTGGACGCAACGTCGCCAAACGCGTTGATCGAATGAGGGCGAACGTTCGGCCGGCAGGACTGAAGCCGCTGCACTCGCCTCCAAGCGGTGCTTCTGACGTCACGGAGAACTGACGGAATCTGACCATAAAACGCATCGCACTTTTTCTCGCTACCAACCTTGCCATCGACTGGCGTAGAGCCTTGGACAAGGCGTTTTTGCAGGCTGCGCGGTTCCTGATGCGTCAGTGGCGGCGTGGCATTGACAACATGCGTCTGCGTCAACGTTCCGTCCCGCTGAGCAACGGCGAACAGCAGCCAGGATGAATGCCCCGTTTAATGAGAAGACCATGAAGTTCCCTACCTGCCCTGAATCCGCACTGGTGATGGCCGATAGCCTAAGCGTCGAGATTGACTATTGCCCCGACTGCCAGAGCGTCTGGCACGACCGAAATCGGAACACGGGCCGGCAGAAGTCGTGGATGAGCAACGTTTTCGATTGACGCCGCCCCCCTCACCCTTGGAGAAGACAACATGCGCATTTATCCTTGCAACAGCCCGCAGGCCGCGGCCCGCATCGTCGCGCTGACCGTCCTCGCAGACCGGGACATCGACAAGACCGAGTTCGACCTGCTTGACCGCATGGCCATTCACGAGCAACTGGGTATTGACCGGCAGGAGTTCCATGCCGTGCTCGACAGCCTTTGCGAAGACCTCTTGTCGAGCGAGCAACTGCAATGGGCGGACACGTGCCCGGTGGATAACCGCACGCTGGCCGAGTTGATGGGCGAGATCGAGGATACAGCGCTGCAGCGAAGGCTGCTGCGCCTGTGCATCGTAATCGCCGAGGCCAACGGGCAGGTTGCCGAGGGCGAATCGATCGTGTTGACCGCCGCCGTCGAGCACTGGGACTTGCACCACGAGATGCTTCGGTCGCCGGACCGGGACCTGCTGGCAAAGACAATGACCTAAACGTAGCGGGCGAGTCCATCGCGGCGAACTGCTGCAACCACGCGGCATCTATTGCGCCGTGGTTCTGGCGAATATCGACCAGCAAATCAACCGCGCCAAAGTGCCCAAACCCCACACTGGTGCACGGTGACTGAAAAGGCCTGGAACCCACATGAAACCAATCAAGCGAATCCTTGCAGAGACGGATTTCTCGCCTTTGGGCAATGCGGCTGTTGAGCGTGCAATCATGCTTGCCGCGCGCGATAAAGCCAAACCCCATGTTGAGCACGCCTTTCCGAAGCTGGGCATTCTGAATGCCATACTGGCCACGGAAGACAGCTTGCACGAACAACTGAGGGGTGGGCGTGCAGGAGTACCTTGAGGAGTTGGTCCGGCAGGCGGGAGCAGGTGCAGCGACGATCAATGCGAAGGTGCTGGAAGGATCTGCCACGGAAGTGATTTCGATGGCTGCAGGTGATTTTAGCCCCGATCTCATTGTAATCGGTGCGCATGCACAGGGCGCTGTCCAGCAGTTCTTCCTGGGGGGCACGGCATCGCGCATTCTGGTGCGTGCGAGTTGCCCGGTACTGGTCGTACGCAAGCCAACCCAGGCTGACTATGCGCGGGTACTGGCAGCCGTGGACCTGGAGCCCGACTCCACGCGAGTCATCGAAAACGCACTGGCGATGTTGCACCACGGCCGGATCACCATCGCTCACGCATATCAGCCGCCCTTCGACTCAAATCTGAACTACAGCGCCAATTCCGCGGAATACCTTGAACGCCTGGCCGAAACGGAGCCACGAAGGCACAAAGCCAGATGGCGGAGTTGATCGCGACGCATGAACTGACCGGAGCGAGCCTGCAGACCAGGGTCATCCGGGGCCGCCCAATCCGGTTCTCTTGGACCTTGCGGTAGAAATAAACGCAGATCTGTTCGTGGCGCTGCGCCACAAGGGTTCGCGAATTGAAGAAACGATCATGGGTAGCATTGCCCGACTGCTGGCCTACTACGCTCCCTGTGATGTCCTGCTGGCTTGAACAACTAGGCATGGCCTGCTGCCCGTCGCAGATCACGCGCAAGTCCCTTACGAAATGTGCGCAAAAAGGACGTTGATGAAAATCATTGTATGGGCAGTGTTTAGTGTGCTGACGGTGGTGTGGACTTTGGGCGCGATAATTGTTGCGGAACTGGTGCAATGGGGCGCTCAGTTCATCGCGTCGGGCGCGGCCACGGAACTGGGCCATTCTGCCGCACAATGGCCGGCTCCGGCATGGCTCGCGTTGTGGCTTGATCCGGCGGCGATCAAAGCCGTGCAGGAAGGCCTCCTGACAGGGTTCGAAGCATTCCGCAGCGCCTTGCCCTGGATCGGATCGGCCGTAGGCTGGTTGGTGCCGCTGGTGTGGCTATCATGGGGCATTGGCGTGGCGCTGTTGTTGTCAATGGCCGGTGGCGCGCACTGGCTGGCGTCCCGTGACACACGAGCCCTGCGCAACGGTTGAAACCCCCGCGAACGGCAAGAGAGATGGAAATCATGCAATCAGAACAGCAACGCGCCCTACTGGCCATCGGCCTGCACGCCGCATTTTCCGACGGCGTCAAAGATGAACGTGAACGCAGTGAGCTCCGTCGTATCGCCGAATCACTCGCTGAAGAAGCCTCTACGCCCGATCTTGCACGGATCTATCAGGACGTGCTGCTCAAGCGCGTAAGCCTCAAGGCTGCGACAGCGGAACTGACTGCGCCGGAGCAACGCCAACTTGCTTACGAAATGGCAGTGTGCGTTTGCGATGCCGACGGCCGCCAGAGCGAATCCGAGCGCAGCTTTCTGGAAGCACTTAAAAAGCTGCTGCGGCTCGATCCAGACCAGGTAGCAGCATTCGAAAGCGAGGCGGACGCCATCGTCGCTCTGTCGGAAGCCGCCGCGCCTGCCGCGGCGACGAGCAGCTTCTCGGTCGCCCCTGGCCCAGTGATGGCCGCAACGCCAAAAGTGCCTGGGGAGGAGATCGACAAGTCCATCCTCAACTACGCATTGGTCAACGGCGCGTTGGAACTGTTGCCACAGTCGTGGGCATCGATGGCCATCATTCCTTTGCAGATCAAGATGGTATACAGCATCGGCAAGGCGCACGGCGCCGAACTCGACCAACGTCACATCAAGGAATTCATCGCCGCCGCCGGGGTAGGCCTCACCTCCCAGTATCTTGAACAGTTCGGTCGCAAACTGTTGGGCGGGCTGCTCGGCAAGGCGGCAGGCAAAACCTTTGGCAAGCTCGGCCACGCCGCCACCGGCGTGGCGTTCTCATTCGCCACCACTTACGCGCTTGGACATCTTGCCAAACGCTACTACGCAGGAGGACGGGTGATGAACACCACGGTGCTGCGTGATTCTTTCCAGAGCCTCCTAGGCCCGGCCAAACAAATGCAGATGCAGTACATGCCGCAAATCCGGCAGCAAGCCGACAATCTAGATATGGGACGGGTGATGGCCATGGTGCGAGGCACCTGAACACCATGCACGTAACCTGTGCGCTGCGCGAGTTTGTCTCATTTGAATCCGCTGCTGGTGTTAAATCTAACTTGCTGTAACAGCGGCGCACGTTCTTGCCAACTCACCGATCGTTTATCTATACGCCACCTTCTCGTCCGTGGAGAACCGTGAGGACTCCGGCGTTGAGCCCGGCGATGAACGGTCTGGTTGCTGCCTGCGCCATTACCGACGGACATGATCGGAGTTGATTCTTATCCCGGCATGCCAGACTCGGTTTCAAGTGCTTTTTCCGTCTCGATCCTCGTCGCGCGAGATCATGATTCTTGATCCCTGTTCCGCGGGCATCGATTTAAAGCCAGAACGCCGATTGCCTCCAACTGTTCGATTGTCGGCACCTCCGTCAGCTCATGGAATTATTGAACAACGACGTCCCGCATGTTCAAGTGTAGCGCCAAACAACGGTCATGCGGGTAGGCGCGCCCGGTTTGAACGGCCAACCAGCATTGCATTTTCAATGTCTTGGTGAGAAACCTGCGGGCGGCTGATATATACGGCACTTCTGCCGGTTAACAGGAAGCGCTGTCCGTTGAGCAGGATCGGCGGGGCTATGGAAACGCGTTCACCATCTCTGTCCCGGCGAAAATCTGAACGAAAGAATTCCGCAAATAGCCGCTTCACTGGCGGCCATGTGCCCTCTACCTGCTAGTTGCTATGAGGCATAACGTGCAAGGTACCCGGCGCGCCAGAGGCTGGCGAAGCCGCGCCGAAGCGCGTCCGCGTTGACCGCCCTGTTAGGGCCCGGCGGTTTGTGAACGCGCACGTTCGGAAAGATAAACAGCTTTCAGTTCCGCCGGCCAAGCCGACTCGTGAAACAGGACATTGTAGCCAGCCACTTTGTGGATATACAGCCACCAGTCTTCGAGTTGGTCGACGTTGATCAGAAGTCCGTAGCCGCGCTTGCTGCCAAAGGAGAACTGGACTGCGGAGATCCCCATTCCGACAATTGAAACATCCATCGCGTGGTCAAGTGTTGATTCGGGATATCGGAACTCCTCGAACATGTGTATGACCTGAGCGGATTTCGTGTGCATCGCTTCAGGCACACCGTAGAGGGCCTCGAACGCAGTCCATAGCTTCGGAAGGTCGTGTCGATATGCCGCTACCTCCTTAAGAGTCTTGCCGCGTGACAATGCAGACTTCAGGATCATTTCAAAGCCGTGATGAAACAGATTGCCGAACACCGCATGACATCGGTCAACCACAGCACGCCGACCATAGACATAGTACTCAGACGCGTTACGCGACGTTGCCACATCGTATCGATCTTCGCACGGCTTCAAGCGGGCCCTAACAGGAAGTGGTGTCTGTTGAACAGGATGACCACGCGGTCCGGGAAAGCGTTCATGGCCATGATCCTTGCGCGAAATCTTGAAGAAAACAGCTGTACCAAAAGCCGGTTAACGGGCTGCGCGTAAGCAACCAGTGGCGGTACAACGCCCACCGTCAGACCTCGTCGTTGAGGTGGCAAGCCGACTGATGACCGGCGGCGACTTCCCGCAGCGCGGGAATCTCTTCCCGGCAGCGCGCCATCGCATGCGGGCAGCGCGGATGGAAGTGGCAACCGGGGGGCGGGTGCAGCGGCGAGGGGATCTCGCCCTTCACCGGCGTATAGGCGCGCTTGCGCTTGTCCAGCGTGGGCACTTCCGCGAGTAGCGCCTGGGTATAGGGATGGTTAGGCCGCGCGTAGAGCTCAGCGGTGGGCGCGCTTTCGACTGCGCGGCCGAGGTACATGATGACCACGCGGTCGGACAGGTGCTCCACCACGCCGAGGTCGTGGCTGATAAACAGGTAGGTGAGGTTCAGTTCCTCGCGTAACTGGATGAAGAGGTTCAGCACCTGCGCCTGGATCGATACGTCGAGCGCGGCGACGGCCTCGTCGCAGACTAGGAACTCCGGGTTCACGGCGAGCGCGCGGGCGATGTTGATGCGGGCGCGCTGGCCGCCGGAGAACTGGTGCGGGAAGCGGCGCTTGAGTTCGGGGTCCAGCCCCACTCGCCGCAGCAGCGCGTCCACGGCCTCGCCCGCCTCGGCGCCGGTGATGAGGCCGTGCGCGAGCGGGGCTTCGGCGATCGCGTCACCAACGCGCAGCCGCGGGTTGAGCGAGGCCGCGGCGTCCTGGAAGATCATCTGGATGTTCAGCTCGGCGGTGCGCCGCTCGCGCACGGGCATGTCCGCGAAATTGCGCCCCTGCCAGCGGCGTTCGCCGGCGGTGGGCGTCAGGATGCCGGCGGCGATGCGGCCGAGGGTGGACTTGCCGCAGCCCGACTCGCCGACCAGGCCCACGACTTCCGCCGGTTTGAGGTCGAGCGTTACGCCGTCGAGCGCGTGCACCACCTGTTCCTCGACGTGGCGGCCCCGGGCGCCGAGCACGCGCGCGA
>Ga0209591_10003362_pt1 | contig 18562 bp, 15 predicted proteins | sample MAT01_FD_187207 | JGI IMG/M metagenome (GOLD analysis project Ga0209591, IMG submission 187207) | Freshwater microbial communities from Lake Fryxell liftoff mats and glacier meltwater in Antarctica - MAT-01 (SPAdes) (version 2) | ecosystem: Environmental > Aquatic > Freshwater > Ice > Liftoff... | reverse complement strand
CTGCTCGACGATCTCAACGACCTGCTCGCCGGCCTGGGCAACCCTCAGCCGCTTCATCAGCTCGCCGCGCTCAGCCCACGTCATCGTCTGGATCGCCTGGACGATCTGGTTCAGCTTGCCTCTGCGCATCTCACACCCCACCCAGTCAACCCGGCACAGCGCCGTGCCGCAAGTCTTCATGGCAGGTGGCTCATATCGTGAGCCTGTCACTACTCAACGCGCATAGAGCCCAGAAGTGCGCCAGGGCGACCGATCCCGAGATCATTTCAACGGAAAGGAGGCGCAGACACTTAACGGCGTTAGAGCCTGCAAGTCATCGGTTCGAGTTGGCTTTGCAACGCCAGAGAAGGAGGGGAACAGGCGGGGGAACACGAAGGTCGGCCGCGCTAAGATTTTCTTGCGTATCAACATCCGACTCTCGCTGTTCGAGTCCCATCAGCCCCCAAGAAGTTCTGCGAAGAGTCAGCGACCTAGCTTCAGGGCCTTGGGTCGCTGCACCGCCGGGATAGGCGGACGCGGCTTTTTCGCGGCGCATCGTGGGCTGGCTGGGCCGAAGGCGCGGCGGCTACTCCTGCCGCAAGCATTCAATCGGCAGCAGCTTCGACGCCCGCCTCGCCGGGTACCAGCCGAAAAACAGGCCGACGGCGGTGGCGAAGAACACCGCGCTGGCCACGTGCGTAGCCGTCAGCACCATCTTGATCTGGTCGAGCCGGTTGACGCCCCACACCGCCGCCGCGGCCAGCGCCACGCCGACCAGGCCGCCGAGCACGCACATCACCACCGCTTCGGCGAGGAACTGCACCAGCACGTGGCGCGGCTTGGCGCCGATGGCCATCCGGATGCCGATCTCGCGCACGCGCTCGCTGACGCTGACCAGCATGATGTTCATGATGCCGATGCCGCCGACCAGCAGCGAGATCGCACCGATCGTGCCCAGCCCGACTGCCAGCGCGGCGGCGATGTTGGCGCCGCTCTGCGCGATGCTGGCCAGGTTGGTGACGTTGAAGTCGTCGATCATCTCGCCGGTGATGCGGCGGCGGTCGCGCAGCAGTTCGGTTACCTCGCGCTCGGCTTCTTGCAGGCGGATCTCGCTGGCCGCCTGCGCGTTGATGTAGTGCACCGCGCGCGGCAGCGGCAAGGCCAGCGGCAGCGTGGTGATCGGCACCACCATCAGTTCGCCGAGGTCGGTGCCATCCAGCGTGCGGCCGCTACCGGCCATCACGCCGATCACTGTGAAGGGCCGGCCGGCAACGCGCACGACCTGGCCCAGCGGGTCGCGGCGCAGGAAGTGCGCTTGCGCGATGCGCGAGCCGATCACGATCACGCGGTTGGCGGCGCGCACGTCTTCATCGGTGAAGGCCACGCCCACATCGACCGGCCAGTTGCGTACCTTGAACATCTGCGGCATCACGCCGAGCACGGTGGCCGGTGCGCTGTCGTCGCCGTAGTGAACCGTGAAGCTGCCCTGCAGCGCGGCCGACGCGGCGCTGACGCTGGGCAGCGTGTCGATGGCCAGCGCGTCGTCGAGCGTGAGCCACGGCGCGTCGGTCGACAGCCGGCGCGGCGGGCCTTTGTTGCCGGTGGGTGCGCCGCGCTGGATGATGAGCTGGTTGCTGCCCAGTACCGACAGCTCGCGGTCGATGAACAGCTTGACGGCGTCTCCCACACCGAGCATCAGCACGACCGACGCGATGCCGATGACGATGCCCAGCATGGTCAGCGCCGTGCGCAGCCGGTTGGCGGCCAGCGAGCGCAAGGCTTCGACGAGGATCTGGACAAAGCTCATGCTGCGCGCGCCCCGTTCGATGGCCCATCGAACTCGATCCGGCCATCACGCAAGCGCACCAAGCGCTTGGCATGCGCGGCGACATCTTTTTCGTGGGTGACAAGCACGATCGTCAGGCCCTGCTCACGGTTCAAGGCAGCCAGCAGCGTAAGCACTTCTTCGGTGGTTTGCGAGTCGAGGTTGCCGGTCGGCTCATCCGCCAGCAGCAGCGGCGGCCGGTTGGCGAGTGACCGGGCAATCGCCACGCGCTGTTGCTGCCCGCCGCTCAACTGGCTCGGCTTGCGTGCGGCCAGCCCGCTCAGGCCCATTTGATCGAGCAGCACTTTCGCGCGTTCACGCGCCGTCCTGCGTGCGGTGCCTGCATAGAGCATCGGCAGCGCCACGTTCTCCGCCGCGTCCATGCGCTTGAGCAGATTGAAGCTCTGGAACACGAAGCCGATCGAGCGGCTGCGGGCTTCGGCTTGCTCGGCGGCGGAGAGCTGCGTCACGTCGCGGCCGTCGAGGTGCAGGGTGCCGGTATCGGCGCGATCGAGCAGCCCCAGCAGGTTCATCAGCGTGCTCTTGCCCGAACCGCTGGGGCCCATCAATGCGACGAACTCACCGGACGCGACGCGCAGGTCGATGCCGTGCAACACGGGCGTCACCACGTCGCCGTTTCGGTAGGCCTTGGTGATGCCAGCCAGCTCGATCAAAGCCATCATGCGCCCCTCGACCGACGGGTACGTCGGTCGATCCCCCGGGGGGATGGCGGGCCCGGTTGGGAGCGGCCCGGCGCTGGGCCCGCTGCATGCGGGGTGCTCAACGCCGGTCCACCGCCTCGATACGGCGCGTGATGACGAGGTCCCCGGCCTTCAGGCTGCCACTCAACACACCCGTCAGCTCGGTGTAGCGGGTGTTGGCGATGCCGACTGTCACCTCGTGGGCCTGCGGCACCTGGTTGGCGCCCACCGTCCATACCCGCAGCACGCGCTGGCCGGCGCCGGTGCGCGTCAGCACGCCGTCGTCGTTGCGCAGCGCGTTGGCCGTGGCGGCCGGCGCAGCCGAGGGAGCTGACGCCGCCGTTGCAGCCGAAACATTGGCCTTGCGCTCGTCCTCGTCCGGCTGAAAGCGCAAGGCCGCCGTCGGCAGCCGCAGCACGTCTGCCTTGCTCTGCAACACGATCCGTGTCTGGGCCGTCATGCCGGGCTTGAGCCGTTCGTCGTCATTTGGCACGTCGACCACGATGGTGTAAGTCACGACGCCCTGGTTGCTGGCGGCGTTCAGGCGGAACTGTTGCACCTTGCCCTCGAACTCGGTGTCGGAAAAGGCATCGACCGAGAAGCGCACCACCTGGCCGGGCACGATCTGTCCGACATCGGCCTCGCTGACATTGGTGTGGATCTGCATCCGCCGCAGGTCGCGCGCCAGCACGTACAACTCGGGCGTGCTGAAGCTGGCGGCGACCGTCTGGCCGACGTCGATGTTGCGCCGGATCACCACACCGTCGATCGGACTCTTGATGACGCTGTTGTTCAGGTCGGTCTGCGCCGCGTCCGTCTGCGCCCGCGCCAGGTCGACGGCGGCGCGCGCGGCGTCGAGTTCACGTTGACTCTGCGCCACGGCCAGTTCGGAGATGAAGCCCTGCGCCACCAGCCGCTGGTTGCGGTCAAAGGTGCCGCGGGCCAGCGCCAGGCCGGCTTCGGCCGAAGCCAGCTGCGCCTGCACCTGGCGCAGCCGGGCCTGCAGGTTGGCGGGGTCCAGGCGCAGCAGCACTTGGCCCTTGGTGACGCGGTCGTTGAAGTCGGCGCGGCGTTCGAGCACCGTGCCGCTGACCTGGGTGCCGACGGTAATGCTGGTCACCGGCTGAAGCGTGCCAGTGGCGAGCACGGCTTGCGCGATGGGCCCGCGGTCGAGGGCCACGGTGCGGTACTTGTCGGGCGGTGTCGGCGGTGGACGCTGCCACCACCACCCGCCGGCGCCGGCCAGTACCACCGCCAGCACAGCTGCGGCGATCCACTGCGTGCGGGCCCTCATGGCGAGCAGTCAGGTCGCCAGGGGTTTCGCCCGGCGCGTGGTGTGTGGCCTTCATGCAGCCCGGCCGGCACGTCGCCGGGCCAGGCTTTCAGGACGCCGCCGGGACGCTGACCTTCAGGCTCAGGCAGTTGTTGCAGCGGCCCAGGCCGCGCAGGCGCGGGTCGGGCTTTCCGTCGCCGGTCTTGAAGTTGGCGTGGCACTTGATGCACACGTACATCTTCGAGCTCGACATCATCGGCTTCACGCCGGGTTCGGCGTTGGGGCGCGCGGCCGTGTATTCGGCCTGCGTCTGGCGCAGCTTGGGGCCGGCCACGTTGGGCGAGTTGGAGGCCACAGCCGGCGTGACAGGCGCGGCAGTGGGGGTGAGGGCGGCGGGGGAACGGCGGGGGGTGGTCATGGCGGTCGGCAGCCGGGGTGCACCGGTTGAACGCGAGGACCTGTATTGTCCCCCGAAACAAACACCCTCGCACTCCGGGTGGCCCCGGAGCCGGGCGTGAGCCGAAGAGGCCAAGGCCCGATGACATACTCGCCCGCGCTTTTTCGCTGCTCCGACGTCTCCTTGCCCTGATCCGCCGCCCCGATGCCGTTGTTGCCGCCTGACCACCCCGAGCGCCTGGCCCTCGCCGACGAAGTGCATGCTCGGCCCCCCGAGCCGCTGGTCACGCCGATGCGGGCCAGCTACGTCGCCGTCTTGCTCGACATCGATGAGCGTGAGCTCGAACGCCAGCACATCTTGCGGCTGTTCGAGTTGTCGGGCGCCAAGCCGCCGGCGCTTTCGCAGAACCAGTTCAGCACCACGCTGGGCGCGATCCGCGTCAAGTGGGAGCGGCATGGCGAGTTCACCGGCTGGACCTTCTTTGCCGTCGGCTCCGGTGAAACCCCGTTTGCCGAGTCCGCCACCGCGCTGCTGCCCTCAGGCTGGCTGACGGCCATGCCGGGCCGCACCGTGACGGCCGCCCACGCGCTGCTGCTGCCGGGTGCCGGGGTGGTGCCCAGCGCAGCCTGGCTGGCGCAGTTCTTCGGCGGCCATCCGGTGCTGGGCAGCGAGATCGGCGGCGGTGTGGCCCATGCCTTCACCGATTTCCGCATCCACCCCGACGGCCGTGCGCGCTTCGTGTTGCTGGACCATCGCCTGACGCCCAACCAGGCCGGGCGCATGGTCCAGCGGCTGTTCGAGATCGAGGCCTACCGCATGCTGGCGCTGCTGGCCCTGCCGATCGCGCGGCGGCAAAGCCCGCGCATCGTGGCGATCGAGAAGAGCCTGGCGTCGCTGACCGACGGTATCGCACGGGAGGATGGGCAAACCGTGCGCCCCCAGGCGTCGGGTACGACGCCGCCCCCCGAGGGGGTTGGGTCGTCCGGCAAAGCCGGCCCGACCCAAGAGGAACTGCTGCATGAGCTGACGCGGCTTGCGGCCGAAGTCGAAAGTGGTCTCGCGGCGAGCCAGTTCCGCTTCGGCGCCTGCCGCGCCTACAGCGACCTCGTGCGCACGCGGATTGCCGAGTTGCGCGAGCAGCGGCTGCCGGGCTTGCAGACGATCGAAGAATTCATGGACCGCCGCTTCACGCCAGCCGTGGCCACCTGCAACACCGTGTCGCTGCGGCTGCACGGCCTGTCCGAACGGGTGGCGCAGGCCAGCGGGCTGCTGGCCACGCGCGTGGGCATTGCGCGCGAACGGCAGAACCAGGCGCTGCTAGGGTCGATGGACCGCCGGGCCAAGTTGCAATTGCGCTTGCAGCAGACGGTGGAGGGGCTGTCGGTGGCGGCCATCAGCTACTACGTCGCCGGGCTGATCGGCTACATGGCCAAGGCCGCCAAAAGCATCGGCGCACCGGTCAACGTCGATCTGCTCGTCGGCATCGCGATACCGGTGGTGGCGGTGCTGTCGCTGCTGGCGATCCGGCGCGCGCGGCGCCGCATCCGTGCGGACGAGTTAAGCGCGCCCACCCAAAAGCTGCACGCCTGAAGGTTATCGATGGCACTCGTGTTCCCTTTCTCCGCCATCGTTGGCCAGGACGAAATGAAGCTGGCGATCCTGATCGCCGCCACCGACGCCCGCGTCGGCGGTGTGCTGGTCTTTGGCGACCGTGGCACCGGCAAGAGCACGGCGGTGCGGGCGTTGGCGGCGCTGTTGCCGCCGATGAAAGCCGTCGTCGGCTGCCCGTACCAGCGTGATCCGGCGCTGGAGCCGGCCGGTGGGCCGAAGCCGAAGTCGCATTGGGTGCCGGTGCCGGTGGTTGATCTGCCGCTCGGCGCTACCGAAGACCGCGTCGTCGGCGCTCTCGATCTCGAACGCGCGCTGTCCCAAGGCGTGAAGGCTTTCGAGCCCGGGCTGCTGGCGCGTGCCAACCGCGGCTTCCTGTACATCGACGAAGTCAACCTGCTCGAAGACCACCTCGTCGACCTGCTGATCGACGTGGCCGCTTCGGGCGAGAACGTGGTCGAGCGGGAAGGGTTGTCGGTGCGCCACCCGGCGCGCTTCGTGCTGGTCGGCAGCGGCAACCCGGAAGAAGGCGAACTGCGGCCGCAGTTGCTGGACCGCTTCGGCCTCAGCGTGGAAGTGCGTACGCCGCAGGACGTGGCCACGCGGATCGAGGTCGTCAAGCGGCGCGATGCCTTCGAGCGCGACCCGGCGGGCTTCGTTGCCGATTGGGCGGGCGAAGACGCGCGGGTGCGCAAGCGCATCGTCGCTGCACGCAAGCTGCTGCCATCGGTGAAGGTGCCGGACTCGGCGCTCGAATCCGCTGCCAAGCTGTGCATGAAACTCGGCACCGACGGGCTGCGCGGTGAACTGACGCTGATGCGCGCGGCGCGCGCGCTCGCTGCGCTCGACGGCGACAGACTGGTCGGCGACGCGCAGCTCCGGCGCATCGCCGCGCCGGCACTGCGCCACCGGCTGCGCCGCAACCCGCTCGACGACACCGGATCGACGGCGCGCGTCGATAAGGCGGTGGCCGAGCTGTTTGCGGCATGAATGACGACCCGGCGCCGGCTGCGCGCTGGGCCGACGCCGTGCTGGCGGCCCTGCTGTTCGCGATGGACCCGGCACGCACGGGGATCGCCTTGCGCGCGGGTGCAGGCCCGGTGCGCGACCGCTGGCTCGCCCTGCTCAGGCGCGCGCTCGGCGAGACGCCGGTAAAGCGCCTGCCGCTGCACATCCGCGACGAACGGCTGCTCGGCGGGCTGGACCTGTCCGCCACCTTGCAGGCTGGCCGCCCGGTGGCGCAGCGCGGCCTGCTGGCCGAGAGCGACGGCGGCGTGCTGCTGCTGGCGATGGCCGAGCGGCTGGATGCCGGTACCGTCGCCCGCATCACGATGGCGGTCGACCGTGGCGAGGTGTTGGCGGAACGTGACGGCGTCGCGCTGGCGCACCCGGCGCGCTTCGGCCTCGTCGCGCTCGACGAAGGCGAAGGGCCCGACGAGAAACTGCGCCCCGCGCTGGCCGACCGGCTGGCGTTGCAGATCGACCTGACAGGCCTGGCACTGGCCGACGCGCCCGACGATGTCGACGCTGCGTTGCCTTCCACGCGCCCGGGGCAGGTCGACATGCCCGAAGCGCTGCTCGACGCGCTGTGCGGCGCCACCGTTGCGCTTGGCGTGGCCTCGCCGCGTGCGGCGTACCAGGCGCTGTGCGTGGCCCGGGCTCACGCCGCGCTGTATGGCCGCACCACGGCCGAGCCGGAGGATGCCGCCGCGGCGGCGCGGCTGGTGCTGGCGCCGCGCGCGACGCAACTGCCGCAGCCGGCCGACGGCGAGCCGGAGGCCCCGCCCGAGGAACCCCCGCCACCACCATCGCCCCCGCCGCCCTCGGACGAGGAACCCTCGCCGCCACCGCCCGACAACGACGACCCTGTCGAACCCGATCTCGGCGCTTTGCAGGACCTGATGCTGCAAGCGGCCGTCGCCGCGCTGCCGCCGGGCCTGCTGGCACAGCTCAAGGCCGGCGGCGCGAACCGCCAGACCAGCCGTGCCGCGGGGGTGGCCGGCGCAGCGCAGAAGTCGGCCGCACGCGGCCGGCCGATCGGCGTGCGTCGGGCCTTGCCGCGGCAAGGCGAGCGGCTGAACGTCATCGAGACGCTGCGTGCCGCGGCGCCGTGGCAGAAGCTGCGCCAGCCCAGCGGGGCTGAAGGGCCGCGCCGCATCCAGGTCCGCCCCGACGACTTCCACGTCACCCGGCTGCGCCACAAACGCGAAACGACGACGGTGTTCGCTGTCGATGCCTCGGGCTCGGCCGCGCTACAAAGGCTGGCCGAAGCGAAGGGCGCGATCGAGCTGCTGCTGGCCGATTGCTACGTGCGCCGCGACAAGGTGGCGGTGATCGCCTTCCGCGGCCGCGGTGCGCAAGTGCTGCTGCCGCCGACGCGCTCGCTGGTGCGCGCCAAGCGGGCGCTGGCCGGCTTGCCCGGCGGTGGCGGCACACCGCTGGCCGCGGCGCTGGATGCCTGCGCGGCATTGATCGACGCCGCCCAGCGCCGCGGCGACACGCCGGTGCTGGTGATGCTGACCGATGGCCGCGCCAATGTCGCGCTCGACGGCACCGGTGGCCGCGAACGAGCCGAAGCCGATGCCTACGCCGCCGCAGCCCGCCTGGCGGCGCTGGGTGCGGCGCTGCTGCTGATCGACACCTCGGCCCAACCCCAACCCGGCGCTGCCAGGCTGGCTGCGGCGATGCGCGCGACCTACCTGCCCTTGCCGCAGGCCGGCGCCGCGGCGCTCGGCCGCGTGGTGCGTGCCGCGGCAGGCGCTGACCCATAAACCGTCGGCCTCGACCTGACGTCCACGACGCAACAAGAAGGACTGCCCGATATGGCCACGACCCTCCAGGACCTGCTTGCCGTGGGTTCGCCCGACGCCACCGCGCTGTCCGCCTCAGGCCGCATGCCGCTGAGCCACGGCGCGCTGCGTGCGCTGATCGCCTCGACCGTCGGCACCTTGAACAGCCTGGGCATCGGCCGCAACGACCGGGTCGCCATCGTGCTCGCCAACGGCCCCGGGATGGCGGCGTGTTTCATCGCTTGCGCCAGCGGGGTGGCCAGCGCACCGCTTAACCCGGCCTACCGCGCCGACGAGTTCGAGTTCTACCTGTCGGACCTGAACGCAAAGGCGTTGATCGTCGAGCGCGGCAGCGCGTCGCCAGCCATCGACGTGGCGATCAAGCTCGGGGTTCGGTTGATCGATCTGGTGGTGGCCGAAGGCGCACCGGCCGGTGCCTTCACGCTGGTGCCGCGCGACGGCGCAGCGCCGGCAGCGAACAGCCCTGCGCCGGTGTACGCACAGGCCGACGACGTCTCGATGCTCTTGCACACCTCGGGCACCACGTCGCGGCCGAAGATCGTGCCGCTGTCGCAGGCCAACCTGGTCGCCTCAGCCCAGCACATCGCACGCACGCTGGCCTTCACGTCGAAGGATTGCGGCCTGAACATCATGCCGCTGTTCCACATCCACGGCCTCATCGCCGGGGTGCTGGCGCCGCTGGCCGCGGGCTCGCAGGTGTTCTGCACGCCGGGCTTCAACGCGCTGAAGTTCTTCGGCTGGATGGACGAGGCCAGGCCGAGCTGGTACACCGCCGTGCCGACGATGCACCAGGCCATCGTCGGCCGTGCATCGAAAAACGCCGAGGTGATTGCACGCCACCCGCTGCGCTTCATGCGCAGCAGCAGTTCTTCGATGCCGCCGCAGGTCATCAAGGAACTCGAAGAAGCCTTTGGCGCGCCGCTGATCGAAAGTTACGGCATGACCGAAGCCGCGCACCAGATGGCCAGCAACCCACTGCCGCCGGCGGTGCGCAAACCCGGCAGCGTCGGCGTGGCGGCCGGCCCTGACGTGCAGATCATGGGCGCCGACGGCGCACTGCTGCCGCGTGGCGAAACGGGCGAGATCGTCATCAAGGGCCCGAACGTGACTGCCGGCTACGAGAACAACCCGAAGGCCAACGACGAAGGTTTCCTGGACGGCTGGTTCCGCACCGGCGACCAGGGCGTGATGGACAGCGAGGGCTACCTCAGCATCACCGGCCGCCTGAAGGAAATCATCAACCGCGGCGGCGAGAAGGTCAGCCCGCGAGAGATCGACGAGATCCTGATGGACCACGCGGCTGTGGCGCAGGTGGTGTGTTTCGGCATGCCGCACCCGAAGCTGGGTGAGGAGGTCGCCGCCGTCGTCGTGCTGCGCGAAGGGCAGGCCGCGACCGAACGCGAGTTGCAACAGTTCGTGGCCACGCGCGCAGCCGACTACAAGGTGCCGAAGAAGATTCTGTTCATGGAGGAGATTCCGAAGGGCGCCACGGGCAAGCTGCAACGCATCGGGCTCGCGGCCAAGTTGGGCCTGGGTTGATCGAAGAGAAGTTCGCGGGAAACCGACAACTGGTGCCCGCCGCGGTCCATCCCTAAAGTTGAGGAAGTTTTGTCTTGGACAAGGAGATCACCCCATGAGACTGCCCCCGCTCGTCAGCATCGCCCTCGGCCTGGCCGTTGCGGCCAGCCTGCCCGCCCAGGCCTGGGAGCCGACCAAACCGATCGAGTTCGTGGTGCCCGCCGGCACCGGTGGCGGTGCCGACCAGATGGCCCGTTTCATTCAGGGCGTGGTGGCGAAGAACAAGCTCACTGCGCAGCCGATCATCGTCGTCAACAAGAGCGGTGGTGCGGGTGCCGAAGGCTTTCTCGACGTCAAGGCCGACAAGGGCAACGCCCACAAGATCGTCATCACGCTGTCGAACCTGTTCACCACACCGCTGGCGACGGCCGTCCCCTTCAATTGGCGTGATCTGACGCCGGTGCAGATGCTGGCGCTCGACCAGTTCGTGCTGTGGGTCAACGAAGAGTCGCCGCACAAGACCGCCAAGGCTTATCTCGACGCGGTGAAGGCCGGCGCCGACAAGCAGATGAAGATGGGCGGCACCGGCAGCAAACAGGAAGACCAGATCATCACCGTGATGATCGAGAAGGCGGCCGGCAAGAAGATCACCTACATCCCGTTCAAGGGCGGTGGTGAGGTGGCGGTGCAGCTGGTCGGCAAGCACATCGAATCGACGGTCAACAACCCGATCGAGGCTGAGAGCCACTGGCGCGCCGGCAAGCTGCGTCCGCTGTGCGTGATGGACAAGCAGCCGATGCCGTACGCCAAGAAACTGACGGCGACGATGAGCTGGGCCGACGTGCCGACCTGCGCCTCGGCCGGGGTGCCGGTGGACTACCTGATGCTGCGCGGCATCTTCATGCCGCCGGGCGTGACGCCCGACCAGGTCAAGTTCTACCTCGACCTGTTCGTCAAGGTGCGCGCGCTTCCCGAGTGGAAGGACTTCATGGACAAGGGCGCCTTCAACCAGACCGCGCTGGCGGGCCCGGCTTTCTTCGACTGGCTGGCCAAGAACGAGCAGGCGCACCGGGTGTTGATGAAGGAAGCCGGCTTCATCGCGCAATGAGCGGCGACCGGGGCAGCGCAGGCGTCAGCGGCGATGCGGTCGGCGCACGCTGGCCCGAGCTGATCGTTGCGCTCGCGCTGATGGTGCTGGGCACGATGGTCATCGCTGACAGCCTGCGCGTGGGCATCGGCTGGGCCGACGACGGGCCGCGCTCGGGCTACTTCCCGTTCTACATCGGCCTGGCGCTGCTCGGCTCGAGCGGCTGGGTGTTCGTGAAGCAGTTGCTGCGCTTCAAGCGCGACCACGCTGTGTTCGCCGAACGCGAACAGGCCAAGCTGGTGCTGGCGATGCTGTGGCCGGTGACGGTGTACGTGGCCGCCATCTTCCTGGTGGGCATCTACCTCGCGTCGGCGGCGCTGATCGGGTACTTCATGTTGCGCTACGGCAAGTACAAGGCGTTGCCGACCGCGGCGGTGTCGTTCGGCGTGCCGCTGCTGTTCTTCTTGGTCTTCGAGCGCTGGTTCCTGGTCCAGCTTCCGAAGGGCCCGATCGAGCGTTGGCTCGGGTTCTAGCCAGCGATGGAAGAGCTCTCCAACCTGGCCGGCGGCTTCGCCGTCGCTGCCACGCTGCCGAATCTGGGCTTCATGCTGATCGGCATCACGCTCGGCGTGCTGATCGGGGTGCTGCCCGGTTTGGGCGGCGCCAACGGCATCGCGATCCTGCTGCCGCTCACCTTCAGCATGAACCCGGTCTCGGCGATCATCATGTTGAGCTGCATCTACTGGGGTGCGCTGTTCGGCGGGGCAATCACCTCGATCCTGTTCAACATCCCCGGCGAGCCGTGGAGCGTGGCGACCACCTTCGACGGCCACCCGATGGCGCAACAAGGCAAGGCGGCGGAAGCGCTCACGGCGGCATTCACCTCGTCCTTCGTCGGCGCGCTGTTCGCAGTGCTGTTGATCACCTTCCTGGCGCCGCTGCTGGCGAAGTTCGCGCTGAAGTTCGGCCCGGCGGAGTTCTTCGCGGTGCAGTTCCTCACCTTCGCCAGCTTCATCGGCATGAGCAAGGAGCCCGCCGCGAAGACCATCGCAGCGATGATGCTCGGCTTTGCGCTCGCCGCCGTCGGCATGGACACGGTGACCGGCACCTTGCGAATGACCTACGGACAGCCCGAGCTGCTGAAGGGCTTCGACTTCCTGATTGCCGTGATCGGCCTGTTCGGCATCGGCGAGATCCTGCTGACGATGGAAGAAGGGCTGGCCTTCAAAGGCAAGAGCGCGAAGATCACGTTTGGCGTCGTGCTCAAGACCTGGAAGGCGATGTTCCAGCACTGGAAAGTATTCCTGCGCAGCACCCTGATCGGTTGCTGGATGGGCATCACGCCCGGCGGCGCGACGCCCGCTTCGTTCATGAGTTATGGCATGGCGCGCCGCATGTCGAAGACGCCCGAAAACTTCGGCAAGGGTGACATCACGGGCGTCATCGCGCCCGAGACCGCGGCGCATGCGGCCGGCACCTCGGCGCTGCTGCCGATGTTGACGCTGGGCATCCCGGGCTCGCCGACTGCCGCGGTGTTGCTCGGCGGCCTGCTGATCTGGGGCCTGCAACCCGGCCCGATGCTGTTCATCGAGCAGAAAGACTTCGTCTGGGGCCTGATCGCCAGCATGTACCTGGGCAACATCGTCGGCCTGATCGTGGTGCTGACGACGGTGCCTTGGTGGGCAGCAATCCTGCGCATTCCGTTCTCGGTGATCGCGCCGGTAATCATCGTGATCTGCGCGATCGGCGCCTACACCGTGCACAGCTCGATGCTCGACGTGGTGATGATGCTGGTCTTCGGCGTGGTGGGTTACTTCTTCAAGAAGCTCAAGTACCCGCTGGCGCCGTTGGTGCTGGCGCTGGTGCTGGGCGACATGGCCGAGGCCAGCTTCCGCCAGTCGATGCTGTTGTCGCAGGGTGAGCTGTCGATCTTCTGGAGCAACCCGCTGGTCGGCACGATCTTCGGGCTGGCGGTGCTGCTGCTGCTGTGGCCGCTGTGGGGGGCAGCCAAGAAGATCGCGCGCAAGCAAGAGGCGAAGGCCGCGTGAAGATCGCGGTCGTCGGTGCCGGCGCCATCGGTGGCTACCTGGGCGTGAAGCTGGCACGGTCTGGCGAAGCAGTCACCTTCATCGCCCGCAACCGCAACCTTGAGACGATCAACACGCGCGGCTTCAGGCTGATCGGCGACGGCGGCGTTGAAGAGCACGCGGCCAATGTGCGCGCCGTGCAGCGTTGTGCCGATGCCGGCGTGCAAGACGCCGTGCTGCTGACGGTGAAGGCGCACCAGGTGAAAGACCTGCTGCCCGATCTGCGCGGTCTGTTCGGGCCCGAGACCGCTGTCGTCACGATGATCAACGGCGTGCCGTGGTGGTACTTCCACAAGCTGCCCGGCCCCTTCGAAGGCCGACGGCTCGACAGCGTCGACCCCGGTGGCTTGATCGCGGCGAACATCGAGCCCGAGCGGGTCATCGGCAGCGTGGTCTACCCGGCGGCCGAGCTGGTTGAGCCCGGCGTCGTCAAGCTGATCGAAGGCAACCGCTTCACGCTCGGCGAGCCCGACGGATCACGCAGCCCACGCGTCGAGGCCTTGTCCGCGGCGTTCATGAAGGCCGGCTTCAAGGCGCCGGTCAGCAAGGACATCCGCGGCGAGATCTGGGTCAAGCTGTGGGGCAACCTGAGCTTCAACCCGATCAGCGCGCTGACGCACGCCACGCTTGAGGAGATCTGCCGCTTCCCGCCGACGCGCGCGCTGGCGGCATCGTTGATGTCGGAGGCGCAGGCTGTGGCCGAAGCGTTGGGCGTGAAGTTCAAGGTCACGCTGGAGCAGCGGATTGCCGGGGCCGAAGCCGTCGGTGCGCACAAGACCAGCATGCTGCAAGACGTCGAGGCCGGCCGTGCGCTGGAGCTCGATGCGCTGGTCGGCGCGGTGGTGGAGTTGGGCGCCATCGTCGGCGTCGCCACGCCCAGCATCCAGGCCGTGCTGGCCGCCACCCGTGGCCTCGCCCATACGCTGACCATCCGCGGCAGCGGGTTGCGTCTTCCAGGCTGACCCTTTCATTTCGTGACAGCCGTGCCACGCCGGGGCGAAGCCCGACATTGACGCGTGTGCGCCTTGTGTCTATTCTGATGGACACTATGTGGCGTCACTGTCAGTTGACGGTGGGAACGACCAAAGGGCATACATGCAAACCCTGGCAAGAATCGAAGAGGCGCTGTCGACCGCTATCGCCACGACCGAGGTGCCGGGCTGTCCGCCCCGCCTAGCCGCTGCGATGCGGCACTCGGTGTTCCCGGGCGGCGCGCGCATCCGCCCGCAGCTGTGCCTGAGCGTGGCGCAGGCTTGCGGCGATGACGACCCGGGCTTGTCGAATGCGACCGCTGCGGCGATCGAACTCCTGCACTGTGCGTCGCTGGTCCATGACGATCTGCCTTGTTTCGATGACGCGCCGACGCGCCGCGGCCAGGCTTCTGTGCATGCGGCTTTCGGCGAACGGCTGGCCGTGCTGGCCGGGGACGGATTGATCGTGCTGGCCTTCCAGACCTTGGGCATTGCTGCCGGGCGTTCGCCGCTGCGGCTGGCACGGGTGTTGGCCACGCTGTCGCATGGCGTGGGTGCGCCTTTCGGCATCACTGCCGGCCAAGCGTGGGAGTGCGAGCCGCGGGTGGCGCTCGGTGACTACCAACGCGCCAAGACGGGCGCGCTGTTCGCCGCCGCCACTTGTGCCGGCGCGGAAGCTGCGGGCCACGACGGCAACACCTGGCGCGCCCTGGGCGAATGGCTGGGCGAGGCCTACCAGGTAGCCGACGACGTGCGCGACGTGATGGCCGATCCGATGCTGTTGGGCAAGCCGACGGGGCGCGACGCTGCGCTGGGCCGGCCGAGTTCGGCGGCTGAACACGGTTTGTCGGGCGCGATCCAGCACTTCGACCGTTTGGTCGCCTGCGCCATCGAGGCCATCCCGCCGTGCCGCGGCTCGTCGCAGCTGCGGCAATTGGTGCGCATGGAAGCCGAACGCCTGGTGCCGAAGGCGTGGTGCGAGCAGGTGCAGCAGCTGAGTGCGCTGACACCACCGCGGCAGCCACGCGCACCGGCCAGGAAGCCGCGCGTCGCGCCGCTGCCCAGCCGCTCCACCATTGCCCCGTAGGACGGCGGACCGGCCGCTCGTGGACCGCGCGGGGCACGTGCCGAACCCAGCCCGGCAGCCAGACGCTGCAACGACCTGGCTCGAACGCCTGCGAGACTGGCGCCACCGCACCGTCGCCAAGCCCGCGTTCCAGCGCTGGGCCGCGGCGTTTCCGCTCACCCGCCCGATCGCCCGCCGTGAAGCGCGCGAACTGTTCGACCTGGTCGCCGGCTTCGTCTACTCACAAGTCCTGTTGGCCTGCGTGCGGCTGGATATCTTCGAGCACTTGGCCGGTGGCGCACTGGCCGAGGATGAACTCGCCAGGCGCATCGGCCTGAATGCCGAAGGCGCCGAGCGGCTGGTTGCTGCCGCGGTGTCCTTGAGCCTGCTCGAACGCCGCAGCGGCGCGCGCGTGGCACTCGGCCGGCTCGGGGCGCCGCTGGTGGGCAACCGGGCGATCACGTCGATGGTCGAGCACCACGCCACGCTGTATGCCGACATCACCGACCCGGTGGCGCTGCTCAAGCGCGAGGGCCGGCCCTCGATGGCCGGGTACTGGCCGTACGAAGGCCTTGCGGCGGCCGACAGCGCCGCCTCGCCGGCAGCGCTGTCACCGGAACGTGTCGCCGAGTACTCGGCGCTGATGTCGGCTTCGCAGCCGCTGGTCACCCGCGAGGTGATCGACGCCTATCGTTTCGGCAAGCACCGGACGATGCTCGACGTCGGGTGTGGAGAAGGCAGCTTCGTTGCCGCCGTTGCGCAACAGGCACCCGACCTGAGGCTGATGCTGTTCGACCTGCCGGCTGTTGCTGAGCGAGCGCGCGAACGTCTGGCCGCAGCGGGCCTGTCCGCTCGCACCACCACCCACGGCGGCGACTTCTTCGCCGACCCGCTGCCGCGCGGCGCCGACCTGGTCACGCTCGTGCGGGTCTGCTTCGATCACCCCGACGAACGTGTGCTGCACCTGCTGCGCGCCGTGCGCGCGGCGCTGCCCGACGACGGCACGGTGCTGCTGGCCGAGCCGCTGGCGAAGGTGCGGGGTGTGGAAGCCATGGGCGACGCCTACTTCGGCTTCTACCTGCTGGCGATGGGCCGCGGCCGGCCGCGCTCGGCTGCGCAGCTTTCGGCACTGCTGCAAGCCGCTGGCTTCGCGCCGGCGCAGGTAGTGCCCACACACATGCCGCTGCAAACCGGCCTGGTCGTTGCCCGCTGCCGCCCGCATTGAGCAGTCGGCCCTGCGGGCCTGTGTCAACCGCGGTTGCGGACCTAGGGAAAGCCTGAGAAAACGAGTGTCCAGTTGTCTTGACACTGTTTTTCGTCAGCATAAGATGACGGCGTGAATCCAAAGGTTTCGAGTCCGTCCGCCGAGTGGCGGTGCACCCCGCGACGGCAACCCGTTGCAGCGAGGAGGCCCGCATGAAGACCATGGCCATCGTGCTCGAACAACCCGAGCACATTGCGTTCAGCCGGCTCGACCTGACGCCGCCCGGTGACGACGACGTGGTCGTCGACATCGAGTACAGCGGCATCAGCACCGGCACCGAAAAGCTGCTCTACAACGGGCGCATGCCGCAGTTCCCCGGCATGGGCTACCCGCTGGTGCCGGGTTATGAATCAGTCGGCCGCGTGGTGGCTGCCGGCGGTAACGCCAGGCATGCCGTTGGCGACCGGGTGTTCGTGCCGGGCGCGCGCTGCTACGGCGAAGTGCGCGGCCTGTTCGGCGGCGCGGCCTCGAAGATCGTCGTCGGCGATTCGCGCGTGGTCTCGGTCGCTGATACCTTGGGCGAACGCGCCGTGCTGCTGGCGCTGGCCGCCACGGCGTACCACGCGGTCGCGGTCGGCGGCAAACGCGACCCGATCACGCCGCCGGATCTGATCGTCGGCCACGGCGTGCTCGGCCGCCTGCTGGCGCGCATGACGGTGGCTGCCGGCATGCCCGCGCCGACCGTGTGGGAGACCAACCCCGAGCGCTCCGCGGGCAGCTTCGACTACGCCGTGGTGCATCCCGATGCCGACGAGCGGCGCGACTACCGCGCCATCTACGACGTCAGCGGTGACTCGCAGATTCTCGACAAGCTGGTGATGCGCCTGGCGCCTGGCGGTGAGGTGGTGCTGGCCGGCTTCTACACCGAGCCGCTCAACTTCATGTTCGCGCCGGCCTTCATGCGCGAGACCACTTTCCGCTGCGCCGCCGAATGGCAACGCGCGGACCTGCTGGCGGTGAAAGAGCTGTCCGAGACCGGCCGCCTGTCGCTCGACGGCCTGATCACCCACCACGCACAACCTACCGATGCCGACAACGCGTACCGCACCGCGTTCGGCGATTCCGGGTGTCTGAAGATGATCCTTGACTGGAGAAGTTGCCAATGAACGCCCCCGCCAACTCCGCTATTTTCATGCGCGATGAAAGGCTCAAAGCCGAAGCGGCCATCGAGCCCGATCCGGTGCACACCTCCCCCGCCGCCAAGACCACCCAGATCATCGCCATTTACGGCAAGGGTGGCATCGGCAAGAGCTTCACGTTGGCCAACCTCAGCTACATGATGGCGCAGCAGGGCAAGAAGGTGCTGCTCATCGGCTGCGACCCGAAGAGCGACACCACCAGCTTGTTGTTCGGCGGCAAGGCCTGCCCGACGATCATCGAGACAAGTTCCAAGAAGAAGCTGGCCGGCGAAGCGGTGGCCATCGGCGACGTCTGCTTCAAGCGCGACGGCGTGTATGCAATGGAACTCGGCGGACCGGAAGTCGGTCGGGGTTGCGGCGGCCGCGGGATCATCCACGGCTTCGAGACGCTGGAAAAGCTGGGCTTCCACGACTGGGGCTTCGACTTCGTGCTGCTTGACTTCCTGGGCGATGTGGTCTGCGGCGGCTTTGGCCTGCCGATTGCGCGCGACATGTGCCAGAAGGTCATCGTCGTGGCCAGCAACGACCTGCAAAGCCTGTACGTCGCAAACAACGTGTGCAGCGCGGTCGAATACTTCCGCAAGCTTGGCGGCAACGTGGGTGTGGCTGGCGTCGTCATCAACCGCGACGACGGCACGGGCGAGGCCAAGCAGTTTGCTGCTGCAGCCGGCATCCCGGTGTTGGCCACCATCCCTGCCAACGACGACATTCGCCGCAAGAGCGCCAGCTACGAAATCATCGGCCGTCCCGGCACGCAGTGGGCACCGCTCTTCGAGGAGTTGGCCACCAACGTGGCCGAGGCGCCCCCGGTGCGTCCGAAGCCGCAGACGCAGGACC
>Ga0209591_10003356_pt1 | contig 18582 bp, 20 predicted proteins | sample MAT01_FD_187207 | JGI IMG/M metagenome (GOLD analysis project Ga0209591, IMG submission 187207) | Freshwater microbial communities from Lake Fryxell liftoff mats and glacier meltwater in Antarctica - MAT-01 (SPAdes) (version 2) | ecosystem: Environmental > Aquatic > Freshwater > Ice > Liftoff... | reverse complement strand
GAACTGCATGCCCTCGACGACGTCGAGTTCATTGTCCAGGCCGGAGCCCTCTTCCACCGTGATCACGCCTTCCTTGCCGACCTTGTCCATCGCCTTGGACGATCCCCGCGGACGGCCCGTACAGGCGACGACCGAGGAAATACGCGAGCGGTAGCTTGGCCGCACCCAGAACACCGATCAATAGCGCCAGCGGAGTCAGCGACTGGCTGTCGAACCACAGCGGGATCGCGAGCAGGTAGAACCAGACCGGACCCAGCGACCAGGTGCCATAGATCGAAGGGCCCCACAGCGGAAAGTTCGCGCCTTTGGCGATCAGCCAGGCGTTCGCGACATCCCTGCCGGAATCGATCACCAGCAGCGCATCGATATGCACGGCGACGTGCAGCACGATAAGCACCAGCAACGCGAAGATTCCGATGCGGTCCGGCGCAGCAGTCGCGCTACCGCGCATCGATCCCGCAGCGGCCGCGGCGCCCGATCCATCCGGGAATCGCAACGTTCCCGGCGCACGCGTGCCACCTAACGCATTCGACATGTCTGCTTGCCATTGCACGCACGAGATCGCGGATCACGATGCCTTGCAGCATAGCGGCGGCCTGCACAGATGGCGGTTGCAGTGATGACGCAGGGGCCGCCAGCAGCGCCGCAGCGGACCACTACGCTTGCGGGGGCCGGATGCGCTAACCTCGATGATCGCGAGGCTTTCCGTCAACTGTGGCTCCCGCGGGCATCGGGCGGCATGAAGATCGCTGGAGCCTGCCGCGACTGGTTGCAGGCTTCGATGGGAAGAGCCCCCAACGGTTGCGGCAACTGCTCGGCGAGGCGGTTGCAAGTACACAGTGCCTCAGAGCTCAGAGTCGACCCTGACGATATCCACGAGCTCGCGCACTGCTTCAATCGTGAGCGTCCACTGCACCGGCTGATCGGCACTGCACGTGCCGCAGACGAATCCGAGGTTGGCTGGATCCGCATAGCTGGCTTCGATCGCCACGCCATCGACCATCGCCGCGACCACGGCAAATGGAAAGTAGCCCGACGCCAGATGCGATACGACGATCCTGTCGCGACCGCTGGCGGATAGCTGCACCGTGTACTTCTGCACGGCACCGCCGAGCTGCCGAGCGCCATGCGTGCGAGGCTCGACCAGCGGCAGACCCTGGTGCTCGACCAGCACCTCGAAACGATCGAACAGCGCGAGCGCTCCGATCCGTCGGTCAGGGTGAAGTCCGAGCACTGTCGCTGCATGCTGGGTGAGGCCGAAATGCGCTTGGCGACCTGCCACCGGGCCGCCGCCGAGCCGCACCTGCGAGTACCTGCCGCAGGCCTGCGCCACTGCGACCGTGTGCGACTTTTCGATGAACTGGCCGTAGTGGCCGTGCACCGACGACGGCTCGCACAGCGGCACGGCAATCGCCTGCAAGTCGCGCCAACCCAGTCGCGGAACCACGATTTCCAGCGTGCCGACCGGCGATTCATCGACGTCCATCAAGCCCATTCCGCCAGGCGGCGGCAGCGGCACACGCACCACGGGTGCATCAGCGATCAAGTAGATGCTGCCCGCGACGAAGCCAGCTGCAGCGCACGCCCCCATCAGTGCGGCGCCCGCCCTGCTGCTGCGCGAACGCCAAAGGCCTTGCGCGGCAAGTGCGAACAGGAATCCGAACGGCACGCCGTGAGCGAACACCATCCACACCGGGGTAATCGGCCGGATCGCCAGCACGAACACGGTGTGGGCGAGCAGGATCGCCAGCAGCACAGCGGTCAGCCGGGCATGCAGACGGACTTGGAAACCTTCGATTGACAGACCCAGCAGCAGAAGTGCGGCGAACGCAGCGCCTGCCGCCCGCAGCGCCCACATCGCGCCTGCATCGAACCCCCACCAATACGCAGCGATGTGTTCGACGCCGCCCCAGGTCGCCGCGAACAGCAGCTCGGGCACGCGTGCCAGTCCGCTTGCGGCCAGCACCGTCTCGCCATGCCGGCCGATGCCGACCGCATCCGGAAATCCGCCAGCAAGCTGCGCGATGGCGTACGGCAACATCGGCGCGGCGGCCGCGCCACCGGCGAGCAGCATCCGCAACCAGTATCCACGGCAGCGTGCCGGCGCACCGAGGCCCCACACCATCGCGATCGTGGCCAGAAGCAATGAACTCGGATGCGCCTGCACCGCCACTCCGCAAGCTGCGCCGAGCAGCAACGCCGACCAGCCGGCGGGCCGCTCGCGAGCATGGATCGCGGCGAGCACCGCCAACAGCAGGGTGGTCTGCACCACGCTGACGTGGGTGAGGTTTGCCGCCTCGTACAGCGACCATCCCGGAATCGCGAGGCCGAGCGCGCAGAACACGCCCGCGCGGCGACTTCCTAATGCGTGCGTCCCCACCAGATAGGCCAGTGGAAACTTCAGTCCAATTAGCAGTCCGATCGCGACCACGACGCCAAGCATACCGGCAACTGCGAACGCGGGCGCAAGCAAGTAGTACCAACCTGGCCCGAGATGGAAGACCCCGCCAATCAACGGTCCGATTAGCGGAAACTCGGCAGCAGTCGCCACTTGCCGCGCGTAGAAGATGTCGCGAATAGTGTCGTAAGTGCCTTCGGAACTGATCGCTGCAACTACCTGCAGGGTCACGAGCAACAGAACAACCCCGCTTGCGGCAACCAGCTTTTCCCGATTTGAGTAATTGTGAATCCACCATCCCATTCGTCAGCTCAGGTATAGGAAGTTCAAGCGCCCTTTCCGAGAAGTCTGCCGCGTAGGCGGTGGTCGCGCAACGGCCCCGTTCGGCGCGGATCAGGGGTCTGCGAGCGTGTTTCGTGCCCGGCGGTTTCGCCCCGACGGGCCTTCTCGCGCTTTTTCACGCTTTCTGGCCCCCATTCCCGCCAGCGGCCCGCGCGCATTCCTGCGGGCCGCGCTGCCGCATCGTGTCGTCTTTGGGGTTCGCCGTCGCGGACGCAATCTGGGACAGCCATGATTCGGTCGTAGGTATCGCCTCTCCATGCAATCGCCGCTGCAATGGCAGCCAGTCCTGGATCGCCGGCCCATGCAGCGACTGCAAACCACGGCTGTCCCAGATTGCGGTCCCAGATTGCGCCGGATTCTCCGGAGCTTGCTGATGTTCGCCCGCCCACCTGCGTGAGCTTGCGGCGGTATATCCGATCCAGTATCGTCTTCGCATGAAGCCCATCCGCTTCCTTGGCGACTCGCTCGAATGCCTGCGCGAGTTCCCCGAGGAGGCGAGACAGGATGCGGGCTACCAGCTCGACCAGGTCCAACGCGGCCAACAACCTAGCGATTACAAGCCAATGGCTTCCGTGGGCAAGGGTGTCGAGGAACTTCGGATCAGGGACGACAACGGGATTTTCCGGGTGATTTACCTCGCCCGCTTGCCGCAAGCCGTGTTCGTCTTGCATGCGTTCCAAAAGAAGAGCCGGGCTACCGCCCGGCAGGACATCGAAATCGCGAGGGATCGCTACGCCGACCTGATGCGAGAGCGCCGATGAAGAAGCCAAGCAAGCCCTACACGAGTGTCTGGGATGCTCTCGCCGACACGCCCGAGCAGGCCGCAAACCTCCGGGCACGCGCCGACCTGATGCGCCAGATCGCGGGAATCATCCACGAGCACGGCTGGAAACAGGCCGAGGCGGCGCAGCGCTGCGGCGTCACCCAGCCGCGGATCAACGACCTGCTGCGCGGCAAGGTGTCGCGCTTCTCGCTCGATGCGTTGGTCAACATTGCAACGGCACTGGGACGAAGGGTCAGCGTAGCGCTCGAGGCGGCTTGACGGGAACCGAGGCGGCCGCGGAGCGTGCGTTCGCTGCCGCGCGCGCGAAATCGTAATTCGCAAAAAACGAAACCCCGCACAAGGCGGGGCTCCGGGTGTAGCGCGCTGCGGGTGGTCGGGCGATCGTACGGATCGCCCGACGTGGATCAGAAGTCCATACCACCCATGCCGCCGCCGCCATGGTCATGGCCGCCGCCGCCGGCCGCTTCCTTCTTCGGGGCCTCGGCCACCATGGCTTCGGTGGTGATCATCAGGCCCGCGATCGAGGCTGCGTTCTGCAGCGCGGTGCGGGTGACCTTGGTCGGGTCGAGGATGCCGAATGCGACCATGTCGCCGTACTCGCCGGTGGCCGCGTTGTAGCCGTAGTTGCCGGTGCCCTCGTAGACCTTGTTCAGGACCACGCTCGGCTCTTCACCGGCGTTGGCCACGATCTCGCGCAGCGGCGCTTCCATCGCACGCTTGGCAATCACGATGCCGTGGTTCTGGTCTTCGTTGTCGCCCTTGAGCTTGGACACCGCGGATAGGCCGCGGATCAGGGCCACACCGCCGCCCGGCACCACGCCTTCTTCCACCGCCGCACGCGTGGCGTGCAGGGCGTCTTCGACGCGCGCCTTCTTTTCCTTCATCTCGACTTCGGTCGCAGCGCCGACCTTGATCACCGCGACACCGCCGGCGAGCTTGGCCACACGCTCCTGCAGCTTCTCGCGGTCGTAGTCCGACGAGGTCTCTTCGATCTGCGCCTTGATCTGCTCGATGCGCGACTTGATCGCCGTCGCGTCGCCAGCGCCGTCGATGATGGTGGTGTTCTCTTTCGAGACCACGATCTTCTTCGCGGTGCCCAGATCCTTCAATGACGCCTTCTCAAGCTGCAGGCCGACTTCCTCGGAGATCACGGTAGCGCCCGTAAGCACCGCCATGTCTTCCAGCATCGCCTTGCGACGGTCGCCGAAGCCCGGAGCCTTGACGGCCACCACCTTGACGATACCGCGGATGGTGTTGACCACCAGGGTCGCCAGCGCTTCGCCTTCGACTTCCTCGGCGACGATCAGCAGCGACTTGCCGGCCTTGGCCACGCCCTCGAGCACGGGCAGCAGCTCGCGCACGTTGGAGATCTTCTTGTCGTGCAGCAGGATGAACGGATTCTCCAGCTCCGCCGACATCGACTGCTGGTTGTTGATGAAATACGGCGACAGATAGCCGCGGTCGAACTGCATGCCCTCGACGACGTCGAGTTCATTGTCCAGGCCGGAGCCCTCTTCCACCGTGATCACGCCTTCCTTGCCGACCTTGTCCATCGCCTTGGCGATCAAATCGCCGATGTTCGGATCGGAGTTGGCCGAGATCGAGCCGACCTGGGCGATTTCCTTGCTGGTCGAGCACGGCTTGGACAGCTTCTTGAGCTCCGCGACGGCGACCACGACGGCCTTGTCGATGCCGCGCTTGAGGTCCATCGGGTTCATGCCGGCAGCAACCGCCTTCATGCCTTCGCGGATCAGCGCCTGGGCGAGAACGGTCGCGGTGGTGGTGCCGTCGCCGGCCACATCGGAGGTCTTGGAGGCGACTTCCTTGAGCATCTGCGCGCCCATGTTCTCGAACTTGTCGGCCAGCTCGATCTCCTTGGCGACGGACACGCCGTCCTTGGTGATCGTCGGTGCGCCGAAGCTCTTTTCGAGCACGACGTTACGGCCCTTCGGGCCGAGCGTTGCCTTGACGGCATTGGCGAGGATGTTGACGCCGCGCACCATGCGGGCGCGTGCATCTTCGGAGAAACGGATTTCTTTCGCAGCCATTGTGAATTCCTCGAATCGATTCTGGAGCAAAGTCCGCAGGCGCTACGCCCGGGGCACGGTTGGGGGGTTGCGGGTGCCGGGCACTGGGCCCGGCCCCCTCGCACTCAGGCGAGGATCGCGAAAATGTCGTCTTCGCGGACAACCAGATACTCGGTACCGTCGAGCTTGACCTCGGTGCCGCTGTACTTGCCGAACAGGACCTTGTCGCCGGCCTTCACCGACGGCTTGCGGACGCTGCCGTTGTCCAGCGCCTTGCCTTCGCCAACGGCGATGACTTCGCCCTTGATCGGCTTCTCGGTGGCGCTGTCGGGGATTACGATGCCGCCGGCCGACAGGCGCTCTTCTTCCATGCGCTTGATGACGACGCGATCGTTCAGGGGATGAATCTTCATGAATACCCTCGCTGTAAGTGCTTGATTTGAATGAATCCCGGGCGATTTATCAGCACTCGCCCCAGGCGAGTGCCAAGTTTAGCCGACAAAAGTGACCGAATGAACGACTTCTGTGGACGGGCCGTGATGTGGGGTGGTCGCCGACCGCTTTCAAGGGGGGTGCCGACGCAGCGGCCGGCTTGCATAATGCAGCCCCTGCGGAGGAAGTGAATGCCAGTGCTCGTGGTGCTGTGCACCTGCCCGGACGACGTGGTGGCCGCAGCGATTGCCCGCAGTGTTGTCGAAGAGCGCCTCGCGGCCTGCGTCAACCGCATTCCTGGCGTGCGCTCGACCTATGCGTGGCAAGGCGCGGTGCACGAAGATGCCGAAGTGCTGCTGCTGATCAAGACCGAGGCGTCGCGGTTCGATGCGTTGCGTGAGCGCGTGCTGGCCTTGCATCCGTACGAACTTCCGGAGCTGATCGCGGTCGAGGTGACACGGGGGCTCGATCGCTATCTGGCGTGGGTGGTTGCGGCGGTAGCCCCGTCTGCGGAATGAACACGCCTGAAATCATGACCGCTCACCGGCGGTCGGATGTGCCACCAACCTTGCAGGAAAACGCCTTGTCGATTCGCAACCTATTGTTTGTTTGCCTGCTGCAGATGTCCGCGGTGGCCGTCGCGCAGGATGCCGATGGTCTGCTGGCCGTCGAAGACGCGTTCCGGGTGACCGCCACGGCAAGCTCGCGTGAATCGATCGCGATCCGCTTCGAGGTCGCCGAGGGCTATTACCTCTACCGCGAGCGGATCAACGCCAGCGTCGAGGGCGAGGGCTGGACTGCCGGCACGTTGGAGATGGAGCCCGGCGAGCCGAAGACCGACGAGTTCTTCGGCGATGTCGAGGTCTACCACGATGCGGCCGCGGGCACCCTGCCGCTGATCGGCACTGCGGCTGCGGCCGATACGTTGACCCTGACTGTCGGTTTCCAGGGCTGCCACGAGAAAGATCCGGCGATCTGCTATCCGCCGCATCGGCAGAAGATCGTGGTGGCACTGCCGGCTGCGGCCGCGGCAGTGCCCGTATCGATGGATCGTGCTGTGGCTTCGCCATTGCAGGGATTGCCATTGCAGTCGGCCCCAGGCCCGGCGGCCGCCGGCCTCGGCGGCGCCAGCGCGCTGTTCGGCGGCACGCCGTCGAATGCCGCGACCGACGCGCTGCCACTGCCCGAAGACCAGGCCTTCCAGTTCGAAGCGATCGGCAGCGCGAGCGATGGCGGCATCCTGGCGCGCTTGAGCATGCCGCCGGGCTACTACCTGTATCGGGACAAGACGCGGTTCCGCGCCGCCGATGCCGATATCGAACTTGGCGTGCCGCGCTGGCCGGCGGGCGTGATCCACGACGACGCGCACTTCGGCCGCATGACGGTCTACTACGGCATCGTCGAGGTGCCGATCGAGGTGCGCAGCGGCGCGTCCGCCAACGACGTACGCAGCATCGCGCTGATCGCCGATTTCCAGGGCTGCCAGGAAGGTGGCATCTGCTATCCGCCGATGACGCGCCGGGTCTCGCTGGACCTGCCGCCGGCCTCGCGCATCGTGCGCAGCACCGCGGCCGAGGCGACCATGCAGGCCACCCCACCTGCGTCCGGCGCGGTGAACAGCGAAGAGAGTCGCCTGACGCGCCTGCTCGGTGGGCGCAATTTGTGGCTGATCGGAATCGCGTTCTTGGTGGTCGGGCTGGGGCTGTCGTTCACGCCGTGCGTGTATCCGATGGTGCCGATCCTGTCGGGCATTCTCGCCGGCGCGGGCGCTACGCTCACCGCGCGCCGCGCAGCCTTGCTGTCGTTGATCTATGTGTTCGCCTCGGCACTGGTGTATGCGGCAGCCGGCGTGATCGCCGGCATGCTTGGAATCAACCTCACGGCGGTGCTGCAGAAGCCGTGGATCCTGACCCTGTTCGCCGGCCTGTTCGTGCTGCTGGCGCTATCGATGTTCGGCTTCTACCAGCTGCAACTGCCCGCATGGCTGCAAACGCGCCTGGCCGCGATCAGCAACCAGCAGAAGCCCGGCTCGGTGCCGGGCGTGGCGCTGATGGGCGCGCTGTCGGCGCTGCTGGTTGGCCCCTGCGTGGCGCCGCCGCTGGCAGCCGCCGTGACCTGGATCGGCCAGACGGGCGACCCGCTGCTCGGTGGCCTTGCGCTGTTCGCGATGGGTATGGGCATGGGCGCGCCGCTGGTGGTGTTCGGCGCGACCCAGGGCCGCTTGCTGCCCAAGGCCGGCCCATGGATGGATGCGGTCAAGTCCGTATTCGGCGTGGTGTTCCTGTTCCTTGCGATCTGGATGCTCGAGCGCGTGCTCGATCCGGTGTGGATCATGATGCTGGCCGGCATCCTGCTGGTCGCGTGCGGGGTGCATCTGGGCGCTCTGGAAAAACTGCCCGATCACGCGCGCGGCTGGCATCGCACGTGGAAGGCGGTCGGCGTGGTGCTACTCGCGCTCGGCGTGATCCAGTTCATCGGGGTGGCTTCCGGTGGTCGCGACTATCTGCGGCCGCTCGCAGCCTTGCGCAGCGGCGATGGCGGCGGTAGCGCGATCGCTGCGGTCGCGTTCGAGAAACTCGCCGACAGCGCGGCGCTCGATGCCGCAGTCGGTGCGGCACAAGCGCAGGGCAAGCCGGTGCTGTTCGACTTCTATGCCGACTGGTGCGTCGAGTGCAAACGCATGGAGCGCACCACTTTTGTCGACGCCGACGTGCGGCGCGAGCTCGACGGGTTCGTGTTGCTCAAGGCCGACGTGACCGCGCAGAACGACGCCGACGTTGCGCTGCAGCGCCGCTTCGGGATCGTCGGACCCCCGGCGACCTTGTTCTTCGCCTGCGGAAGCGACGAGCGCCGCGCATTGCGCCTGGTCGGCTACGAAGCGCCGACCGCATTCGCCGAACGCCTGCGGCAGGCGCGACAGTGCTGAATCCCGCGTACGCCGCAGTGCCATGAATCGCACCGTATTGTTGATCATGCTGGTGGCGCTGATCGGCGCGGGCGCGGGCTTCCTGATCGGCCAGCGCGTGCAGGGTCCATCGCCATGGCGGACCGCACCGGGCGCGGATGCGCCGGCGCCAATGCGCGAACTGCCGCCATTGCGCCTGCCGCAAGTCGACGGCACGCCGCGCAGTCTGGCCGAATTCCGCGGCCGCCCGCTGCTGATCAACTATTGGGCCACCTGGTGCCCACCGTGCATCAAGGAGATGCCGGTGCTCGATGCGTTCGCCACCGAGCAGGGTGCGAAGGGCGTGGCGGTGGTCGGTATCGCACTCGACGAGCCCGACGCCGTGCGGCAGTTCCTGCAGCGGGTTCCGGTGGCATATCCGAACCTGATCGAGGCGCCCGGCGCGGGCGACAGTTCGGTCGCGCTGGGAAATTCGCGCAACGTGCTGCCATTCAGCGTGTTGGCCGATGCGCAGGGGCGGGTGCTGGCGGTCCGCGCGGGGTCCTTCGATGCCGCTCAGTTGCGCCGATGGGTGGCCGACAACGAGGCTGCATCGGATTGAATCGCGTGCCGCAGCGCCGCGCCAGCGTCACGCGGCGGGCCGCGCAGGTTCGAACGCTTGTATCAATCGCGCGTTCAAATCGCCGGTAACTTCTGCGATCTGGACAAGATCGTCACCTTCACGCAGACTTGGCCCCGATTTCGAGGGGTACCCGTGGCATCGATCCTGTTGCTCAATGGTCCGAACCTGAACCTGCTTGGGGTGCGCGAGCCGGCGGTCTACGGCCACACCACGCTGGCCCAGATCGAAAGCGCTGCACGGCGCCAGGTCGAGGCAGCGGGGGTGGGTTTCGATGCATTGCAGTCCAACAGCGAAGTGGCCCTGATCGAACGTATCCATGCTGCGATGCGCGAGCAGACCACTTTCATCGTGATCAACCCCGGCGCCTTGACCCATACGAGTGTCGCCCTGCGCGATGCGCTGGCGGCCGCGGCGATCCGCTACATCGAGGTGCACCTGTCGAATGTGCATGCGCGCGAGGACTTCCGGCGCCATTCTTTCCTGGCGGGCGGCGCAGTCGGCGTGATTGCCGGCTTCGGTCCCCAGGGCTACACGTTTGCGATCGACGCCGCGTTGGAGCGACTGCGCGATCGACCCGCCGCGCAGCCGCTGCACGCGACCCGCGTGTGATCGCCACCCCGCCCCCGGCTGCGGCCGCCCGCACGGCCCCGAACCGGCCATCGAGGACCCCATGACCATGGATCTGCGCAAGATCAAGAAACTGATCGACCTGCTGGAAGAGTCCAATCTCGCCGAACTGGAGATCCGCGAGGGCGAAGAGGTGGTGCGCCTGTCGCGCATTCCCAAGGGCGTGCCGATGGCCATGCAGGCGGTCGCTCCACCGGTAACCCATGTGCATGTCGACCAGCGCCCCGCCGCCGCGCTTGCGCAGCGCGACGATGGCAACGGCGGCACGCCGGCCGCCGGCGGCAAGGAGTTGCCCGACGGCCACATCGCCCGCGCCCCGATGGTCGGCACCTTCTACGCCTCGGCCAACCCCGACGCGCCGCCGTACGTGAAGCTCGGCCAGCAGATCAAGGCCGGCGAGGTGCTGGGCATCATCGAAGCGATGAAGATGTTCAACCAGATCGAAGCCGACGTCTCGGGCACCATCGTCGCGGTGCTGGTGGGCACCGGCCAGCCGGTGGAGTTCGATGAGCCGTTGTTTGTCATCTCCTGATTGGAGCTGCGAATGGCGAATGGCGAATGGCGAACGGGAAAGCCGGATCTCGCAACTGCCAGCCCTTGATCTCCCATTCGCCAGTCGCCATTCGCACCGCCTGCCTCAACACCACACGCAAATCCCAACCGACCGCTGAACGCAACCCACGGAATCCGCCGCATGCTGGATAAAGTCGTCATAGCCAATCGTGGCGAGATCGCCCTGCGGGTGCTGCGCGCATGCCATTCGCTGGGCATCCGCACGGTGGCGGTGCACTCCACGGTGGATCGCAATCTCAAGCATGTCGGCATGGCCGATGAATCGGTGTGCATCGGGCCGGCGGCGGCCAGCGACAGCTATCTGAATATTCCCGCGATCATCGCGGCCGCCGAGGTGACCGACGCGGCGGCCATCCATCCCGGTTACGGGTTCCTGTCCGAAAACGCCGACTTCGCCGAGCGGGTGGAGAAGTCCGGCTTCGTATTCATCGGACCGACCCCGGCGGTGATCCGCCTGATGGGCGACAAGGTCGAGGCGATCCGCGCCATGCAGGCCGCAGGCGTACCGTGCGTGCCCGGCTCCGGGGGGCCGCTGGGCGACAATCCGGGCGAGAACGCGCGGATCGCCGCAGGAATCGGCTACCCGGTGATCGTCAAGGCCTCTGGCGGCGGCGGTGGGCGCGGCATGCGGGTGGTGCGCGAGCAAGCACAGCTGACCAGCGCGATCGGCACCACCAAGGCGGAAGCCAAGGCCGCGTTCGGCAACGACCAGGTCTACATGGAAAAATTCCTGGAGAACCCGCGCCACATCGAGATCCAGGTGCTGGCCGACGGCCAGGGCAGTGCGATCCACCTGGGCGAGCGCGACTGCTCGATGCAGCGCCGCCACCAGAAGGTCGTCGAAGAAGCGCCGGCGCCGGGATTGAGCGAGGAGCTGCGCGCACAGATCGGCAAGATCTGCGTCGACGCCTGCCTGCGCATCGGCTATCGCGGCGCGGGCACCTTCGAGTTCCTGTTCGAGGATGGACGCTTCTACTTCATCGAGATGAACACCCGCATCCAGGTCGAGCACCCGGTGACCGAACTGGTGACCGGGATCGACCTGGTGCGCCAGCAGTTGCTGATCGCCTCCGGTGAAAAGCTCACGATCCGGCAGGAAGACATCGTGCTGCGTGGCCACTCGATCGAGTGCCGCATCAATGCCGAGGACCCGGATACCTTCATGCCCTCGCCCGGCCAGATCAAGCGCTTTCACCCGGCCGGCGGCCCCGGCGTGCGTTGGGATTCGCACATCTACGAGGGCTACCGCATTCCGCCGAATTATGATTCGATGATCGGCAAGCTGATCGTGCACGGGCCGGATCGGGCGCAGGCCATCGCGCGCATGCGCATCGCACTGGCGGAACTGGTGATCGAGGGCATCAAGGTCAACATTCCGCTGCAGCAGCGCATCATGGCCGACGCCGGCTTCCAGGACGGCGGGCGCAACATCCACTATCTGGAAAAGCGGATCGCCGAACGCAAGGACAAGGCGATCGGACTGGGTTGAGCGAATGCCGATGATCGAGCACACCGCATGAGCGCCCCGGCGCCGCAGCAACCTGCGATCAGCCCGCTGGTGCGCGCCGCACTGCGGGTCGCAGACCTTGCGCGCAGCCGCAAGTTCTATGCTGCGCTGGGTTTTACCGAGGTCTATTTCGAGGGCGCGCTGGATGCCGATGTGGTGCCTGCCCTGCTCGGCGTCGAGCATGCAGCGCGCACGCGCTGCGCGATCGTCAAGACGCCGGGCCAGCCGAACTTCGGCATGGTCGGCCTGTTCCACGTCGACGAGGCCCGTCCGCTCGAACGACCCAGCGCGGGCAGTGGTTTCCAGATAGGCGAGGTGGCTTTGGTGTTCTACGTTGCGGATATCGAGTCCAGCCTCACCACCGCGCTGATGCATGGCGGCACCCGCGTCAGTGGGCCGCTGCAGCTGGTCATGCCGCATCGCGCCCAGCCCGAGGCCATGTTGCGCGATCCCGACGGCGTGCTGATCAATCTGGTCGAGCGGCCGCCGGTCGAGACCTTCGGCTACGAACCGGTGCGCTTGCCAGGATGAGCTGGCTGGAGCTTACGATCCGCGCGCGCCGGCGCGAGTGGCGCTTCCTGGAGGGCGCACTCGGCCAGGTCGGTGCGCTGTCGATCACCCTGCTGGATGCCGCCGACGAGCCGATCCTGGAACCGGGCGCGGGCGAGATGCCGCTGTGGAGCGAGCTGCTGGTCACCGCGCTGTTCGAGCCGCAGGTCGATCGCCGCGGCCTGCGCGCGGTGCTGCAGGACCTGGTCTACACGCTCGACGACGAGCGCTTCGAGTTTCGCGACGTGGCCGACGCCGACTGGACCCGCGCGTGGATGGACCAGTACCGGCCGATGCGATTCGGCAGCCGGCTGTGGGTATGCCCCAGTGGCATGGAGCTGCCCACGGACGCACGCAGCGATGGCGCACCAGAACCGGTGGTGGTCGCGCTCGACCCGGGCTTGGCCTTCGGCAGCGGCACCCACCCGACCACCGCCCTGTGCCTGGAGTGGCTCGATGCGCTGGCCGCACGCGGCGTGTTGGCCGGGCGCAGCGTGCTCGACTATGGCTGCGGCTCGGGCATCTTGGCGATCGCGGCGATCAAGCTCGGCGCCGCGCTGGCGATCGGGGTCGACAACGACCCGCAGGCCCTGCTGGCCAGTCGCGACAATGCGCAGCGCAATGGTGTTGCGGATGCCGCACTCACGGTCCTCACGCCAGAGCAGTTCGCCGCCAGCACACACGCGCAGGAAGGCTGCGACGTGGTGCTGGCCAATATCCTCGCAGGGCCCTTGGTGGCGCTGGAACCGCTGCTGGCTGCGGCAACCCGGATCGGCGGCCGCATCGCGCTGTCGGGCATCCTCAACGAGCAGGCCGACGAAGTGCTCGCCGCCTACGGCGCGGACTTCGAGGCACTGGCGGTCGCACGCCGCGACGACTGGGTGCGGATCGCCAGCAGCGACTGATGGGCGGTGCCGGCACGTGACTGCGTCATAATCGGACAATGTACGCGCAGTGCTCCGAATGCCTGACCATCTACAAAGTGCGCGCCGACGCGCTGGTGCAGGGTCGTGGCCGGGTGCGCTGCGGCAGCTGCGGCGCGGAATTCGACACGCTGGCCACGCTCACCGACGAGCTGCCGCCGGAGCCGTACACCACGCTCAAGCGGCGCAGCATCAGCGGCACCCTGGTCCAGCTGAACATGCCGGCCGCGCGCCCGCAGTCGCAGCAGCGCGAGCTGTTCGTCGAGTTCGACGAGGCCAAGGCCAAGCGCGATACGAACCAGCCGACGCCAGCGTTCACCCGGCCCAGGCGCCCGCTCGCACTCGGCCCGTCGGCGGGATGGGGCTGGCTGGCCGGCAGCGCGCTGCTGCTGCTGGTGCTCGCGGCCCAACTGGCGTGGGCCTCGCGCGAGCGCCTGCTGGCCGAGCCCAAGGTGCTGGCGTTCGTCATGGCCGCCTGCGAGCGACTCGCCTGCAGCCTGCCTGCGGTACCCGATCGCAGCCGCATCGTGCTGACCGCGCGCGACGTGCGACCGCACCCATCGGTCGCGAATGCATTGATCATCTCGGCGAGCATGATCAACCAGGCGCCGTTCGGACAGCCCTATCCCACGGTCGAGATCACCCTGTCGGACGTCAACGAGCGGCGTATCGCGCTGCGCCGCTTCGCGCCGGAGGAATACCTGAGCGACCTGCGCGCTCTGGCAGCCGGCCTGCCTGCAGGCGGCAGCGCCAGCCTCAGTCTGGAAGTCGAGGATCCCGGCAAGGACGCGGTGGCTTTCGAGTTCCGCTTTCTGTGAGACGCGCGCAGCGCGCCGCCGCACAGCGCCCTGCGGCGCGCCTTGACGCTCGCTTGTACGCGCGGCTATAACGCCGGTCCCCCTTGCGGCACGCAGCCGATGGTCCGCATCGCACCGATTCCACGCCTGGTCGTACGCGAGTACGAGGCAGCCAGCCGTTGGCGCGGCTGGTTGCTGCTCGGTGCACTGTGGGCCGGTTCGCTGGCGCTGATGTGGTTCTACGGTCGCGATCTTGCCGGCGCACTGCCGGCACGATCCGCCGGCGAAACGGCGGCCAGCACGGACAACCTGCGGGAGCTCGACACGCAGCTGGAAGACCTGCGCGGCCGCCTGGCGGTGGCCGAGCGCGCCGAACAGGTAACGCAAACGGCAACCCAGACCCTGCAGGAGAACCTGCGCGAACGCGAGCAGGAAATCGCGGCACTGCGCGCGGATCTGGGTTTCTACCAGCGTCTGGTCGGCGGCAGCGACCGCCGCACGCTGGGCGTACACACCGTGACCCTGAAGCCAGTACCGGATTCGCGCGCGTTCAACTTCGTGCTGACCCTGACCCAGAACCTGAAAAAAAGCGCGCTCAGCGCGGGCACCGCCGAGATCGTGCTCGAGGGCGTGCGCGAGGGCGCAGTGGTCACCGTACCGTGGCGCGAACTGAAGATGCCGGGCGCGACGCCGGATCTGCGATTCTCGTTCAAATATTTTCAACGTCTGCAGGGCATGCTGACCCTGCCCGCCGGGTTTACACCGAACCGGATCCTGGTTTCTGCAGCCACATCGGGCGGTGAACGCACGCAACAGGCCTTTGCCTGGAGCGAGGCGCTCGCCGCCGGGGAGAACGACAATGCTGGGCTTTGACCGCAAGGCCGATCGCCGACCAAGCGTGAACGTCGACACCTTGATCGGTACCAAGGTGACCGTGCGTGGCGACATGCTGTTCTCCGGTGGACTGCACATCGATGGCACCGTGATCGGCTCGGTGACCGCCGAGCCCGGCACCGAGGCGGTATTGGTGCTGTCCGAGCGCGGGCGCATCGTGGGCGAGATCCGCGCGCCGCACGTCGTGATCAACGGCGCTGTCAACGGCGACATCCATGCCTCGGCCAAGGTCGAGTTGGCCGCCAATGCGCGCATCGAGGGCAATATCCACTATCGCCTGCTGGAAATGGCCGCCGGCGCCGAAGTCAACGGCAGGATCGTGCGCGAGGACACCACGCCGCGCCAGCTCAGTGCTCCGGAGGCCGACGCCACGGCTTGATCGACAGGCCCTGCGCCCCCATGCTTGGGGTATCGCCCTGTGCCCGGCGGTGCCCCAGCCCGTTGCAGGATCGTGCGTCCATGAATACATCCACCGCCACCCCCGACTACCTGTCGCTGGCCGCACCGCTGCAGTTTACCGCGGCGGCTGCCGCCAAAGTCGCCCAGCTGGTACGCGAAGAAGGCAATCCGCAGCTCAAGCTGCGCGTGTACATCAGCGGCGGCGGCTGTTCGGGTTTCCAGTACGGCTTCAGTTTCGACGAGCTCCAGGCCGAGGACGATCTCGCGGTGCAGCGCGATGGCACCACCCTGGTGGTCGACCCGCTGTCGCTGCAGTACCTGATGGGCGCCGAGGTGGACTATTCGGAGTCGCTGTCGGGCGCGCAGTTCGTGATCCGCAATCCGAACGCCAAGACGACCTGTGGCTGCGGATCCTCGTTCTCGATGTGAGCACCGGCGGATTCAGCGCCGGCTTCGCGTTCGTCGAGGCGGGCGTCGATCGCGCCAGCGAACTGCGCGAGGATCCGGATGCGATCAAGACCCACTGGTGCGCCAGCGACACAGAGCTGGTTTTCCTGCGCGCCGACGGGCGCGTGCTGCTCGACGCGCAGCAGCAGCTGTACACCGCGGTCCCAGCACAGCTGCCGCACATCGATCCCGCGCACGCGAGCTTCCTCGGCATGCGCGGCGCGATCGCGCGCTTCTCGCTGGTCGTCGACGACGCCGCGGTCGCGAACTACGCGGGCAGCGACACGCTGCGGTTTGCCGATCTGCGCGGCGCGCTGGGCATGCTGGATGCCGCGGATGCGGGGCTCGCCGCGTATGCGCGGGCGCTGGCCCACTGGCAGTCGCGCAAGCGCTGGTGCGGCGTGTGCGGCGCGCCAACCCGTCTGACCCACGCCGGGCACCGCGCCGAATGCAGCGACCCTGGGTGCGCGGCAAGCTACTTTCCGCGCACCGATCCGGCGATCATCGTGATCGTGTCCAGCGGCCGGAACTGCCTGCTGGGCCGGCAGCCGAACTGGCCTGAGAACCGCTACTCGACGCTGGCCGGATTCGTCGAACCCGGCGAGACGCTGGAACAGGCGGTAGCGCGCGAGGTGGCCGAGGAAAGCGGCGTGCGGATCGAGCGCTGCAGCTATCTGGGCTCGCAGCCGTGGCCATTCCCGGCCTCGCTGATGCTCGGTTTCGAGGCCCATGCGCGCATGCAGACGCCGGTGGTGGGCTGCGAACTGGCCGATGCACGCTGGTTCGATGCCGATGCGATGCCGCAGATGATTCAATCCGGTGCGCTGGTGCTGTCGCCGGCGATGTCGATCGCCTTCCACCTGATCGACCACTGGTTTCGGGGACTGACCGGCAGCTCGCTCACGCCCGGGCAGCCGCTGGTCCTGCGCTGAGGCCAGCGCGCGCCTTACGCCGGTCCGGAACGCTGGCTACAATCCCCCTTCCACTGGATCGGGATGTCGATGGCCATCAAGCTGCTCGCCATGGTGATTGCGCTCACCGCTGCGCATACCCTGCCCGATCTGGCCCGCCTGCGTCAGTTCGGCTGGCTCGCGGGATGGGCTGCGTTCCTGCACGGCTGGTTCGGCGGGCGCGACTGGTACGCGGGCAGTTTTGGCGCATTGCTGGTGATCGGAGTTCCGGTGTTGTTGCTGTTCGGATTGCAGCAGGCGCTGGCCGGCACCGCATTCGGACTGGCCAGCCTCGCGCTGGCGGTGGCTGCACTGTTCTATGCGTGGGGCCCGCGCGATCTCGCTCTGGATGTCGAGGCCGTGGTGCACGCACCGGATGCCGAACGCCGCCGCTTGGCCGTGCACATGCTCGGCGCCGACGTGCCGGAGACCGGCATCAGCGGAACCCTGCTGGTCGACGCGGTGTTCAGTGCGGCGCTGACGCGCTGGTTCGGCGTGCTGCTGTGGTTCGTATTGCTGGGTCCGGCCGGTGCACTGCTGTATCGCGGCACCCAGCTGGTTGCGCGCCACGAGGGTTTCGAAGACGCGATTTCGCCGCCGCTGGCGGACGCCTGCGCACGGCTGGAGCGGATGCTCAACTGGCCGGCCGCACACCTGGTCACGCTGGCACTTGCGGTGGCGGCAGACTTCGACGCGGTCGCCGGTGCATGGCGTGACTGGCACGCCAGCCGCAAGGAAGGTCGCGGACTCGATGCGGGCTTCCTGCGCGCGGCCGCGCGCGCGTCGGTGGATGCCGATATCGACGTAGCCGATGAGTATGTCGACGACAGCCGGGGCGCGATCGCCGAAATGCAGGAGGCGATGACTCTGGCCTGGCGTGTGCTGATGGTACTCGGCGTAGTCCTGGCGCTGTTCGTGCTGGCCGGCCGGATTGCGTGAACGCTTGAATTAAAGAGTCGGTCAAAGCACGGGATGGCAGCAATAGCTCCCTGTGGGAGCTGCCATGGCAGCGATCGGGGTCGCGGCTGCAGCGAAGGCTGCAGTCGCCGGCATGCCGGCTCCCACAGATTGCATGGCTGGCGATGGCAGGACTTACTTGCTGTGGGGGCTGCCATGGCAGCGACCGGGGTCGCGGCATTAGCCAAGGTTCCCGTCGCTGGCATGCCGGCTCCCACAGATTGCATGGCTGGCGATGGCAGGACTTACTTGCTGTGGGAGCTGCCATGGCAGCGACCGGGGTCGCGGCATTAGCCAAGGTTCCCGTCGCCGGCATGCCGGCTCCCACAGATTGCATGGCTGGCGATGGCAGGACTTACTTGCTGTGGGGGCTGCCATGGCAGCGACCGGGGTCGCGGCATTAGCCAAGGTTCCCGTCGCCGGCATGCCGGCTCCCACAGATCGCATGG
>Ga0209591_10003353_pt1 | contig 18595 bp, 10 predicted proteins | sample MAT01_FD_187207 | JGI IMG/M metagenome (GOLD analysis project Ga0209591, IMG submission 187207) | Freshwater microbial communities from Lake Fryxell liftoff mats and glacier meltwater in Antarctica - MAT-01 (SPAdes) (version 2) | ecosystem: Environmental > Aquatic > Freshwater > Ice > Liftoff... | reverse complement strand
CTGGCCGGAGTTCTCGGGGGTCTCGCGGAGCGCAGGGTGCGCCGGACCGCCACTTCGATCGGAGGCCGGGCGCGACCGGCGCTTTCCGGGATTCGGGGCGTTCTCGTCCGCATGGCAACGGGCGCGTCGACACGCCGATGTGGAAGGGCCGAGGCGCACCGCCCCGTGACGGTGCGCCTCGCGATCGCGGCGTGCTGCTCAGCGCCCGTGAAGGAACCGGAGACGCCCGCTCGAGTCGGCCGAAAGCGCGCCGGCTCTGCTGGGACTGCACTTCGACTGCTCTGCGTCCGGCGGGCGAGTCGGCGTCGTCGCGGCACCTCGCTCCCGACCCGTTGTTCAGGCCTCTCTGGTTCTTGCGCTGGCCGTCAGCTCACGGCAGTCACGCGATCTGGAACCCGTTCGTGAGGTCGAACGGGGGACCATGAGCTCGCCATCCAGGGAAAGAAGGAGGACCGCGATCGGTGCGGAAGGCGCCGCGCAGACACGGACGGAGCCCGAGGGTTCGTCCTCGCGCTCAGCCTACTTCTGTGCCGCATCCAGTGAGGCCGAGGCCCGATCTTGCGTATGCGCAGGCCGCCGGCGCACGTGCGCTGCGCGCTGCGCGTCCATCCATGGAGATTTCAGTCGCTGCGAGGCGGAAGCGGCGCCACGAGCATATGAGGGCGCGTGGACTCGATTGCTTCAGGCCCTCTCAGCCACCCTCCTCGCGCTCCGCGCGCCTCGAAGGCACGTAGTTGAACAACTCAGCCGGCGTGTAGTCGCTCTCCGCGCGACGGTTGAGCGCGCGCACGACCTTGCCCATCGTGTTGGCGGTCAACCGCCGACCCTTGACCGCGCGCGCGACCATCTTGTGCGTGAGCTGCTCGGCCGAAGCCTCGACGAGGTCGGTCGCGGAGAGCCCATGCCGCGCGAGGACATCGAGGATGGGTTGCGGGCCGAGTTCACGTTCTTGGTCGATGGGCTCTCCGAGCGGATGACGGCGCGCGGAATGTATCCGGTCGAGTGCCCGCGAGCAGCTCCCGAGTCCGCGAGGGCCTGACGCTGGCCTCTCTCGCCCGAACTCCCGCTCGAACGAGACTTCGCCTTCCGTGGATGACATGAAGACCCTGGCGCTCACGCTGCGCTCCGTTGGTGCGCTCCCGAACTCGCTCAGGCGCCTCCTCGGCTCCCGCTCGTCCATGACCCGGACCGGTCGACGTAAGGCGCTAGGTCACCCACCTCACGGCGCCGCCGTCGGCTCAATCCTTCGCGGCGAACAGGATGCAGATCGGCGCGGGGACGTGGACGACACTACGCGTCTGGTACGTGAGCTCGCCCGTCCGCTGATCCACGCGATGCACGGACACCGTGTTCGAGTCCGCGCCCGCCGCGAGCAGCCACGCGCCGTCCGGCGCGAGCGCGATGTGCCGCGGAAACGCTCCCCGCACCGGTTGGACCTGGATCGCCGCGAGCGCGCCGCTCGCCGGATTCGCTCTGAAAACCGTCACCGAATCGTGCCCGCGATTCGATGTGTAGACGGTGCGGCCCGCGGGATGCACGACGATCTCCGCGGCGGAGTTGAAGTCCTCCTTGGCCTTCACTTCCTCGCTCAGTGTCGGGACGGTCGCGAGCTTCTTGACCGTGCCGTTCTGCGCATCCCAGGCGAAGGTCGTGACGCTGAGAGCGAGCTCGTCGAGCAAGTGGATGAACTGACCGTCGATCGAGAAGCGCATGTGTCGCGCGCCTCCGCCGGGGACGGACGCGGCGAACCCGTGGCGCTCGATCGCCGGCGCGCTCTCGTCCACGCGGTAGATCACGATGCCGTCGAGGCCGAGGTCGGGCACGAGCGCGAATCGTCCGTCGGGCGAGTAGCCGCACCAGTGCGGATGCGGCGCGTCCTGACGCTTCGCGACGACGCGCGAGCCGCCCTCGTGACGCACGATGCGCGCCGCGCCGAGACGCCCCTCGGCATCGAGCGGGAACAGCGCGACCGAGCCGCGGCCGTACTGCGCCGTGAGCAGGAATCGACCCGACGGATGAACGGCGACGTGCGCCGCGCCGCCGTCGCCCGTCGGCGCGCTGCCGATCGGTTCCAGCGCGCCGCCGACGCCGATCGCGAACGCGGCGACGCCCGGACCGCCGGGCAGATCGGCGACGGCATAGAGCTTTCGCCCGTCGGGATGCAGCGCGAGGAAGCCGGGCGATGGGATCTCGTGCGCGAGCTCGGCCGCGGACAGCCGACCCCGCTCGCCGTCGAAGGTGGCGGTGTAGATGCCGCGCGCGCTCGGGCCGCCCGTTCCGAAGTAGACCCGCCAACTCGACGGCGCGCGCGCGTCGAGCGTGCTCGCCGTGGCGAGCAGGGCGCCGAGTATTCCCGCCATCCCGAGTTCGATCATGAGGAGAGCCGTAGCAGGTCCGCGTTCGCGGCACCACGATTTCGGCGCTCGCTTGGGGCTGGTTCCGCGCGGATCCGGGAGCAACCCCCGAGGCGCGCGCTCCACAGGGTATTGGACTCGTCCGCACACACTGCCTTGCGGCAGAATCGTGGGACACAGCGTGTCCGCTGGATTCCCGCGGCGTCTACGAGGTGTCCCGCGTACACCAGCCCACAGCCTGTGCGGACGCGGAAGCGATTGCGCGATCGACGTACCCCTGCCCGCCTCCATCCATGAAACGCATCCTCATCGCCTTCGCTCTCGTCGTCGCTCTCGCCACCATCGCCTTCACGTTCAACGGCTGCGCCAGCGCGGTGAAGAACGTCGATCCGACCGGCCAGCCGTTCCCGACCACCCAGGGCAAGGCGCTCGACGGGAGGGAGTACGCGCTCCCCGCCGACTTCAGCGGCGCTCCCGTCCTCTTCCTCGTGGGCTACGTCCAGGACGCTCAGTTCGATCTCGATCGCTGGATCCTCGGCCTCTTGCAGGCCAAGACGCCCGTGAAGATCGCGGAGCTGCCGACGATCGACAGCCTGATCGCGACCGCGTTCTCCAGCCAGATCGACCAGGGCATGCAGAGCGGGATTCCGAGCGAGGATTGGGCCAGCGTGATCACCGTGTACGGGGGCGAGGGCTCGAAGATCGTCGAGTTCACCGGCAACGAGAAGCCGCGCAATGCGCGCGTGCTGCTGCTCGATGCTCGGGGGAAGGTCGTGTGGTTCCACGACCGTGGCTATTCCGCGGGCCAGGTGCTCGAACTGGATGCGCGCGTGCGCGAACTCTCGCGCGCGGAATAGGTCCTCCGAGCGGAACACGCGTGGACGCGCCCGCGATCGGCTCGGGCGGACCATAGGTGACCTGGAGCGCCCCGTTCGCCAGGAAGCTCGAGGCGATGCCGGTCCACGCGAACAAGTCGAGCATCCGGTCGTCGCGCGGCTCGTGGGGGCAGGCCTCGACGAGCGTCGCGTCGCGTCGGCGTGCGTGCGCGAGAGCTGCTGCGATCAGGCGCGACGCGATACCGCGGTCGCGGTGCTCTTTCGCGACGAACACGCACGCGATCGCCCACGCCGGCCGTTCGTCGACGGGCTTCATGACGCGCGAGCGCAGCAGACCGCGGTACTCGGCACGCGGCGCGAGCGCTAGCCACGCGACGGGTTCACGGCCGAGTTGGGCCAAAAGACCAGGCTCCGCCCCGGACTCGACCAGCTTGCGCATCGCGCGGTGGTTCGCCTCGCCCTTCGAGCGCTCGTACTCGGCGCGCGTGAGTCGCGGTGTCATGCACCAGCATCCGCCGCACGCACCGCGCGGACCGAACAGGCGCTCGAAGTCGTTCCAGCGGTCGATCGTGAGCGGATGGACCGCGAGCAGCGGCGCGCGCTTCGTCGTCATGACGTAACAGCTGAACTCCGAACGGGACCAGGAGGCAAGTCGGTACGAATGGGGACGGCGTCACGGGGGCTCCCCGCACCGAAAGCGCGCTCGCTCCGTCCAGGTCGCATGTGCTTGATTCGGGAGAGATCCGCAGGAGCAGAACCTCGCGCTGCCCCGTTGGGCTCGTCGGGTCGTGCTCGGCGGCCAAGACGATCGCCTTCGCCACCCGCCTTGCAGCCCGAGCGCCCGCTTCGCCTCGCGACTCATTCAACGGGCTTCCGGCCGCGCGTTTCTGGAAAGTCCCTCACCGAGAGGTAATGGCTTTCTCATCCGATCTACCGAGCGTTGAAGGCATGACCGCGACGCCTGGCATGGCCGTCTTCTCATCTCCTCTGCGCACGGAGGGCGTCCATGTGTGATCTGTGAATCCGGATCTCGCGTCGTGTCGTGATCTTGACGGTATCTCAATACGACGGATGAAACCGAATCGAGCTCGGGAACGTACGACCTTCGGTGAAGGTGCGCCGCGAGCGTCGCGGTCGGGCCCGTTCATGCATGTCCTCCGCTTCGAAGGCAGGTTCGAGCGCATGTCCTCGATCACGAATCCGTGGTTCTTCGCCACGTTCCTCACCGCCGCGACGGCGCCAGCGATCGCAACGCCGGCATCCGTCGACGAGATCCCGCTGCCGCGCGTGCGGGAGGGCGGCACGCCGTACGACCCGATGCAGTCGCTCGTGCCGCGCTCCATCCAGCGGCCCCCGTCGCTGACGATTCCGGGCACGGGCGTGATCTCGTCGCCGGCCGAATACGAACCCGTGCACGGCGTGCTGTTTCGCTACAACTCGGCCTCGTTCGCCAGCGTCGTGCGGGATTGCGTCGTCGCGCTGACGTCGAATCCGGCGTACGACGAGATCGCCTACGTCGTCGTTTCGAGCGCCGCGCAGCAGCAGTCGGCGACGAACGCGTTCATCGCCGGCGGCGCGGACATGAGCAAGGTACGCTTCTTCGTCCGACCTACGAACTCCGTGTGGATGCGCGACTATGGACCGCACTTCGTGTGGCAAGACGGCGCACTGGCCGTCGTCGATAGTCACTACTATCCGACGCGGCCGGACGACAACTTCGCTCCGACGCTCCTCGGCGACCTGGACTTCGGCACGTCCACGTACGACATGGGCGTCTACTACTCGGGCGGCAACTTCCAGCCCGGTCCCAACCGCTCGGGGTTCAAGACGGCGCTCGTCAACTTGGACAATCCATCCAGCGCAGGCTTCGACGCGAACTCGATCGCGACGCTGTTCCAGGACTTCCAGGGCATCGACACGCTGCACGTGCTGCCGCAGCTCCCGCCTTCCGTCGACGGTACGGGCCACATCGACATGTGGATGTACCTCGTCGATGCGGACACGGCGATCATCTCGGAGTTCGTGCCGGGATCGAACGCGACCGCGATCACAGTCACGAGCAACGCGGTGCCCTTCATGCAAAACCTGGGCTTCACCGTGTTTCGGACTCCGGCGTTCAACGTCGGCAGCACGCACTACACGTACGCCAATGCGTTCCGTGTGAACGATCGCATCTTCATCCCGACTTACGGGCAGGGCAATTCGGCGTACCTCGACGAGGACGCGGCCGCGATCGCGGCATGGCAAGCGGCAGCCGGCCCCGGCGTGCAGATCGTGGGCATCAACTGCTTCTCGATCATCCCTGCGGCGGGCGCGATCCACTGCATCGTGAAGCAGGTCCCGCGCTACACCGCACCGGTGCCCGCCGCGCACGTCTCGGCGCCGAGCGGCAGCGAGATCCTCGCCCCAGGCGATGTGACGACGATCACGTGGCTCGCATCCGACACGTTCAACGCGCCTATCCCGACGGCGGACCTCTCCTGGTCGCCGAACGACGGCATCACCTGGTTCCCGATCGCGACCGTGGCGAACACGGGTCGATACGACTGGACAGTGCCGATGACATTCACCGACCGCGGCCGCGTGCGCGTAGTCGTGACGGCGGCCGACAGCGACCAGGCGACGGCGCAGAGCGCGGGATCGTTCCGCATCGTTCCCGCGGTGCGCAGCGTCTACGACTTCGCGAATGGCGCTGGCCCGGCTCAGACCGCGCTGGGAACGCAGACGTCGAGCTGGAATGCCGCGGTCTCGAACGTGCGTTCGCCGGTGGGGGTGCAGCTCTCCGCGGCCGCGTACACCGCGCTCGCGACCTCGAACGCCACGGGTGGAGACGGCGACGCGAACCGCTACATCTCGCCGACGGTCAGCGGCGGGTTCGAGTCGACGCACATCTTCGAGTTCACCTTGGCCGAGGCGCGCGAGGACGTCGCCGCTCTCGACGTGCGTTGGGAGGGCTACGCCGACAACTGCACGCAAGTCGAGCTGTACGTGTGGGACCTCTCCCTCGGCCAATGGAGCGACGGACGCGGAAACGTCGGGCAGAACCGCTACCTCGACGCCTTCGCCGGCAATCGCGACGAGGTGCTGAAGGCGACCATCGCCTCCGACATCGCGCGCTACGTCGACGGCAATGGGCGCATCGCGTTCCTCGTCTACGCGGAGCGCCCGAGCGACGAGACCTTCCACGACGTGATGGATCTGACGGTCACGCGAATCGCAGAGGCGGGCGCGACGTTCTGCTCGGGTGATGGTCTCGTGACCGCTTGCCCGTGCGGCAACTTCGGCGCGGAAGGCCGCGGCTGCCGGAACTCGGCGTCGAGCGACGGAGCGCGTCTCGACGCGTTCGGTGTCGCGCGCGTGACGCGCGACTCGCTCGGCCTCGCGGTGTCGGGAACTCCGCCGTTGGCCGCGGTCCTCTTCATCCAGGGCAGCGATCGTCAGAGCAGTGGCGCGGGCGCGGTGTTCGGCGACGGCCTGCGCTGCGTCGCGGGCAACGTGATCCGCCTCGGGCTGCGCACTGCGATCGGCGGAACGGCGCGCTACGGCGCTCCCTACGGCGACGAGCCCGTCTCGACGCGAGGCGCGATCGGTCTCGCGGGCGGGACGTTCCACTACCAAGCTTGGTATCGCGACCCGGCCGCGTTCTGCACGAACTCGACCTTCAACCTCAGCAACGGCACGAGCGTCGTCTGGGCGCCGTAGTACGCTCGACGGAACGCAACGCCGGCCGCTCGGACTCTCCCGACTTCCATGGCGCGCTCCCGAACCCAGCCAGAACCCGCAGGCTCCGTTGGGCCGAGCTCACAACGCCCGAGTTTTCGCCGTCGACGTTCTCACGTGTCCCGATTGCGGCGGTGCGCGCAGGCTGATCGCCATGATCACCGACGGTCTCGTCGTGCGCAGGATTCTAGGGCCACCTCGAGCTGCCCAGCACAGCTCCGGCGATCGCCCCCGCAAGAGCGCCGCCAGAGCCCGAGTTCGCCTGGTAGTCCGGCATGGGAGCGAGCTGCGCACCTCCAAAGAGGCGCGGTGTGGCGGCGCCGTGCCCCGGGCCGCAAACCCAGCCACTCCGGCCGGCTCGAGGCGGCTCCCGAGGCTGCCCGCAGCACCGAAACGGGGCTCCGAGGGACCGGATCCACTCGTCCGGGGGCTCGAGACCTCCCGGGAATCGGCCCGAAGCGCTACCCTCTGCCCGGGGTCATCCGCTTGGAGTTCCTTCCATGAGAAGGCACCCAGCAGTCAAGGGGGACTCGTGAGTTGTGGCCGGTCGTGACCGGCGCGGTCTGTTCGAGGCACGCACGTTCCCACCCTGCTGCGCTGGCTTCCATTCGCACTCGTCGAGGCGCCTCGTGTGAGCGCGGTGCATGAGGGGGTCCGTCCGACCAGGTGCTGCGATCTATCCGGCGTGCTCGAGGCACAAGGAATTCCGCGCAGTCACCCGGACGGGCGGTGGACAGGGTGGGACCGTTGCGTGAAACGAGTTGTTCGAGAGCGTTGATTCGAGATCGAGCGCTGATCAGGCGGGCACGAGCTCACCTCGCTTCTTGGCCAGGTGGAACGGGTCGTACACCTCGCCCGTCTTCCACAGGTGATGCAGGAGCACGGCCAGCTTGCGTGCGACCGCCACCTTGGCTCGCTTGCGGCCGTTCTTGCCGCCCTGCGCCGCGAGCTTCAGTCCGAAGCGTCGCAGATCGCAGTCCGGGCCGAACGGGCCCAGGATGTAGTTCGCGGCGATCACGAGCAGTCGCCGCAGTGCGGGGTCACCGGCTTTGGTGATGCGCAGTTGTGGTGAAGACGCGCCCGAGTCGTGCGTGCGAGGCACGAGGCCGAGGTACGGACCAACCTGCCGTGATTCGGACACGCGCGCGGGATTGTCCAACGTCAGCACGAAGCTCAGCGCGGTCACGGGCCCGACACCGCTCACTTGGCGCAGCACCTTCGTCACGGGGTAGCGCTCGTCCGCCAGCTCTTCGATCTGCGCGTCGAAGTTCTTGATCTCGCCCGTGACCTGGCCGATCAGGCGCACGATCGGCTGCAGCGCGGGCGCGAGCTCCACGGGCAGCCGTGCCAGCACTCGGCTGTGGAAGCTGTCCGGAGAACACGTCGGCAACCGGTGTCCGAACGACTTGATCGCGCCGCGTACGTGGTTGATCAGCGCCGTGCGGGACGCGACCGCGGCGTCGCGTGCTCGTTTCAAGGCCAGGTCGGCCTGGTGCTCCACGGAGCGGTGCGTCACCGGTGACAGCAACTGCGGATCGACGCGACCAAGGCGCGCGAGCAACTCGGCGTCCGTGCGGTCGTTCTTGCGCTCGTTCCGCGTGATCAGCTGTACCCGACGCGGGTTGGCGACGATCACTTCCATCCCGGCCGCCTGCGCCAGACGGCTGACCCAGGGCGACTGCCCACCGACTTCCAGGATCAGGCGCGCCGACGCGAAGCGTTGGAAGAACGCCGTCAGCTCCGCGGGCGACATCGCGACACGGCCCTGTTCGAGCGGCCGACCAGCAGCGTCGAGCACACAGAAGTGGGAGTGGCGATCGCCCAGATCGAGCCCGACCGTGATCGAGGTCGGCGACGTCGCGGCCGACGGCTCCTGCGTTGAGGCTTCCTTCTTCGAGGTCATGGGCATCGCGGCCACCTTCGTGGCGCGTGCGGCGGACGGGGTCGTAGACTGCTTCATGGTCGGCCTCCTTGTGGTTCGGGGTTGGTTTCCATCCCCCCTCCTACCACTGAGGCGCCTCAGCGCGACCTCGCGTGGAGGCCGGCCTTCTCATCCCATCTATCCCCCCCCCCAACACATCTACGTGCGCCACCGACGCGCGGGCGCGACGACGCAGGACCTGGCTCACCAGTTGGCGCGCATGTTCGGTCTGCGTCCCTTCGACGTCGGCGTCGCCGGGTTGAAGGACAAGATCGCCGTCGCGGAGCAGACGTTCTCGTTGCCGTTGCCCAAGGCCGACATCGACGAGGTCGCGCAGCGTATCCGCACGGAATTGCTCGGCGAACTCGTGTGGGCGCGCCGTCACGCGAACAAGCTGCGCCGCGGACACCTGCTGGGGAACCGGTTCGCGATCCTGGTGCGCGGCGAGGAGATCGCCCTGGAACCCGACGGCTCGCTCGCGCGCGCGCGTGCGATCGGCGCGCAGCTCCTGGAGCTCGGCGTGCCGAATTTCTACGGCGACCAACGCTTGGGCGACGACGGCCGCAACGTCGCGAAAGGGCGCGAGCGTTTGACGGACGGCGCACGCGACTGGCTCTCGAACCTGCACCGCACTGCGTGGCAGGCGGAGATGTTCAACACGTGGCTCGTCGATCGCCTCGAGCACGGCACCTCGTCGACGGTGCTGGCGGGCGACTTCGCCAAGCGTCTCGACAACGGCGCGCTCTTCGATGTCGAGGACGCCGCGGTCGAAGCGCCGCGCGCGGCCCGCCGCGAGATCACGCCCACTGGGCCGCTCTTCGGGTCCGACATGCGCCGCGCGAAGCTCGAGCCCGGAGTGCACGAAGAGCGCCTGCTCGAAGCGAGCGGGATCGCGTGGGACGTGCTGGAGAGATCGCGCTTGATGGGCTCGCGTCGAGCCGCGCGTATTTCGCTCGAGGAGTTCGCCTGCGAGTCCGCGCCGGACGGTCTGTGGTTGCGCTTCCGTCTGCCCAAAGGCAGCTATGCGACCGTCGTGGCACGCGAGTTCACTCGTTGACCCCGGTCGGCCATTCTGAATCACCACGCCCCCAAGCGACATCGGTCGCCGAGCGCATGAGACCACCAGTCGAGCTGGAGCCCGGGATTCCTCGTCTGCGTCGCGGGGAGTCGAGACGGCGAATCGGCGATTCGACCTATTGCACCGTAATGTGAACCGCGTTGCTGGCAACAAGGCGCCCGCCGGTCGTGCAGTCCAGTGCGTTGCGAATGATGAATTGGGCCCAGAACTCCTGGCCAACCGCACCGGGCCCGAGCGGAAGCGGCGTCTCGACGAATCCCCAATCGTCCGTCGTCAGCGGGATCCGACGCACGATCGTGGTCGGGTTGAGCCACAGCCTCGCGCTCCCGAAGTTCGGGCCGCTCGAGCTCGGGGCTGTGGCGACCATGCACAGGCCTTGGCTCTGCGCCGGTGCGCCGCTGAGGTAAAGGCCGAACGTCGTCGCGCCAGCGCGCGGCATCTCGGTGGCGTTCGCGACGAGCGGGCCGTGGCAGGAATCCGTCGACGTGCCGTACGGCTCGACGCCTTGCAGGTGGGGTCGGAAGGTGGTGACGAAGCAGTCGCCACCACCGGTCGTGGCGAAGGCACCGGGAGTCGTGGGGTAGTTGGGTGATCCGGTGATGCCGACCACGGTCAGCCGATCGGCAGCGGTCGTGACGATCGCCTCGGGGCGGTCTTCGCCTGCGCCGCCGAGGTACGTTGCATAATAGAGCTTCGAAGCTGAAGGACTGATACGCATCAGGATCACGTCTTCGTTGCCGTTCGGGGTCAGGTCGAATGCCCCTGGCGTCAGTGCCGGTCCCTCAAAGCTATGGCCCGCGATCGTGGCGATGCCCGATCGATCGACTGCGACATCGATCGCAGTGAGGACGCCTGGAACACCGAGATATGTGGAGTAGATCAGTCGGGCGCCGTCCCGATCGAGCCGCGCGGCATAGCTGCCGCTATACAGAGCGCCGATGGTGCCCGGCGTCACAGGGAAGTCGTGCGAAAATGTCGAGCCCGTGATGACCACGCCTCCATCCGGGACCAAGGCTAGGCCGCGTACGAAATCCGTCTGTGTCCCACCGAGGAAGGTGGACCAGACCAGGGAGGTGCCCTGCGGGTTGATACGAGTGACGAAGATGTTGAGCTGCCCGATTCCACCCAGGTAGGTCGGTGAGTACACACCGGGAGTCGTCGGGAAGTTCGGCGAGTTGGTCTCACCCGCGATCGTCACGAATCCGGCTGCATCGACCTCGACAGCCTCCGGATAGTCGGCGTTCAGGCCGCCGAGAAACGTAGACCACTCCAGGAAGCTCCCGGTCGGATCGAACTTCGTGACGAAGCCGTCGATATGGCCACCCCAGGTCGTATCCCACGCTCCGCTCGTGGTCGGAAAGCCGTCCGTCGCGGTCGATCCGACGACGATCGGCGCTCCCGTTGCGGAAAGAGCCAGATCCGTGATGCGCGCGTAGGCAGTGCCCTTCAAGAACGTCGACCAGAGCAGCGTATCGCCGCTGCGGGAGAGCTGCAGCACGAAGCCAACCGCGCCCACGCTCGAGCCCACGGGATCGTAGGCTCCCGGAGTCGACGGAAAGTCGATCGAATCCGTCCAGCCCGCCACCACCGCCCGACCTTGAGCGTCCGCCCGGACGGACTCCGGACGTTCCTGGATGTGCACACCCCCGAAGACCGAGGAGTAGATCAAGCTGCCGGTCGAACCATCGAACTTCGCCGCGAAGCAATCGTTTCCGTTGGCGCTCGGCGACTGGTACGTGCCGGGCGTGGTCGGGAACGAGAGCGATTGCATCTCGCCGGCGATGTACACGTCGCCCGCAACGTCGAGATCGACTCCAGTGGCATACTCGAGGCCCCCGAGAGGTCCGGGCGGGCCGCCGAAATAGGTCGACCAGTCGAGGGTGGGATCGATCCACAAAGCTGCCCGTGGATCGCGACCGTTGGCTGCGAAGCCGAACGTGTGGGCGTCGATGACGCGGTAGCGCACGTCGATGGGCTCGAGGCGCCCGTCCGTCGTCGCCTCAAAGCTGGCTGCTCGTGCCTGCGTGAAGCAGCCGCGTTCCCCCGAGATCACGAGCAGGCCCTGCGCATCGACCTCGACGCGTTCGACGCCCTCGCAGCGGATGCGCACTTGCGACAGATCCGCGCCGGGCGCGAGCTCGAGGTCGTACTTCACCGCTCCGTCGTCTTCGTGCAGGATCAGATCGACGCCCTCGTACAAGCCGTGCCAGCGCAAAGCGCCGTGTTCACGCAAACCTGTATGCCACTGAGTCGGATCGTTGCCGATGAACCAACTGTGCAGCGCGCTACCCGGCCGCTCGGGGATCAACGTCGCGCCCGGCGAGGCCCCTTCGAACGCGAGGCGCATGTAGACGCCGCCGCGGCGATCGCCACCGTGGTCGAAAACCTGGAGTCCAAGCGCGCCAGGTTCCGCCCTGACCAGCAGATCGGGAAGCCGAGCCACGAAGTGCGCGTCACAGGGCCACTGGCCGCGGTTCTCGATCCAAGCCAGCGGTCGTGGCTGCCCTAGCAGAGATTGACCTGCGCCCGGTGTTCGAGCCTTGCCGCTTTGTGCGCTCGCAGACGTACCGGCCGCGATCGTCATGAGCCAGAAGGCGACGGAGATTCTGTTCATAGGGAAGGGCGGAGGCCGGAAGGACCTTAGGCTCCAATCTACGGCCAGGTTGACAAGTTCGCCACGCACCCGTAGGCCAACGCGAGTTCAGCGACACTTGGCGCGAGCCATCCCGCTCGCTCCGGCTGGCGCCTTCGGAATCGAAAGGGTTCGCACATGCCCGAGTCTCGCTTCTGGGTGGGTCGAGTGGGTGAGCAGCGGGTCGCAAGCGCGGCCCTCCTCTCCCTGGCGGTCTTCGCGACGAGTGCCGGCGTGGCCGCCGCCGCGCCCCAACTGCCGGCGTCGGCCGGTGGCCAGTGGAGTCCCGTTTACGACTGGGAACCGCAACTTGCGTGTCCGTCACCTGATGTGCACAGCGACATTTCCGCAGGGGCGCTCCTGCCCATCGGGATGCACCGCGGCAAGGTTCTGTTCTGGAGGGAGAGCTGCAACAGCAGCACGGTGCAGACCTACTTGTTCGATCCCGACGTACCGGGAAATCTGATCACGATCACACACCCTACGTTGGCGAGCGACCTCTTCTGTGCTGGTTTCTCGTGGGATTCGCAAGGGCAGTTGGTGGTTGCCGGCGGGAACCCCAACGGCACGACAAACGCGAAGGAGACCTACTTCTTCTCACCGACCGCCCTCAACCTCATCCTGTCCGACGTCAACACCGGCGCGCGGTTCGTGCACGGCAGCCAAGCTTGGCAGCGGGTCGATGACATGCACGACTCCCGCTACTACCCGAGCTTGTGCCCTCTGAATCGAAGGGCCTTCGGATCGGCCTTCGAGGGTGGTGGGCACCTCGTCGTCGGCGGTTCGCCCAACCCGCATCCGGTGCCTGCGCCGACGGAGCCCTGCCACTACCAATATCACCAGTACTCGAACGAGCCCACGGTCGTATGGCAGCAAGTCGCCTCGCAGACGGCGAACCCGCCGCCGACGGTGTACTGGAACCAGCGGGTCATGTACCCCGCCCGATCCTCGGCAGTGCCCGCTTCGCCTGCGATCCCTGTGCCCTTCGATCGGTACGACCTGCTCGGCAACTTGGTCGCCCCCACGGCGATCGATCCGACTCCGAACATCGAGACCTACCCGCGGATGTTCCAGCTGAGCGACCTCAACCTGAACTTCCGTCAGCACATCTTCGTCGCGAATGACTTGCCCACGTTCGCCAACCTTCTTCAGCTCCCGAATCCGGACGGGATGGCGTGGACGATTCGGCCCCCGTATGGCACGCAGACGGATTGGCGGCTCCAGGAAGCACCCCGAGGGTTCGAGCGCTTCTACGGCACCGCGGTGATGCTGCACACGTCGATTCACAAGAACCGCATTCTCACATTCGGCGGCGCACGGAACCACGGCACGCCGTCGGATCCGAACTGGCAGATCGTGCCTGAAGTGCAGGAGTTCGTGATCCCAGGTGGGCAGCTGTCGTCGCAAGGCACGTGGATCACCAAGAGCACAGGTCTGAACCAAGCTCGCATCCATGCGAACGCCGTCATCTTGCCCACGGGCGAGGTGCTCGTGGTCGGTGGGGGGAGCATCGTCGGATCATGCGATGCAGGCGCGGGGAATCCTGTGTTCACCCCGGAGCTGTACACCATCGGCCTACCGGGTGCGTCCGGCGCATCGACCGTGGTGATGAACGCGACGAATCCGGTACCGGGCGGATCCCTGCAAGCGCCGCGCTTGTATCACAGCATGGCGACCCTCCTCGCCGACGGCCGCGTGCTGCTCGCCGGCGGCGAGACGTATCCGCCACCTTTGTTCGCGGCGAGCGGCAAGAACGGCGAGATCTTCTCTCCGCCGTACCTGTTTCAAGGACCCCGTCCGACCATCGGATCGGCCGCGGCGGCCACTTCCTTCTCCACGGAATCCGCGACATCGACCTTCTCCATGACGGTCGCTCACGATGGACCGCTGGACCGCGTCGTCTTGCTGCGTCCTTCGGCGGTGACCCACGCCTTCGATATCGACCAGCGCTACATCGAGCTCGAGTTCACTCCGGGCGGTAGCTCCACTCTCACACGCCACACCGTGACGGCTCCGAGAGAGGACCTCGGCCCTCCAGGCTGGTACATGCTCTTCGTCGTTCATGTCGTGAACGGGAATCGCATCCCCTCGAATGCTTGGTGGATCCACATCAGCTGAGGGCGCACCGGAACATGGCCGGCGGTGCTGACGGCACGCTGAAAAGGCACCACATCCCAAACCGATCGAGAGCCCGTTTACGGATGCGCATGAAGCCGAGTCCGAGCCGTTCAGTCCTTCTTCGACGCGCGCTTCGGCAACTCGAACGTCAGCGAGGCCCACTGGGATTCCCAGTCGTGGTCCAGCCCTTCCGCGGCGCGCGTCATGTGCACCACGCGCAGCTAGTGCACGCCGCCCGACGTAGGCTCGAACGCGACGCGCCCTTGCGCGTCCGTGCGCGACCGGACCTCGCTTTTCGGATCGGACTGCGGCATGCAGCCGACGAGTGCATTTGCTAGCGGCGCGCCGTCGTGCAGGACGCGCACCGTCAGTTTTGCATCGGCGGCGAGATGCAGCGGATCGACCGCGGGCACGATCTCGAGCGGATAGCCCAGCGCTCGATCCCAACCCTGCGTCTGCGCATTCGTCAGCGCCGCATCGCCTGTCGCGACGACGCAGGACCTGGCGCACCAGTTGGCGCGCATGTTCGGTCTGCGTCCCTTCGACGTCGGCGTCGCCGGGTTGAAGGACAAGATCGCCGTCGCGGAGCAGACGTTCTCGTTGCCGTTGCCCAAGGCCGACATCGACGAGGTCGCGCAGCGTATCCGCACGGAATTGCTCGGCGAACTCGTGTGGGCGCGCCGTCACGCGAACAAGCTGCGCCGCGGACACCTGCTGGGGAACCGGTTCGCGATCCTGGTGCGCGGCGAGGAGATCGCCCTGGAACCCGACGGCTCGCTCGCGCGCGCGCGTGCGATCGGCGCGCAGCTCCTGGAGCTCGGCGTGCCGAATTTCTACGGCGACCAACGCTTGGGCGACGACGGCCGCAACGTCGCGAAAGGGCGCGAGCGTTTGACGGACGGCGCACGCGACTGGCTCTCGAACCTGCACCGCACTGCGTGGCAGGCGGAGATGTTCAACACGTGGCTCGTCGATCGCCTCGAGCACGGCACCTCGTCGACGGTGCTGGCGGGCGACTTCGCCAAGCGTCTCGACAACGGCGCGCTCTTCGATGTCGAGGACGCCGCGGTCGAAGCGCCGCGCGCGGCCCGCCGCGAGATCACGCCCACTGGGCCGCTCTTCGGGTCCGACATGCGCCGCGCGAAGCTCGAGCCCGGAGTGCACGAAGAGCGCCTGCTCGAAGCGAGCGGGATCGCGTGGGACGTGCTGGAGAGATCGCGCTTGATGGGCTCGCGTCGAGCCGCGCGTATTTCGCTCGAGGAGTTCGCCTGCGAGTCCGCGCCGGACGGTCTGTGGTTGCGCTTCCGTCTGCCCAAAGGCAGCTATGCGACCGTCGTGGCACGCGAGTTCACTCGTTGACCCCGGTCGGCCATTCTGAATCACCACGCCCCCAAGCGGCTCCGGTCGCCGAGCGAAAGGGATTCACCACGGGGGCGCTGGCTCACTCCCACGCAGGGATCAGGAAGAATCGGCGAGCGACGGGCAGGCTGCGGCGTGCACTCCGTGACGCGCGTGAGCGCCCCCGGATGGACTGGGGGCCGGCCCGCGATCGGACCGCCCCCGTTGGCGTTCTCGATCCGTCTGGGACTACGCGCCCCAGCCGATCTCGATCCCGTTCGTCAGGTTGAACGTGGACGGAGTGCAGAACGTCGCCGCGTTGCGGTACCAGACTTGGTAGGTCCGCGTGCCCGGGGCGGTCACGAGACCGCGCACCGAGACCGACGGGTTACCAGCGTCCGGGTACTGCGAGGCGCCGCCCACATTGAACCGCGTGGACAGGCGAATGACGGTCCCGCCGGCGCAGCGCAGGCCGTCACCGAAGACCGTGGCGGTCCGGGCCGAGCCCTGGAAGTAGAGCGCCGAACTGTTCGGCATGTTGCTGCCCGAGAGGAGCAACGTATCGGCCGCGATGCTCGCGACGCCGCTCGAATCCACGCGACCACCGACTCCGAGCGAGTTCAAGCAGCCAGCGAGCGCGCCCACCGCCGACGAATTGCCGCACGGGCAGGCCGTGCTCGAGCCGTCGCCGAAGCAGTACGCCTGCTGGAGGTTTCCGCCCTGACGCACAAAGAAGCCTTGGCCCGTCTGCGAACCGGCCGAGTTCTGGATCGTGGCCGTGAAGTACAGCGTTCCATCGGCCAGCAGGACGAGGTCGTCGTTGCCGAAAGTCCGGATGAACGAGTCGTCGTCGAAGAGGCCGTTGCCGTCGAGGTCGATCGGGTCGCGCTCGCGCACGATCACGTGCTCGCCGTTCAGGACGATCACGCCGTTGACGTTGTCCGGCGCGGTCGTCGTGCCCATCAAGGCCCAGCTCGAGCCGTTGCCCGTGGCCGCGTAGAAGGTATCCGTCGAACCCGACGGGCCGTCCCACAGCTCAACCGTCGAGTTCACTTGCCCGCGGACTTCGCCGCCCGGGAAGAGGTCCGTGTGGACATTCACGTACGTGAGCCCGGAGAGGATCGCGGCCTCCTCGCTTTCGAGGTAATTGATCGTGCCGACCTTCGGAGAACCGAGGGGCAACGGGTAGAGAACGCCGGCATTGACGCCCGGGGCCGCAGGGCCGTGGATGTGCGCGGCCGACTCGACGCCCGTCAGACCCGTGACCGTGATCTGGTAGGTCAGTGTGTTGGACGACGTGTCCACGAGCATCCGGATCGTGCCGGTCGCGGGCGAACCCGAGGCCGGAACTTCTTGGGCCCCGTCGATCGGGCCACCGAAGCTGCGCGCCGCCACGCTCGAAGCGACCGGGTCGCCGGTCGAGGCTAGGACGGTCCCGTTGCGAACGACCCAGTCCTGACCGCCCGTGTTGTCGCCGCGGGCCATCCAGTTGCCGGCCGCGTCCATCGAGACTTCCGCGATGCCGAAGCTCGCGATCGGAGCCACGAACGTCGATCCCGCGATGATGCTGCCTTCCTGCAGGACCACGTCGTTGTTGTAGACGAGAACGTTGTCGCTCGTCGTGGGGCCGAGCAGGTCGCCCAGGATCAGGACGTTCGTGCCCGACGGATCGATCCAGGTGTCCTCGAAGCTGAAGTTCTCCCAGGCGTTCGTCCCGCCGCCGGCCTGGAGGTTGGGAACGGTGATGCCCTCGCGCGCGATGAGCACGTTGTCGAGGACGATGATCTCGTCATCGGCCGTGGTCACGGCGCCGTCGATGAGGTCGCCCGAGATGCTCATGCGTCCGTCGGCGAGGAGAATCACGCTGTCTGGTCGCCTTCTCGTGCAAGGGCCGCGGCTTCTGCCCCTCGTGCGGCGGCCGGCGCATGGCCGACACCGCCGCGCACCTCGTCGACGAGGTCCTACCCGAGGTCCGCGTGCGCCAGTGGGTGCTCTCCTTCCCCTACCGCATCCGCTTTCTCCTGGCCTTCGATCCCGCCCTGTGCAGCGCGGTGCGCGGCATCTTCGTCCGCACCATCCTGGGCTGGCTGCGCGAGCGCGCCGCGGCAGCCGGCACGCCCGGCGGCAGCTCGGGCGCGGTGGTCCTCGCTCAGCGGTTCGGCGGGGCCCTCAATCTCAACCTGCACTTCCACGCGCTGGTGCTCGACGGCGTCTACACCAGCCAAGGTCTGCTCACCGCGCCCCGCTTCCAGCCCGCGCCCGACATCCGCGATGAGGACGTCGCGCACGTCACCGCGATCCTGCACCGTCGCATCGTGCGTTATCTCCAGCGTCGCGGCCGCTTGCCGCGCGCCGAGCACGCCGAGCACGACGAACCCGTGCCCGACGAGCCCCTGCTCGCGCTCCTGAGCGCAGCTTCGGTCGAAGGGCGCGTCGCGCTCGGACCGGAGAGCGGCCAGCCCCTGACGCGCCGCGGTCGTCAGCGCGACCGCCGGCCGCTCTTCCTTCCCGGCGAGCTGTGCTGCGACCTCGCGGGCTTCTCGCTCCACGCCAAGGTCGCGATCGAAGGCCACGACCGCGCCGGACTCGAGCGGTTGT
>Ga0209591_10003345_pt1 | contig 18620 bp, 17 predicted proteins | sample MAT01_FD_187207 | JGI IMG/M metagenome (GOLD analysis project Ga0209591, IMG submission 187207) | Freshwater microbial communities from Lake Fryxell liftoff mats and glacier meltwater in Antarctica - MAT-01 (SPAdes) (version 2) | ecosystem: Environmental > Aquatic > Freshwater > Ice > Liftoff... | reverse complement strand
TTTAGCAAGTTTTTAGCGAAATAAAAATCGCTTAATTGCGAAGGATGGAAGATTTAATGCCACAAAAACTGATGGTGATTATGATCGACGGGATTAGCGCGGATTATTTCGCCACCTGTCGCGGACGGCTGCTACATTTATCCGCTTTAGCAGAGCGCGGCCTCGTCGTCGAAAATCTACACTCGGAAGTGCTGGGAATCTCGCTCGGCGGACGTGTGGGTATGATTACAGGCGTATCAGCCGATCAAAGCGGCGTGTACGGCAACCTGATTTGGGATGGTGAGCGCTTTCGCTATGCCAATCCTGATGACGTGCGTGTGCCAACGATCCCCGGACTTGCGAAGGCCGCTGGGAAAAAAGTAGCGGCGCTCGGTTTTGGGATGATTCGCCCGGAAGATGCCGATATCTTCAAGCCGCCCTGGTGGGTGGTTTCTTTTATCCAACGCGCCCGCGATTCCGTACCCCATCCGAGCGATGACTCATGGCTGCGGGTGTTCGCGCATCAAGACGGCGGCGAGGCATTTAATCGCGCCTGTGAGCAAGCCGGATTTCCGTCGTCATGGCCTATAATGGAAGCGACTTCCAGCGCGGATCGGACGATTTACGGGATGGTCGCCGATCAATACGCACTGAACTGGACGGGCATTCTCGCCGCGAGTGACGACCCGCCCGATTTCATCATCACGGAATTTCTCATGACGGACTCGGTGCAGCATTACACGGGCTACAAAAGTGAACAATCGCACTGGTCGATTGCTCAGGCCGATGCGATGGTCGGCGTGGTGATCGAGCGGCTGCGAAACGCGGGCGTTCTCGATCAATGGAATATCGCCGTGATGAGCGATCATGGACACAGCGAAATCGAGACTGCGATTCATCCGCAGGTCTTTTTACCAGATACGATCATGCAATCGGAAGGCAGCGTGTTGAACGTCGTCCCGCGTGATGCCGCGCACCTAGCAGAAATCACCGAAAAACTCGCGCCTTATGGGGTCGTGCCGTTTCATGTCGATTATGTGCCGGAGGATTTGCGTCCACAGGTGGCGAGCTTTCTGGCCCCGCCGCGTACGTCATTTGAACCGGATGATGTCAACGAAACCGAGCCAACGGGCAAACCCGTCAATATTTCCAGTCATGGGCTTAAACCGGGCGATCCCGGCGATGATCGCATGTGCATTTTTGTCGGGCCAGATGTGCCACATACGACGATTTATGAAGCGAATGCTGTTCAGGTCGCGCCGACGTTTGCCAAATTGCTCGGTCTATCGCTGGAAAATTTCCCCGCGCCGCCGATTTTCTGATTTAAGTGGTGTTCATTATGAATCGGGGCGAATAAAGTCGCCCCTTTTTATCTAATTCGCAATACTTCCTCAACTGATTTATTGTTAAATTCACTTTATAATAAAAGCAAAAATTTACATGAAAGCCTTAATAATGCCTACCTATTTAACTTGGGCTGATGACTCCCACACGATATTGATTCAAAAATATGAGGGTGTTTGTACGCTGGATGATTTTCATCGAACCGTTGATGAATCCAATCAAGCCTTAGCGACAGTCTCTCATCCTGTGGATTTAATCCTCGATATGACGAGTATGCGAATTAGTGCAAAACAATTACTTTCCGCAGCCAGCCATGCGGAGCGCAAAGTACCGCAGAATCAGCGGTTACTGCTCGTCGTCGGCGCACCGCCTTTCATCAAAGCCATCGTCAAAGCCGCGTCCAAAATCGCCCCAAACGCGACCCGTAATCTGCATTTTTTGAACACGATGGCTGAAGCTTATACAATCATCGAAAAAGTATCTTTAGTAAATGGCTTAAATCCCTCGATCAAATGAGGATAGACACTCCTTAACGCTTCTCATGAATTACTCAGGCTAACCCCCCAATTATGAGGGGCTGGTTTGGGCTTATTCTGCGTTATGCTAATTCTGATCTTCTCTGTCAAGGAAACTAAACAGAAGTGAAAACAGACGACCTCCAGCCGCCTGTTTTTGCTTGCCTGTTATCCTGAAAAAGATCGCAGGAACACCCCCAAAACGAATTTTTATAGGAGTTTTATGGCACTCAAACAGGCCACCCCTACGCCGCTCACCGATCAAGTCATCTGGCATGTGCTTGATACTGAAACCGTCCTCCAGCGCTTAGAAGTCGATGTCAACAGCGGCTTAAGCACCCTACAAATCAATGAGCGCCTAACGCAATATGGCGAGAATGAACTGATCGAAAAAGGGCTGACCAGTCCGCTCACAATCCTCTGGGAACAATTGACCAATCCTCTTGTTTTGCTGCTGATCTTCGCCGCCGCGCTTTCCGCTCTGTTGGGTAAAATCGACAGCTTCATCGCTATTTCGGCGATTGTTATCCTGAATGCGATTTTGGGCGTGGTGCAGGAATATCGCGCCGAGCAAGCGATGGCAGCGCTGCGAAAGATGGCGGCTCCGCTAGTTCGAGTGCGGCGCGGTGGACAGGTGATCGATATGGATGCGCGGCATCTCGTTCCCGGTGATGTGATTATCCTCGAAGCCGGCAGCATCATCCCCGCCGATTCGCGTTTAGTCGATTCGGCAAATTTGCGGGTGCAAGAAGCCTCGCTCACGGGCGAATCGCAGCCTGTCGATAAAGTCCTTGGTGCACTCACCGATCACAATGCAGCGCTGGGTGATCGGGCTAATATGCTCTATATGGGGACCTCCGTGACGTATGGGCGAGGTTCAGCCGTCGTCGTAGAGACCGGGATGAAAACCCAATTAGGTCGCATCGCAGAATTGATTCAATCCGTCACCAGCGAGAAAACGCCCTTGCAGCGCCGCATGGATGAATTAGGACGTGTGCTGATTCGTGCCGCGATTGTCGTGATGATCGTCGCCATTTTCATCGGATTGGCGGTAGGTGAACCCCTTTTGCCAGACCCCGCCGACCCTAATGGGCATTCGGTTTTGCTGGACGCGGTTGCGATTGCCGTCGCCGTTGTGCCGGAAGGGCTGCCTGCTGTCGTGACGATTGCGCTGGCCTTAGGCGCACAGCGAATGCTGCGGCGTAACGCCCTCATCCGCAAGCTGCCTGCCGTCGAGACATTAGGTTCGGTGACGACAATCTGCTCCGATAAAACCGGAACGCTGACCGAAAACCGCATGACGGTGACGGTGGTGGATGTGGCAGGCCACAAGGCCAATATTGATGAAGTCGTGCAGAACGGCCTATTGATGCTGGTCAATGCCAACGGCACAGGGTTCGATACCGCTTTCGCCTCAGAAGCGATTATGCTTATGGGCGGCACGCTTTGCAACGACTCAATTATCGAAACCAGAGGCGGCGGTGATTTTCATCTGATCGGCGACCCGACTGAAACGGCGATTACACTGGCAGCGGCACGATTCGGCTTGGTGAAGCCGCAGCTAGAGTCGGTTTTCCCGCGTGTGGGGGAAGTGCCGTTTGATAGTGATCGCAAACGCATGACGACCATCCATAACTTTAACGAAAGTCTGGCGATCAGCGACAGTGAACGCATGATGAAATCACTGCTTCACGCCGAAAATTCGGACTACATCGCTTTTACCAAAGGCGCGTCGGACGGCCTCATCAGCATCAGCAGCCATGTCTGGACGAATGGTGCGCCCGTATTGATGTCGCCGGAGTGGAAAGACCGGATTGAAGAGGCGACCAACCAACTGGCGAAAGATGGCTTGCGCGTTCTCGGCGTGGGCTATCGTCCGATGAATACTAGCGATGGCGCATGGACGGCGGAAAATGTCGAGCGCGATCTGATCTTCGTCGGTATGGTCGGCATCATCGACCCACCCCGTGCGGAGGTCAAAGAAGCGGTACGAATTGCCAAACAAGCAGGCATCCGTCCGGTCATGATTACTGGCGATCATCCGCTGACGGCTTTCGCTATCGCCCGCGAACTTGGCATCGCGCAGGACGGCGACACCGTACTCACCGGACAAGAACTGAGCAAAATGAGCCAAGCCGAACTCGAAGCACAGGTCGAGCGGGTGCCGGTCTATGCGCGTGTGTCGCCGGAGAATAAGTTAAACATCGTGCAGGCGCTCCAAAGCCGAGGCCATATCACCGCCATGACGGGCGACGGCGTAAACGATGCACCCGCGCTCAAACGTGCCGACATCGGCGTAGCGATGGGCATCACCGGAACCGCCGTCAGCAAAGAAGCCTCGGATATGGTCATCCTCGATGATAACTTTTCCACGATTGTGGCTTCTGTAAGCGAAGGTCGCACCATTTATGATAACGTACGCCGTTTCGTCAAGTATCTGCTTGCCAGCAATACTGGCGAGTTGATTGTCTTACTGTTCAGCCAATTGATCCCCGGCATGGGGCTGCCGCTGACGACGCTCCAAATTTTGTGGATGAATCTGATTACCGACGGCATCCCAGCCTTAGCGCTCGGCGTAGAAAAATCGGAAAAAGGCGGCATGAATCGCCCACCCTACGCCGCGAATGAAAGTTTGTTTGGGCGCGGGATGACGCGGCATATCCTCTTAATCGGGACTTTGTTGGGCGTAACCGGATTGGGCTTGGGCTATTGGGCGCTTTCCAACAACATCACCGCCAGCAACGGCGCGCCTGCCTGGAACACGATGATATTCATGTTCCTCGCCTATTCCCAAATGGGACACGCCCTCGGCCTTCGCAGCCACCGCGAATCATTCTTCACGCTGCCGTTTTTTGGCAATCCGCTGTTGCTTGGTGCGGTAGTGACGACGATTTTGTTACAATTGGTGGCGATCTATACGCCGTTCTTCAACAACGTCTTTAACACCAATCCGCTGACCTTAAATCAACTGCTGATCTGCTTTGCGCTGAGTGCTGTGGTGCTCTTGGGCGTAGAGCTGGAAAAATGGTTCATCCGGCGCGGCGTGTTGAAGTAAAAAGTGACTCAAACAAATGGGGAAATGTCTAAAGTAAGGGATACCATAGGGATGTAACGATGTGTGCGTCCTTGCCGGGAGTGACACATGGGTCACTCCCTACAACGACCAAATAGACACTGCCCGAAATTCATGTCAACACGCTGTTGCAGAGATACAGAATGGCAGAAAAGTTCCAAAACTTGCACTTCTGAGTTTCTATTCCACTGTGTTGAGTACGATGAAAGGTAACACCAAATGAAATGTCCGATTGATGGAAGTGAACTGAAAATAGCAGAACGTCAGGGAATCGAGATTGATTACTGCCCGCAGTGCCGGGGCGTATGGCTTGATCGTGGCGAACTCGATAAGGTGATTGAACGCGCCGCAGCAGCAGAAACACGTATCCCACCCGCCGCACCGACTCGCCCTTATCCAGTGGAAGTGGAGCAGTATCGTCCGGAAAGCGACGCAGCAGGGTATGATAAGCGCAAGAGCGACGAAGCCTACCGCCGTCACGATGACGACGACTATGGCTACGATTCTGACGACAAACGCTATGACCCCAGCGATCCGCGCTACAAGAAAAAGAAGAAATCCTTCTTAGGCGAGGTTTTCGACATTTTCGGGGACTAAAACGCGATAAGATTCCCTGAAATTTGGCGAGATGCTGATCCGTATAGGCGTTTCAGCATCTCGTGTTTTAAACGGCGCTCAAGCCCAAAAGGGTAAATGCTATGCAAATTCAGCCCATCAATCCCCTCACGCATCCCGACTTTCAATCACTCTTAAAAATTAGTACCGACGAAGGCTACAGTTTCACGCAGAAATTGTTGGATGAGTATAAATCCGGCGTAAATCGGTTTGACTCATCAGGTGCAGCGCTGCTCGGTGTATCGGCTGACCAGCAGTTGATCGCTATCGGCGGTGCCCACCCGGATACGTACGTCAATCAGCCGCAGATTGGGCGCATCCGGCATGTTTACGTTTTGCCGGATTATCGCCGAACAGGGGTGGGCAAGCTGATTATGGAGGCGTTAATCGACCATGCTCGCGCCCATTTCGAGATTCTCACCTTGCGAACGCCGACTGCACACGGCGATGCGTTTTATACGGCTTTGGGCTTCAGCCGAGAAGTGCGCTTTGCCGAGTCGACTCATTGGCTGGCGCTCAAAGGCGAGTCGCTCACTTAGTGACCTGAGTTTCGGATAGTGTTTTCATTCTATCCCCACCCCTAAATCCCCTCCCCACTTCGTAGAGAGGGGACTTAAAGAACCATTGCGAACCGTTTTTCTCCCCTTCGCCATGCAATGGAGAAGGGGTCAGGGGATGAGGACATCATAAAAGTTAATCAAAGTACGCTATCCAAAACTGAGGTTAGTACGGTTTTTCGCCTTGCGCCAGCCGCGCATTGATTTCCTCTAAAACGGGCGGCGTGTCGGCTAGGGTATCCACCACATAATGAGCGCCGGCGGTTGTCAGTTTTTCGTGGATGGCTTGCAGACGCATGTCCAGTTCGTCTGGCGGCAGCGCGTTCACCTCCGCTTGGTTTAAGCCGAGTTCGTTCCCCGTCTTGGCGAGGCCAATCGTCCACGTTCCGGCGTTGATTCCCTCCTCGATATCGCTGACAGTATCGCCAATTTTGACCAGCGCCGCCATCGGATACACTTTTAGCTGAATCGCGTTTTGATAGATCATATATGGGGCAGGCCGTCCGCTGGAAACATCATCCGGGCAGACCAATGAGTCGGGAGCATAGCCGCGTTTTTGCGCTTCAGGCAGCAAAATGTCCATCATCGAGCGCGTATAGCCCGTCGTTGAGCCGATTTTAAGCCCTTGTGCGCGGAAGGCGGCAATCGTCTCGACTACGCCGGGGATTAAATCGGCATACGCGGCGATGACTTCCATCTGGCGCGGGATAAAGGCTTCAAACAAGCGCTGGACATCGTTATCGTCGGGCAAGCGACCTTGTACAGCCTGCCAACGGGCGGCGACGGCGCTCATTTCGGTGATGGCGCGGATGTGATCGCGTTTATATGTTCCCATCGGGGTACGGACTTCCGACTGGACAATTTCGACCCCTTCCTGAGCGAACATCTCTATAAAGACCACCGTCGGCGCAAGGCAGCCATAATCAACGGTAGTGCCTGCCCAATCTAAAATAACACCTTGCAAGGGGCGCGTGTAATGTGCTTTGGTCATGTTTTCTCCTCAGTATTCAGCGGGTGAAGTTAGGCCAAAGCATACCAGAGTTCGTTTAAATTTTGCCAGAAAATTGCGTCATTGAGTACCCGTAAAATAATTGTAGGACTTTCGCTCACGCATTTACCCCACCCCTAAATCCCCTCCCCACTGCATGGAGAGGGGACTTCAAGATGCGTTTTTCTCCCCCTCTCCAAGTATTGGAGAGGGGGCCGGGGGGTGAGGTAAGCGAAAGTCCTAAATTGAATACAATAATAAAAAATCCCTATGGAAGGGGATTTTTTTGCATTTCGTTTATCCGCCTGATGGTGGTGGTAAAACGGGCGGCGGCCCAACGTTGGGAGGAAAGACAGGGATACGAGGGAACGTAGGCATCGTAACGCAAAGGCTAGGATTGCCGGGCATTACAAAAGCGTCTGGGCATGGATTCGTGGGGTCTACCGGGAATACGCCATGCGGCAGCGGCGTAACCTCAATGACCACCACTTCCGGTGTGACTTCGACCCCTACCACCGAAGACGTGATGATGTCTGGCGCAACTTCCGGCGGGGATGTCACCACTTCGGTTATAATATCCGGCGCGGAAGGCGCGGGAACGGCCATCTCAGGGGGTGGCGGTGTGCTGCCAGCAGAAAGCAGCAAAAGCATAGCGATAATCCATTCAAGCATGGCGTTCAGTCCTTAGGGTGATCAAGCTGTGAAGATAAGTATAGGGTCGTTTTTGTTTATAATAAGCATACATGGAGTTTATTGGGAAATAATTCAAAACTCGGAGAAATTAAAAGCCGTGAGAGTCACGGCCTTTCGTTTATATCGCACGGCGTTGAAATTAGAGTTCTTAGTTTTCTAACTACAGATTATGAGGTTTAATGCGTTATTCCGGCTGCATAAAAACCTCGTCGGCATAACACCACACCCAATTTTCGCCGGGCTGGAACGATTGAATCAGCGGGTGTCCGCTGGCGTGATAATGTTTGGTCGCGTGTTTATTTTTAGACGAATCGTAGCATCCGACATGCCCACAGACTAAACAAATCCGCAAATGCAGCCACGTATCGCCCATCGCCAAACATTCCTCACAGCCTTCCGCGCTGGGTGTTACGTCCTAAATTTGATCGAGATGGGAACAGGTTTTGCTCATAAAAATGGACTCCTCTTAAAATAAAAGTTGGTCGTTTTACTGACGCGGCGAGAAGCCTATTTTATCCCTTTTTATGTCGCAACGATTATTCGAGTTCGATAACCTCGCCGAGTGATTTGTAGCGCTGCCAATACACGCGGAACGCTTGCCGCCCTATATCGGTAAGCGCACAATCCGTATGCGGATAGCGTCCCTGAAAACTCTTGACGATAGTGATATAGCCTGCTTCTTCCAACTTTTGTAACTGTGCGGACATATTGCCTTTCGTCAGTCCAGTAAGGTGAAGTAATGCCTTAAAGTCGGCGCTTTCGCAAGCGGATAAAACCGCAACAATGGCTAAACGGGCAGGTTCATGAATCATGCGATCAATGGTTGTGATGTCGTGGACTTCACGCTCCATCGGCGCTGCCTCTCTGCTGCATTGCAACCTGACGCATGGCATAAAGGCCGCTGACGGTGAGCAACCCTGCCCAAAATAGGCTGAGAATTAAACTAAATAAGCCAGCACTTAACGGCAGTACGGCGATTATCAATGTAGCAGGTAATCCTAAACGGGCAAGCCATTGATAACGTGGAAGCGCCATTTGACTGCCGAGCGTCCAATACATATACGCAGATGCTAAACCTGTTCCAACGTATATCCCACGAATAATCAGCCACCAATCGGCGAATTGCATCGCCAACAGGATTCCGATAACAAAGCTGCACAAACTAATTACATAGCCGATAAAGAGAACACGGCGCGGCATCACCCATGACTTCGGTTTAATGAAGCCCGTATTACGCCAAAGCCAGCGGCGGCGTACAACTTGATTGATATAGTAGAGGCCAAGCTGCGATATGACGAGCGGAATACCAATTGGAAGAACAAACGAAATGAGGATAACAAACAGCGTTCCTTGTGAACGGATGGTATCAACCTGTGATAGCCACAACGCCGGATGATCCCAGAACAGCCAGGCGTAGACGCCCGTAACGAGGATCCAAAATGCCGAGTGAAATTCACGGATGCCGTCGGCAAATTCATAACGAGCAGTGCTTTTTTGAAGTTTAAGGACATCGACCATGTGAAATTTCCTTGTATTTATTTATATAGACTAGTTTACATCATAAACCAAAAATGGCAGATTGTCTAGTAAATCGAGATCGGCTGATTGTTGCTTTGCCTCACGAATCAGCATACACTGAGACTGAAACATTTTTCGCAAGGTTGAAAAGGAACAGATCGTGGAAATGCCACATACCCCCAAAGGTCATTTTCTGCTCGGTGATTTACCTGCCTGGAGCCGCGACACGCTGGCGTTCATGCTTAATATTCGGCGCTATGGCGATCTCGTCAGGGCGAAATTCGGCCCTTATCCGTTTTACTTCGCCAGCCATCCCGATCTTTTTCAAGAAATCCTCGTGACGAACAGCGATCAATACGAAAAAAGTTTCGCCACGAAAGAAGTGCTGCGGCCTAACTTCGGCAATGGCCTGTTTACCAGCGATGGTGAATTCTGGAAGCGGCAGTGCAAGCTGATGCAGCCTGTGTTCCATACCAAACGGATCGCCGCCTATGCAGACGTTATGGTGGATTACGCGCTGCGCCTGACGGAAAAACGGCAAACCGGGCAGACGCTCCCCATCGACCATGAAATGGTTAACCTCACGATGCACATCGTCACCAAATCCTTATTCGATCTTGAAATGGGAAAAAATGCCGAGGAAGTGGGCGCGGCGGTCACGCGTATTTTAGAGATTATCAACGTGCGTTTTAATCGGCTCAAGCGACTGCCGGAATGGATGCCGACACGAGAAAACCATGACTTTGGCTTAATGAAGCCCGTATTACGCCACAGCCAGCGGCGGCGCACAACCCGTGAAAACACTGCGGCTTGAAGCCTTACCGCACACTGACTGCCGTTGGCTACAACGGATCTCCTGCGATGGCGGCGGGCATTACTGACCATCTCTAGTCAATTCGTGAGGTACTCATGACTGTTTCTGTACCTTCCAACTATGTTTAGGGAGACTACCAAAATTCAGACTTGCAAAGAAAATCCATCCTTTATATAATGAATTTTATAGACGGCAGAAATTTGTCGTTTTACTTAAAAATTCCATAACACATGCGGGCGTAGCAAAGCGGTATTGCGTCTCCTTGCCAAGGAGAAGGCCACGAGTTCGAATCTCGTCGCCCGCTATATAAAAAACAATCCAGAGACAAAGTTCTGGATTGTTTTTGTTTACCTGGAAAATGCGGCGGCTAGTCGTCGCTGCCGATCCCCTTGAGCAGTTCCGCCAGTTCGGGGTCAAGAAACAAGCTGCCCGTCGTCGCGCCCCGTTTGCGCCGGATGACCTTATAGATCGTTCTGATCTCGTGATGATCCTTCAGTTTATCGGGGTCAGGCTGGCGCGGTTCACATTCAAACACATGCTTGACCTGTTCGTAAGTGGCTTCGCTGATGATAACCTCGCCGCGCACCCGCACGACATTACCATCCGCGTCATAGTCAAGAATTTTTTCTGCATGTTCCTGCATAATTTTACAGATCGTCATCGCCTCGCCCAGCGCAGAAAATTCTTTACGTTCTTCCCCGCCGACGTTACCGAGATAGGCCGAGCCGGTGTGGATGCCGATGCCGTAAGCTAAACGATGATCGATGGGTTCCGTCGGCATTTTATCGTGCAGCCCTTCTTGATCGAGCATGATGCTCATAGCGGCATTCACCGCCCGTACCGCATGATCGGCCTGCGGGTTAAGTTGGGTGTTATAGAGTCCGGTGACGGCATCACCCATATATTTATCGACAAGGCCATCAAACAAATTGACACCATCGCTGGCGATGCTGAGATATTCATTGATGATCGACATCAATTCTTTCGGGCGATCCGGGAAGTTGCTGCTGAATTTCGTGAAACCGCGAATATCGGCAAACATCGCTGTAATCTCGCGTTCTTCCCCGCTAAAGTTCAAGGTTGCGGCTTTGGCGAGCAGTTCCGGCGGCACGAACACCCCTGCCGCAGATAAGGTAGACTCGGCGTGTTTCTGCTCGGTTAAATCATCCAGCACCAGCGTCAAGCCTTGATTACGTCCGCTGCCGTCTTGCAATGCGTTGACGATGACCTTCCAGAAACGCTTGCCCCGCCCTTCGATGACTGGCTCCACTTCCATCGAAGCCTGTTTGCCACTTTCCAAAACCCCCGTCAGTCTTTCGTAAAATGCTTCGCCCAACATCGGCAAAACTTCATCCAAAGAGTGACCTATGGCATTCGTCACGCCCAAAACACGCTCGGCGGGTTCATTGCAGGTAGTAATTTTCCCGGCGGTATCAATGGCGATGATGCCGTTGGCGACTGAATCGAAGATGTTGTCCATCCGGTCACGCAGTTCCGTCATTTGCAGCAGCCGTTCACGGGCAGATTCAAACAACTGTGCGTTCTCGATAGCGAAAGCCGCTTGATTGGCAAACGCCGTGAGCAGTTCCAGTTCATGCTTCTGGAATAATCCGGCCAGGATGCGGTTATCGCAGTACACCACGCCGATCACTTCGCCGCGTACTTTGAGCGGAACGGCTAAAATGCTGCGGAGCGCAAAACCGACCACGCTTTTCTGTTCCCCATAGCGGCTGTCCATGCTGGCATTATCGGTCAGCACAGGTTCGCCTGTAGCAGCGACATCGCGGATGATGCTCTTGCTAATCATGAACTCACCCTTGCGATTGGGAACATCGTCACTCATCAACTGTGAGCGATCCAAACCGCGTGCGACCTTAAATTGGTCAAGTTCGCCTGTTTCTTTGTTCTTCATTACGATGTAACCACGTTCCGCGCCGGTGATGCCGATGACGGTATCCATGACTTGATTCAAGACTGTTTCGGTATCGAGGCTGGAATTAATCACGGCGTAATTATCAGCCAGCGCCCGAAGCTGTTTCAGTTCAATCTGCGCTCCGGTCAATTGGCGCGATAAGCCTTCCAAGCGCGACTTCAGGGTACGTAAGCCATCCAACGAGGCAGGCGGCAGATTCATCCCGCGCTGCTGCAAAATTTCGCGCTGACTGCGGAGGACTTCGATCAAATCATTGACACGACTGGTCAATTGGCGCACATAATCCTGAGTGGTGAACTCCTGATCGGGGCGGGGAATTTGGATTCTACTCGTGGTTTCGTCAGCCATTTTTACGCTCTAAAAACCTCATAAATGATAACCTCGCCCTTACCTTTGGCGATGATCGGTGGACGTTCTGCGATGCGGATGTTGCGTTTGCCAACCGTCTCTTGCTCAAGGTGTTGGCGGGTTTCTTCACTGATGATAATTTGTCCGAGTTTGGCATTTTCTTCTAGGCGTTTGGCTTTGTTGATGGTATCGCCGATGGCGGTAAACTCACGGCGGCGCAAGCTGCCCACATTGCCGAGCGTGGCGACCCCGGTGTTTATCCCGATGCAGTAATACGGCGGCTGCGGGTTAATCCTTAATTCTTTATACAGCTTGAGGAAGGAGTCGCCAATCGTAAAAGCGGCTTCCACAGCACGTAAGGCATGATCGGGCATGGGGTTCAACTGCGTGTTGAACAACGCCATCACGACATTCCCCATGTATTTATCGATCACCCCTTCATACTGGTGGATGGAATTGGTCGCCAGCGCTAAATAGATATTCAATTCTTCCATGAGCTGCTGAGGGCGAAAATTGCCCGGAAAGCTGTAAAGCGGACGCACATTGACATAAACACACGTCACATCCCGTTCCTCGCCACCGAGGGGCAAATTAGCGATTTCGGCGATTTTAGCTACCATCTGCGGCGGCAGATATTTATTCACAATATTGAGCTGTTCTTCGCGCTTGCGCTGGTCGGTCAGATCATCCAGCACCATCGCCACGCCCTGCACCTCGTCCGTCGTATCCTTCAACGGGCTGAGTTTAACGTTGAGCATAATGCGGCCTCGATCTGGCACTTCCATTTCGGATTCCATCACTTGGCTTTCCGAATTGTGCCGGATTTCCGCCAGATGCGTATCCAAGTCGGCGCTGACACCCGGCAAGACCGAACTCAAGCGCTGACCGAGCGATTGTGATTCTGATCTTCCCAAAATTTGTGCGGCGGCGCGGTTAAACGTCTGGACGTAATTGTGCGTGTCGGCGGTGATTACCCCGCTTCCGATAGAGTCGAACACATTATCCATTAACTCTTTCATGCCGGTGATTTCGCCCGTTGACTGCTGGATTTCGGTATAGAGTCGGGCATTCTCGATGGCGACTGAGGCTTGATTAGCAAAGGCCGCCAATAGATTTTTCTCACGCTGCTCAAATACGCCGGAACGCAGCCGATTATCCACATACACCACGCCGACCACCTCATCGCGGTACTTCAGCGGCACACACAGCACCGAGCGCAGGGTAAATTGGGCGATGCTCACGTTGCCTTGCAAGCGCTCATCTTTATAAGCATTATCGGCTAAAAGCGGTTCGCCACTTTCCAGCACATCGCGCACAATCGAATTGCTGATTTGGGGCGGGCCGCTGCTGCCCTGCCGGGGGAGCAGTTCGCTTTCGCGCCCGACGAGAATACTCAAGTCGCCCGAACCATGTTCTTTCAAAATAATATAGCCGCGTTCCGCCCCGGTTAGATTAATCACCGTATCCATCGCTTGATTCAACACTTCATCAAGGTCGAGCGAGGAATTGGTTATAGCGGATGTATCCGCTAAGGAACGAAGCTGCCCAATCTCGGTTTGATCGTTGATGAGGCTGTTTTCAAGTTTGGCGATATCGCCTTCCATACCAGCAAGAGTCTGTATCACCAGCGGCGGCAGGCTCATGCCACGCATTTTGAGCAGTTCGCGCTGGCTGCGGAGTGAGGCGGAGATTTCCTCCACCATCGTTTTAAGGCGGCGAAGTTCGCCGATGGGGGTCAGTTGTTGATCGTTTGCGTCCGCCATGAATTTACTACCGGGATAATTGATGAATAATCCAGAATTATAACACCAAAAGCGCCCTACCGCTGAATATCGCGGGTTGCGCTCTGGTGAGAAAAAACTAACCTTTTGTTCGCTTCTGCAACTTAAGGAACAGGAAATCAGTATAATATTTGCAACGTTTAGATGCAAATCGAACGCTAACTATATTCCGAATTTGCGATGTAGTAGATCAAGTTCGACACTTTTCTCATACAAAGTTGTGAGACTCTCATAGCTCAAAAATTTAACTCGTTTTTGAATCGGCTTAAAAGCCTCAAACGCAATACTGCGCTCAAAGTGAGTTTTTCGCACTTCATCAGCAACAATAAAAAAGTCTGTGTAGAAATCTTGAAGTTCAACAAATTTTAAGAGTGCATCTCGCATGTCAGTTGAATGTTCAACTTCATAAACTGAGTGAGGCATTTTTCGGTCATTAAACCATATTACGTCGATATATTGCACCCTAGAAACGATATCGGGATAAGTAAACCGATGCATGGTTTTTAAAGTAGCAACATCAATAAGTTTTTTTTCGTAGAAGTTACGGTTTTTATCCTGTGCTGGAACATAGGTTGTAAAATTCCTCAAATTTCCAAATTCAAGTAGTAATCCTTGATAAAAGGAATGATTAAATTCAATAACGGCAGGTTTTATCGAATCAGAAGGAGATAAAAGTTCGGATGGTAAGCGATCTCGATACGCTTCTAAAGCCCATACACCGGGACGAATTTTAAAGAATTGATCGTAAACTTGCACAATCCGGCGAATGGATGCAAATGGTGTTTTTGATTTCCACTCTACACCAGGAACTTGAAGGACTCCTCGATAGAGTAAACCTAACGTTGCATATCCGCCATTTGCTTTCATAACTTCGATGACCGCTTCATGCTGTTTCATTTTAATAAACCTACAAAGTATTGAACGAATGAGCTATGGATCATTTTTTCTAAAGTCTGTATCATCAATTTATCTAATTGTGTGTATAAGGAGGATATATTGTATGTCTAATGATACCGCAAACGAAAATAAAAATTCTCTTCAAATGATGTATAAGCATAACGCAAACAGTACATTATTAAATATTCTCGCACCTAGAATACAAAAGGCTGGTGGTATTATACAATTTCATCAGAAAGTTCCTTTATATACTACAATTGATTCCAAACATTATCTGTTTGCAGTTGGGTCAACGGAAATTCGAGATGCTTACTATAAATTGGCATCCTTTGTCAATGATGCTATGAAATTCGGTTATTTCTTTTATGATGGGAATGATGAAATAGTGCTTTCACTTGTTTCTAAACCACAAGAAAAACACCAATGGATTGTTTCTTGTTTTGAAGAAAGCTGGAAGAGGCCTGTTATTTGGTATGATAACGGCAAACTCCATGCCTCACCGAAAACACGCGAAGAGTTAGCTTTTCTCTGGCAATAATTTACACTTGAAGGTCACATGAATCAATTTTTGTTTTACTGGCAGTATGCCCTGCGGAATGTGTGGCGCAACCGGCGCTGGTCGTCCTTTGCGATTTTATCCGTTGCGGCGGGCGTGGCGACAGTCGTGGCGTTACGCAGCCTCGGCCTAGCGATTGGCGACGCGCTGACGAGTAATGTGCGCTCTAGCAATCACGGCGATATTACGCTGACCAAAGGCGGCGGCTTCTCGCTGTTTCCGGGAATCAGCGAAGAAGATGATACCGAGGTGTTCAGTCAGCGCAGCGTTGACCGACTCAGCACATGGGTGGCGGAACAAAACGGCACGATGTCTGAATACATCTCCACCAGTGTGCAAGTCTCGGCTGTAGAAGCAGAATCCACCGCTGGAATTTTGCAATTCGTGACGGCGATCTTTATTGACCCCGCCACTTACCCGCCCACGCAAGACATCCGCGCCAGCGATCCCCCCAATGCGCCTTTGAGTGATTTGTTTCAGGGCGGCAACGAAGTCGTCATCAGCGAGAATTTAGCTGAAACGCGTGACCTTCAAGTGGGTGATTTTGTCGTTGTCAGCGGTAACGAGTTTATTGTACGCGGCATCGTCCCCACACAAGCAGAAGCAGGCTTGCGTGATTTATTTTCTGCATTTTTTGGATTTGTCTATTTTGACCGCGCCCTCACCGAGACACTTTCGGTTAATCCGCGCCCGAATCGTGTCAGTATCGCATTGCCAGAAGGGACAAGCGACGAAGACGTGTTGCAGGCAGTGGATGAAATCACCAGCCTATTGACGTTCAACGAAGGTTTCTTCCGCACCGATAATGTGCCGACGCTCATCGAGCAGAACGCCGTCATCGCGGATGTGACTTCACGCTTTGTCGTGGTCATGGGCTTAGGCGCGATGCTACTCGGCGGCGTGGGCATCATCAATACAATGTTGGTGATGGTCAGGCGGCGGACGGAGGAAATCGCCGCGCTTAAGACCTTCGGCCTAAAAGGGCGGCAGGTCGCGGCCTTATTTATGGCAGAGGCGATGATTTTGGGATTCATCGGGAGCCTCATTGGGTCGATTGTGGGTTCATTCTTGAGCGCCATCACCAATGCGTATGGCGAACAATTTATCCAGCAGCCGCTAACATGGCGCATTTATCCCGAAGCGCTTCTATTTGGCCTTGTGCTAGGGATGGTCGTCACGGGCGTATTTGGTGTGCTGCCCGTCTTGACGGCGGTACGAGTGCGTCCGGGCATTATCCTGCGCCCAAATGAAACCTATATTCCGGCGGTGGGTATTTTCCAATCGCTGGTCGTGATAATCTTCATGGTACTTTCGCTTGGCATTATCGCCGGGCAAATTATCGGCCCTTTCCCCAGTGATGTGCCTGGTGGAAGGCGTGTCGGTAATTTTTTCGAGACAACTCTCGGCAGCCCTACACAGCTTGGCATTATCGGCGTGGCGGTGACGCTGACCATTCTCGCGTTACTGGTCGGTTTGTTGTGGATTATCGTGTGGATTGTCGGCAAATTGCCGTCCTTCGGTTCGGTTGATTTACGACTCGCGCTGCGGAATCTATCCACCCGCCGCACCCGCACAGCAACCACACTATTGGCGATAAGTGCTGGAATGTTCGCTCTCAGCAGCATTACATTTGTCGGCGCAGGTGTGCGTGATCTGCTGCAAACAACACTCACGCAAACATTTGGCGGCAATGTCCTGATCTTCCCGCTTCTCCCACAAGAACTTGCCCAGCCCCTTATCGACGGACGACTGGATACGCTGGAAGGGATGGAATATCGCAGCCGAATCAGCACCTATGACGGCGTGATTTGGGAAGTCGATGGGCGCTCACTCCGCGTTAAGCCGGAAAATTATCAAGCGCTGGTGGATGAACTAAATGAAGCGCTGCAAAATAATGATAATGTGCGGGCTGAAGAAACCGCCCAAACCATGCGAGCGTATGAAGAGGCTTATGTTAGTCTTTCCGTGCGCGATACAGATAATCCCGATTTCACGGGTGGGACGCTGGTGGACGGGCGCTATCTGACCCTAGAAGATCGCGGACAAAATGTCGTCGTCGTGCAACAAACGCCCGAAATTGCGGCACGGGGGATTGAACTCGGCTCGACGATTCTGCTCGAAATCAACCGTCAGGAATACAGGCTTGAGGTCGTGGGTTTACTCGCGGATGACAGTGCATTTTCATCGAGCCTCACTTTCGGGGATTTACTCGTCCCGCCGGATACCTTGATCGGCGCTCAAAGCGATTTCAGCTTGAATATCGCCCAGATTGCGCCGGAAAATCTCAACGAAGCGCTGGTGAGTATTGCCGCGCTGCCGCTGGTTTTCCCGATTGACATCACATTTATCGACGGCATCTTCAGCCGCTTTATCGACCAATTTAGCGCACTGCCGATTCTGGTCGGACTGCTTTCTTTAGGCGCGGCGGCGGTGATTATGGCGAACACAGTTGCCCTGGCTACGTTGGAACGGCGGCGGCAGATCGGCATTTTGAAGGCGATTGGGCTTAAAGGGGGGCGGGTGCTGCGGATTATGCTGCTGGAGAATTTGATCGTCAGTTTGCTCGGCGGGCTAATCGGCATTGGATTAAGCGCGATTGGAGTCGCCATTATGAGCAATCTCTGGCAGGATGTCACCATCCTCATCCCGACAGAAACGCTGCCGATTGCCGTCGCGCTAGTGATCGCCGCCGTCCTGATAGGCGCGTTGGCGACCTTCCTGAGCGCGAATGTCGCCGTGCGCGAGCGTGTGTTAAATGTGCTGCGTTACGAGTAAAGATGTTGGATGTCTGTCGTAGGGGCGAATAGGCGATTCGCCCCTACAAAAGATTATCAGACGCTCTGCGAACTCCGCGCCTCTGCGGTTCAAACCGCATTTTTATAAATTTAGGACTTTCGCTCACGCATTTACCCCACCCCTAAATCCCCTCCCCATTGCATGGAGAGGGGACTTCAAGATGCGTTTTTCTCCCCCTCTCCAAGTATTGGAGAGGGGGCCGGGGGGTGAGGT
>Ga0209591_10003344_pt1 | contig 18622 bp, 22 predicted proteins | sample MAT01_FD_187207 | JGI IMG/M metagenome (GOLD analysis project Ga0209591, IMG submission 187207) | Freshwater microbial communities from Lake Fryxell liftoff mats and glacier meltwater in Antarctica - MAT-01 (SPAdes) (version 2) | ecosystem: Environmental > Aquatic > Freshwater > Ice > Liftoff... | reverse complement strand
TAAAGCAGCGTAACTAAAAGCATGTTCAGACTATCATACGTACATTAGTCAAACTCTAACCTAAACCCCATCCAAGTTGAGACCTGTAGTTTAAGGTGAAACGTTAAAATTAAGGCTTAATCTTATATTCTGCAAAGCTTACAGGATTTTAAAAACTTACTGAGCAAACTATGGTTTTCAAGATAGACGGGGTTTATCAATAAATTTAGGTTAACTTCAGGTAAAAAATACAACTCTATGGGATCTCATGAAGCCAAACTCTATTTTCTCAGTCCCGATACAGTTTCGCCTTCAGGTGGAGTGCGGAAGATTTATCGTCACGTCGATATCCTTAATGCTAGAGGATTTTCGGCGCAGGTGGTGCATTGGCAGAGAGAGTTTAGATGTAAATGGTTTGAAAATCAGACGACCGTAACTTATCAGTCAGAAGTTGATTTGCGTGAGTCAGATTACCTCGTGATTCCCGAAATGTGGCAACCCGTAGTGGCAGAAACGACCAAGGGGTTTAAAAAAGTCATCTTCAATCAAAATGCCTATTACACTTTTTGCGAGTACTTTCAAAAAGATGATCCGAGTGTCTTGTATGGCAGTGATGATGTCGTTGGCGCGATTACCGTTTCCGAAGACAGCGTGAGATATCTCCAATATGCCTTCCCAAAGCTACCTGTATTTAGAGTCCACTATGGCATTAATACCGAACTGTTCCAATTTACTCGCGATAAGAAAAAACAGATTTGTTTTATGCCCAGAAAGAACTCAGAAGATGCCCGACAGGTGACATATATTCTGAAGGCGCGTAATGCTCTGGCTGATTTTGAGTTAGTCCCGATCAATAACTTATCGGAACAAGAAGCCGCTCAAGTGATTTGTGAATCTCAGATATTTTTGAGTTTTGGTTATCCCGAAGGATTTGGTTTACCTCCTGCGGAGGCGATGGCAAGTGGTTCGATCGTGATTGGATATCACGGAAACGGTGGCAGAGAATTTTTCAAACCAGAGTTTTCCTATCCGATCGAAGTTGGCGATATCATCGGTTTTGCCCAAACGGTCGAACAGGTGATTCAAGAGATTATGCAACAGGGCGATCGAGATCTTGACGCAATCGAAAAAAAAGCTAAGCTAGCCTCAGAGTATATTTCGCAGCACTATTCTTTAGAACGTGAAGAGTTGGATGTGGTGGAAACTTGGTCGCAAATCCTCAGCATGTCGGATTCCTTGTAAAATAATTGGTAAATAATTGAAGCCATAAATAATAATTTAAAAAAGTTGGGGTTATAGACATGATAAATACTGGGACAAAGCATTCGGTTAAGCATTTGGTCAAACAGTTAGCTCATCAACTAGTCATGTCAGGAGTAGTGTTGCTGCTAGTATTACAGGTTTTTGTCGGTAATTCGATCGCGGCTGAAGTTGCCGATATGCCCGATCTGATCTCAGGCGAAACCAGTTGGGTCACAGACTTAGCCAAAGTGATCAGCAGCAGCACCGAAAATGCTGTGAATGACAAGCTGCAAAAATTAGAAGCAGCAACTGGCAAACAAGTGCATTTTGTCACGGTGCAACGGCTCGACTTTGCCAAACCCGCGTCCGAGTTTGCCACCGAGTTATTCGATCGATGGTTCCCTACTGATGCTGATAAAGCGAATCAAGCTCTGATTTTGATTGCGACCGAAGATTACCGCACCGCGATCGCCACAGGCAAAAACATCCAAGCCCTTGTATCCGATCCTGTCGCTACTAGTATTGCGACCGAAACAGTCTTATTCCCTGCTCAAAAAGCTAACTTTAACCAAGCTGTGATCGATGGTGCTGAACGTCTTGCCACAATTTTGGCGGGAGAACCCGATCCAGGCCCACCTGTGGCAGAAGTCGATTTTGCCCCAGTCAAAAACTTCAAGACTGCGGCTGAAACTGATACTGGCAGCTCAACAATCCTAGTTATAGTTTTACTTCTGCTCGCGACAGCAATCCCGATGGTGACTTACTACTGGCTGAACAACAGTAACGGCTAGTCATCGAGCGCGATATGGTCTTACTTTTCAGTAAATCGATCATCTCCAGTCAAGCAGAAGTGCGATCGATTTATTACTTGCACCATGTCCGCTCGATCGATTTTTTGTCCTTAACCTTAAAACTGTCCGAATCATGGTTGAGCGCGCGGGCGATCGCTTTGCGGCAACCAGTACAGTCACAACCATAACGAGCGATCGAGGCATCGCCAATCTTGTCATCATTGTTCAAAGCATCCTCCGTCCAACCTAATGGTATATCTGATGTAGTGTGACAGGATGGGAAATTGGTGATCGCAGAAGCTGGCTGACTGACAGATTCGCGAGAAATTTCGACAAATCGAGGATTGCCATTATCTGTAATGATTTCAGCTTTGGTTGTACTAGCTACGACTAACATTGCTGCTAGAGAAGCGGAACCAGTAATTAACATCAAGCCAACTTTTGAATTTTTCATAGAGCTAAATTAACGGTGGAGGTTAATGTCGATCGAAATATATCACAAACCACTTTGGAGCATCTTGAAACAATTGAGCCTAGATCGAAGAGCTAGGAAATGATAATCATTATCATTTTTGCTATGCTTATTTAAGCGATAACCGCGTTGAGTCTAAGAAGATCGCGCTTGATTCAAGCGGAACGAAGTTACCTCGAACTGTCTCCTTAAGTAAAATAAAAGCTAATGACAACTAAAATCACAGTTCAACCCGATCTACCCAAACGAGGAATGCCTGTCACGATTATTACGGGTTTTCTTGGTAGCGGTAAAACCACATTGCTCAATCAAATTCTCAAGAATAAACAAGACTTGAAAGTTGCTGTTCTCGTAAATGAGTTTGGCGATATCAACATTGACAGTCAGTTGCTCATAGACATTGAAGATGGCATGGTGGAACTGAGCAATGGCTGTATTTGCTGCACGATTAATGATGGACTAATTGACGCTGTTTATCGTGTGCTTGAACGGGAAGATCGGATTGACTATATGGTGATTGAGACTACAGGTGTCGCCGATCCACTACCGATCGCGCTCACTTTTCTCGGCACTGAGCTAAAACACCTCACTCGTTTGGATTCTATTCTTACGGTGATCGATGCGGAAACATTTACGCCCGATTGTTTCGACAGTGAAGCTGCTCACAGACAGGTGAGTTACGGCGATATTATCCTGTTGAATAAGACCGACTTGGCTTCAGAATCTCAAGTCAGCGAGTTAGAGAATTACATTCACACGGTTAAGTCTGGGGCAAGAATTCTTCGATCGAATTACGGTGAAGTCCCATTGCCACTAATTTTAGATGTGGGGCTTGCCCAACCTGATTCCTATCAGCCTGAAGAAGAACACCACGAACATAAGCACGATCATGATCATCACGAGCATAAGCACGATCGCGAACATCACCACTCCGATCACCTTGCCAATGATGGTTTTGTTGCTGTTTCGTTCCAGAGCGATCGACCATTTTCAACCGATAAGTTTCAAGACTTTCTCGAAAACATGCCGACAGATGTATTTCGAGCCAAAGGGGTTCTCAGTTTTGACGGGCTTGATTTGCGCTATATCTTTCAACTAAGTGGCAAACGCTACGAACTGCAACACGATCATCGCGATAAACCTGCCACCAATCAATTGGTGTTTATTGGTAGAAATCTTGACGCTCAGATAATTCAGCAGCAACTTCAAGCATGTCAGGTTTAGTAAATTTCGATCGCGACCAAGCTAATAAGTGCCTCAATCAGGCTTATCTCTGGATTGAAGCACTTAAGTTTAATGATCGAGGTTTAGTTCCTGTAATCGTGCAGAATGAGTGCGATGCTAAAGTACTGCAACTAGCATGGATGGATAAAACATTGATTCGGCAGATGTTTGAGGGCGGTGAGATACTTGGATTAGCAGATGTGATGAAAGTGAAATCGATCTTCTATGATTGCGATCGAGATACACTCTTAATCAAAGTCGAATAACTTCTATCCTGATGAAGATGATGGTAGTGGTGGCAGAAATGTCAGGATCTTTAGGGATGTATGAAGAATTTAGTGATGCGATCGCTGCTCAGATTTTGCCTTTTCTGGAAAATGTGAGCTAGAATCATATTTTTAGATATTATTGAAAACCTTTACCCGATCCATAACGCACGGTTTTGAATTGCAACATATCTGAGTTTGGACTGTAAAGTGCATAGGTCGCTTGATGAGGAATATGCCCGACATTACCCACACCAATAATCACTCGTTCTGTGGTCTCAAAAGTCTGAGAAGGTGCAGTTTTATCTAAGCTCGTCACAGTTGAACAAACCGAACCATCTTTAATGTGATAGCGAAAAGTCTGTCCCGATCGACCACAAAATAAGCGATTTGCCCCTGCTCTTGAGACTCGATCGAATAGCTGTAATGGTGAGGTCTGCGGTGATAATTCTTCCGAGACACTAATGCTACTGCCATGCACCAACAGACAGTCAAGTTCCATAAAAGCGAAATGGAGATTGTAAATCCATTCCACCGTTGATTTAGGAATGTTATCCCATAGTTCCTTAGCAGTAGCAATACCATACTTTTGGATCAGCTCAGTCGGCTCATCCGTCTCGCCAAAGCCATGTAAAATCAAGCATTGCTCTTCCCACCAGCCTTTACAAACCTGTGGAATTGGCTCGCCTAATTTTGGGTGACAAATTCGATCGATCACCTTCTCACTGTCTTTAGTCGCACTAATCAAATCTCCTAAAATATAGAGATCTGTAACTTGAGGTGTTTGACGTTTGATGTCTGTCAAAACCGCCTCATATGCTTCTAGATTTGCTTCAATCCCGCTTAAAATTGCCCAATTACTCATATTTACACGCCTCGCTCACACAAGTGGGAAGCATCATCAGCCCGTTCTGCGTATTCCATTCCTTTCGCCAATCGCCATGCAAAGATTTTCGGTAATCCTTTTTCGATAATTGCGGCACAGGTTTTTTGATAGTCATATTCCACTTCACGCATCGTTACTTCTTCGGTGTCAGTGTCGTAAATAACGTAGGTGGCATTAGGTCTACCGTGCCGAGGTTCGCCCACAGAGCCTGCATTAACGATCCGCTTTAAGGGAGCAGTAAAAGTAGAATCCTGATTTTCTTTAGTGCCTGTGACTCTGATATTTAGCTGCCCAGCATCGAGCGATCGAACATAAGGCACATGGGTATGTCCACAAAAAAGCGTATCTGCACCTGTAGAAAGAACTCGTTCGAGCGCGATAAAGCCATCCAATTCAGGTAATAGATATTCATGTTGACTGTGTGGACTGCCATGCACAAAAGCTAAATTCTCATACATCATCGTCTTTGGTAATTCAGCCAGAAACTCGATCGTGTCGGGATAGATCTGCTCTTTTGTCCATTCATGCGCGAATCTACCGCGATGTTCTGCCAATACGGAAGGATAGCTGCACTCGCAGGAATTTAAGCCTTCGACGATATCTTCATCCCAGCATCCTTGGACAGTGGGAATATCTAAAGAGCGGATCATCTCAACTACGGCATGGGGTTCAGGCCCATAACCAACTAAATCCCCCAAGCAAAAAATCTTTTCGGCTTTAGCTCGATCGATATCTCGTAAAACTGCATCCAAGGCTTCATAGTTGCTGTGGATACATGACATGACAGCTATTTTCATTTTTTCTCTCTGTTTTGAATTAACTAAACTGAAATTAACTGAGACCGTTTAATTTGCTGCTGATAATTTTGGATAATTTCATCAGATAGACAGCAATCGGTAATGGATTTAATCATCTCACTGTTGTCTAAACCTGCACCCACCACTTCGATCCCACTAAATCTCTGTGGTCTACCTTCTAGCCAACGCGGTAATCTCAACTCGACATAAACGCTCTCTTTAGCTTTGGTGTAATCGATATAAAATGCCCTGCCATCAGCTAGATCGAAGATGCCTTTACAGCGATAGACTTCGCCATAGCCGCCCTCGGTCAGTTCATACCAAAATACATTCAAGCTACTTGGATCGAATACTTGTCCTGTGAGGGGCGATCGCCATACTTGCACTTGACTAGAAATTTGAGCAGTATCTAAATCCGATTCGACCACCCGATCTGCCCAAGATTGGAACTCAGCATAGTGACGACCGCGTGGGCATACGGCAACTTTGTGATAGCTCAAAGATTCTGGGATCGAATCTAATAGTGGCATTTTCGCTAGATCTAAATGAAATCCCAACTCGACATAGGCGATCGCCCCATTTGCTACTCTTGTAAATAGATCTAATTCCTGCCCGTCTGAGAGAATTTCTACATCTGGAAATTGAATTGCCACCAGATTGGCATCGATTGCAACCGTGCCGCTACTAGGCGCAAAATATACGATCTGCTGTGCAGATGTTTGAGCGGCAATCTGAATTTGCTGAAGAATCCATGAAGTTTTGCCAGCACCCGCTAAACCCGCGATCGCGATAATTTGTGACTCGTTTTTTAAGTTAGACATTCAGCCGATGTAGTAGAGTAAAAAGTGATAATGATTATCATTCTTAATATAGCTTACTATGTCAGTCAACCCTTTAGAAATAAATATCGCAATTATCGGGGCGGGCGTTCACGCTTTGACCCTATATCTCCACTTGCTACAAAAGCACAAAGACATCAAAGATCAGGTTTTAGCATTCGATCCTAGCGGTATTTGGATGAGGCAATGGAATCAACAGTTCGCGGCTCAAGAGATCTTGCATTTGCGATCGCCAGCCGTGCATCATCCTGTTCCGAATCCCTTTGCTTTGCGAAAATTTGCCGAAAATCGTCCTCAAGAATTATTTCTGCACTACGATTTACCAGGAACGAATCTATTTGATGATTTCTGTCAAGATTCAATTAGTGCTAACCAAATTAGCGATCGAGTGATTAAAGCAAAAGTGATTGATTTAGATCCGATCGATTCTCATTGTTTTCAACTCAGCTTAGATGATGGGCACCTAGTTAAGGCAAAACGAGTGGTGTTAGCGACTAATAGAACCGTTAGGCAATTACCTGACTGGGTAAGTCGGATCGAGACTGTCTATCCAATCGATCGCTTGTTGCATTCCAATCAAGTTGATTTACGGGGGATACAGTTAGCAGGTGAGACGATCTTGATTGTGGGTGGGGGGTTGACTAGTGGGCATTTGGCGATGGGGTCGATCGAGCGTGGGGCAAAAGTGATCCTAATGTCTCGTCGTGAGTTAAAAGCCAAGTATTTTGATGCTGAACCTGGATGGTTGGGACCAAAATATCTCAAAGGTTTTGAGGCTGAACCTAGTTGGGAAAATCGTCGTCAAATGGTAATCTCGGCGCGTGATGGTGGGTCTATGACTCCGAGTATGCTAATGCAACTGCAAACAGCGAATCATCACAAAAAAGTCAGTCTTCGTGAGAATTGCCAAATTCAAAAGGCTGAATGGAATGATGGTAAGTGGCAGGTTTATTGTGAAGATGGAATGAAGCTGGAGTGCGATCGAATCTGGGCGGCAACTGGCACGAGGTTTGATGTGATGGCAGAACCTCTATTATCAAAAGCGATCGATAAGTTCCCTATTCCTGTAGTTGGGGGATTTCCAGTTATCGATCGGCATTTGCGCTGGTCAGGTCGTAATTTATTCTTGATGGGTGGCTTAGCGGCTTTGCAGGTGGGGCCGACTGCCAGAAATATCTCTGGAGCAAGAATGGCAAGCGATCGCATTGTCCCCGTTCTTGCAAAGTCAGGAGTCAAGCATCCAATTACTGTTCCCTAAACTCTACTCACCGATCGACTTGATTTTATTCAACATTATGCGTGGCAAACGCAACCAGTATGTCCACAACCTTGCCCCGCAGGATGACCATTGGCACAGGCATCACTACAGTAAGGCTTCCCATCTTTATTGATAGCTTCAGACAGCGAAACTATACATAGACAAGATTCACAAGCACATTTCATCTGATTAATAGTAGTCATAACAAGATTTCGCTAGTAATTACATAGTAATCGTAGCATATGAGCAGACATTCAGATATAGGCGGTTTAGAAATATTATTCGATCGTTCATAGCTTAGTGCCTACGCTCTAAGCTCGATCTACGCATACCAAGAAGTCGTGTTTTAACTGCTCGGCATCGAGGTTTCGACCAATAAACACTAATTCATTCTTACGGACTTCATCTTGCCGCCAAGGTCGATCGCGCACGGCATCAAACAGCATGTGGACTCCTTGGAATACGCAACGGTGATCATCTCCAGCAATATTGAGGATACCTTTCATGCGAAAGATATCTGTTCCCTGCTCTCTCAATAACCTACTAACCCATTCATTCAAAAGTTCTGGATTCAGTGGGTCAGGCTCAACGATTGCCACAGAAGAGATGGACTCATCATGAACGTGGGCATCTTCACTCAGAAATTTGGGGTCAATTGCCAAGGCGCGCTCCAAATCAAAGGCTTCTAGTCCTAGTACGGCATCCATATCTAATTCCGAGTTGTGCGTGCGATAGATTTTGGTAAGTTTATTCATCGATCGAATCCGATTCTCTAATCGATCTAGCTCTTCTAAAGTTACCAAATCAGTTTTGTTGAGCAGAATCACATCGGCAAAGGCAATTTGCTCTTGGACTTCATCGCTATCCCAATGATTATGAACGTGTTTGGCATCAACGACTGTGACAACGGCATCAAGTGTGACCCGATCGCGTAGGTCATCATCGACAAAAAAGGTCTGAATCACTGGTGCTGGGTCGGCTAGTCCTGTGGTTTCAATTACCAGATGATCGAACTTATCGCGGCGACGCATCAATTTGTTAATAATCCGAATCAAATCGCCCCGAACAGTGCAGCAGATACAACCGTTATTCATTTCAAAAATTTCTTCGTCAGTATTGATGATCAGTTGATTATCAATACCTACTTCACCAAATTCGTTGACGATCACAGCAACTTTCTTGCCATGCTCGTGGGTGAGAATGCGATTAAGCAAAGTCGTCTTGCCTGCGCCCAGATAACCTGTCAAAACAGTTATTGGCACTGAATTTACTGCTGTGCTAGTAAACATTTTCCTTCTACCTCTATGTTAGTGAATAGAATGATAATCATTATCAAGTATTCTAAACTATTTTAGGACGTTGAGGCGAATCATCGGGAAAATGGGTAGAAACCCCGTCGTTCTACGACGGCTTTGTATGAGGATTGCCATTATCTGTAATGATTTCAGCTTTGGTTGTACTAGCTACGACTAACATTGCCGCTAGAGAAGCGGAACCAGTAATTAACATCAAGCCAACTTTTGAATTTTTCATGGAACTAGATTAACGGTGGAGGTTAATGTCGATCGAAATATATCACAAACCCGCTAAAACGCCTTTGTCTATCAATATGTGGTGTTTTGCGGCAAGAGATAATGATGCTCTAAGATTTATTTTGATTGGACGGTGCGATCGCGTGTTGCCAATAATCCATGTTTAGGAGCAAAAATCATCGTAATTACAAATATCAGCGTCTGTAATACAACGATGCAGCCACCTGTCGAACCGTCAATGTGATAGCTGATATAAGTACCCACCACACTAGAAAATACGCCAGAGCCGATCGCAATCAGCATCATTCGATCGAATTTGTCTGTTAGTAAGAAGCCAGTTGCTCCAGGTGTAACTAACATCGCCACCACTAAAATGATCCCCACTGTCTGTAAGCCAGCAACAGCAGTAAGTGAGAGCAACGAGAGTAATAAATAATAGAGTAAGCCAGTATTTAAACCAATCGATTTAGCATGGGTTGGGTCAAAGCAAAACAGCAAAAAGTCCTTGCGAAAAATCCCAATAATCACCAGATTAACTACAGCAATAATTACCGTTTGGATAATATCAGCATTGGAAATCCCCAAAACATTGCCAAATAGAATATGCTGCAAATCTATATTACTGGGGGTTTTGGAAATTAATACTAAACCAAAAGCAAAAAATCCCGTAAAAACCAGACCGATTACAGTATCTTCTTTAATTCGAGTTTTAGATTTGATAAATCCGATCGCGATTACTGAACCAACGCCAAACACAAACGCCCCGATCGCAAACGGAATCTTGAGAATGTAGGCAATCACCACCCCAGGCATAACTGCATGGGAAACTGCATCGCCCATTAAAGCCCATCCTTTAAGCGTCATATAGCAAGAGAGCACCGCACAGACCAGCCCCACGATCGCACTCACAGCAATCGCTTTGACCATAAATGCGTAATGAAATGGCGCAACAAACCATTCCCAAATTGATAGTAAATCCATGCGTTATTCTCCTTGAAATGAGGTGGGGATTGAGAGAGCACCGCCAAAAGTACGCGCAATATTCTCAGGTGTAAAGACTTCAGAAGTATTACCATAGGCTAAAATCGTGCGATTAATCATCACAACTCGATCGCAAAATGTCGAAATAGAACTTAGATCGTGGGTAGAAATCAAAATCGTATGACCCAGATCGCGCAATTCAATCAAAAGCTGAATCATTAATTTCTCAGTGGTGATATCAACTCCCGAAAAAGGCTCATCTAAAAGCAGAACAGTGGCTTGTTGCGCTAAAGCTCTTGCTAAAAACGTGCGCTTCTTTTGTCCCCCAGAGAGTTCGCCAATTTGTCGATCGCTTAGATCGGTCATTTGTACCTGTTCGAGGCTGTTTTTGACTGCATGTCGATCGAGCTGACTAGGGATTCGCAACACATTCATATAGCCATAACGCCCCATCATTACGACATCCCAAACACTCACAGGGAAGTTCCAATCTACCTCTTCTGATTGCGGCACATAGGCAACAAGGCTCTTTTTTTGCACCATTCTTACTGGCATTCCTTGAATTAACACCCTACCTGTTGTGAGCTTAGAAAATCCCATGATGGCCTTAAATAGAGTCGATTTACCTGCTCCATTCATTCCCACCAATCCACAAATCGAGCCACTTTCTAATTGGAGATTTGCACCATAGAGAGCCACTTTGCCGTTGTAGGCGACAGTCACATTTTCGATATCAATACTAGTTGCATTCATATTAATTTTCCTGTAAACCTTTGACCAAAGTATCAATGTTGTATTCCAACAACTTCAAGTAGGTAGGAGCAACACCATTTGCATCTGACAACGAATCCACAAAGAAAACACCACCAAACTTTGCGCCGCCATCACTTGCTACCTGACGCTGTGACTTATCGCTAACTGTACTTTCGCAAAACACGACAGAGACTTTATTGGCTTTCACTGTTTCAATCATCCTAGCAATCTGTTTTGGAGTCCCTTGACTGTCAGAGTTTACTGGCCAGAGATATCCTTCTTTCAGTTCATAATCACGGGTGAGATAAGAAAATGCGCCCTCACAAGTAATCATAAATCTCTTGTCAGCAGGAATCACAGCTAGAGATGTTCGCAATTTTCGATCGATCGATTTAATCTTGGTGCTATATGCCGCCGCATTTACATTATAAGCAGACGTATTGGGTGGATCGAGATCGACTAAAGCTTTACGGATATTTTCGACATAAATCAAAGCATTTTTAGGTGACATCCAAGCATGAGGATTGGGTTTATCTTTGTATGCTCCCTCGGCGACGATGGCGATCGATTGAATCCCATTTGTGGTCGTCACATGGGGAATATTACCGAGATTTACATAAAACTTTTCTGCCCAACGCTCTAACCCTAAACCATTATCTAAAATCAGGTCAGCTTCATTTGCTCTCACTAAATCACTAGGTGTAGGCTCATAGCCATGAATCTCGGCACCTGTTTTAGTTAAAGATTCAACCATTGCGCGATCCCCAGCAACATTTTGGGCGATATCTGCCAAAACTGTAAACGTAGTCAGAATCCGCTTTTTTTGATGTTTTTTGACTTCTGCCTGAGTTTGCGCCTGAGTTGTCGCTTTCGGCACATCACCATTTGGCAAACCACACCCATTAAGCCAAACCCCCAGCATAATTACTGAAGTCAGCCAAGAAACATTTTTCATGATTCTTTCATAATTATATAAATCCTATGATTTCATATTTCTTTCATAATTATAATCATTCTGTCTAAACTTTAGGCAAACTTAATGTTCCCATACATTTTTTGAGGCATGGAAGCTCACATCTGACGAGTAAATACTCAACTTTCAGCACATTCGATCTTGAGATAGTATGATAATGATTATCATTTTTGCAATTAAGCCATCACAATCTGCTCAAACATGACTCCAAAAAACAAATTACAACTCAGTTCTACGGTTGGTGTTGCCCTACTTACACTCACAACTAGCCTGATTGGATGCAGTCCAGAAACAAACCAGACTCCAGTTGTCAGCCCCATCGCCACAGAATCTCAGACAGTAAAGCCTGAAACTTTACCCCAAGTTGTGGCGACAGATTCGGTTACTTGCGGGCTGACCAAAGAAATTGCAGGTGAGACGATCGACCTTAAATGTTTGATCGATCCAGGATCAGATCCTCATGTCTACGAGCCAAAACCAGATGATCGTAAATCGATCGAGACGGCTCAGTTAATTCTCTATGCTGGCTACAACTTTGAGCCAAGTTTAATTAAGCTAATTACGGCGACATCAAATCCTGCACCCAAGATTGCGGTTAATGAAATTGCCGTGCCAAGCCCACTGATGTCAGAAGATGGGCACAGTCACGACCACGAAAAAGAAAGCAAATCCAATTCAACAGCAGAAAAAGAAGTCGATCCGCATGTATGGCATAGTGCAAAAAATGGGATTGAAATTGCCAGAACTATTAGTAAGAATTTGATCGCGCTGAGACCAGACAAAGCCGAGACTTATACCCAAAATACGACAAGAGTTACAACTGAAATCGATCGAATCGACACTTGGATTAAAGCTCAAATTGCCACGATTCCCGCCAGTCAGCGTAAGCTCGTGACGACGCATGATGCCTTAGGCTACTACTCCAAGACTTATGGTGTGCCGATCGAAGGTGCATTAAGTGGAATCAGTACAGAAGAGCAACCAACGGCGACGAGGATCAAAGAACTGGTAAAAGTGATTAAAGATGCCCAAGTTCCGACGGTCTTTGCCGAAATCACGATTAATCCCAAACTGATTGAAGCGGTTGCCAAAGAAGCAAACGTCAAAGTTTCGGAGCGCGAACTGTTTGCTGATGGATTAGGGGCAAAGGGCAGCGAAGCCGAAACCTATGCTGGGATGCTAATTGCCAACACTAAATCGATCGTGGAAGGACTAGGCGGAAAGTACACGCCTTTTGTACCTAAGTAATTCACGATTAGTTGGGAAGATATCCCATCTTCGAGCAGGGGCAATCACCCATAGCATCAAGCTGGAGCAACCAATATGATTTAAAGGCGATTTCTCGACCTGAGGAAGAGCCTTTTTTGGGTTTTGGTGTTTTAATAACCTTGTTGCAGCGATCTTGGTGCAGAAATTGTCCACTATCTATGATGCGATTCGTGACGATCGATTGATCGAACAGCTATATCAAACTGATGCCAAGGAGATCTGGTTCAAGGCGATCGACACTTTGAGACAGCTATACACTGAGATGCCCGTTGATGGCATCGTGCTCAGTCATAATGTCAATCTGTTGTCGGCGCAAAACCTGCATAATTGGCTGTTTACGCCTGCTCATACCGCTTTACTTGCGACTAATTTTGAGTCGATCGCCCTAACTCAGGTAATTCAACTCACAGAAGACGATCCACTTATAACCGAACAGTTTTGCATTCTTTTAACTGAAACCTTTAGCATCATCATTGCCAACAATGCCGCCAATCTCTGCTGGTTTTCGCTGCATCCAAAAGTGGTTCAGCAAGTATTAGACCAACTGATCGATCGAATTACCGATCCGACTCAAGTAGAATTGCTGGCAAAGCAGCTCCAACAGTTCCCAATTTCGCATCCACCATATCTAGTGATGGCAAAGTTTGGCAGCCTACTCCTGAGCCAGTCTGTGAGTCAAGAAGTCAAACTGCCAGAGATTCAGGAAGTTGATATTATTCTTGCCCTTGCCCATGAAGTGCGGACACCATTAACGACAATTCGCACTCTGATTCGGTCGGTGTTGCGTCGTACCGATGTCTCACCAGGAATTAGGCTAAGGCTAGAGTCGGTCGATCGAGAATGTACAGAACAAGTCGATCGATTTAATCTGATCTTTGAGGCAGCGCAGCTTACGGCAGATCCAGTCAAACTTCATGAGACTTACATCGCTGACATTCTGCACCAAAATTCAGCCCGATGGCAAGAGCAAGCAAGTCGCCGCCAGTTGACGCTAACACTGCGAATTGCCCAAAATATGCCGCCAGTTTCTAGTAACGCCGACTTACTCAGCCAAGTGTTGAATGGTTTGGTCGATCGACTCACCCGTAGTCTGCCAATTGATAGCGATATTCAGATCCAAGTAGCAGCAGTGGGAGAGCATATCAAATTGCAGTTTCTTTCGCAGCTCAAATACCCGTCGATCGAGCATTTAGCTCATAATTCTCAAATGCTGACCGCAGTTGGGCAGTGGTTGATGCTACAACCCGAAACAGGCTCACTCAGTTTAAGTTTACCGATCACGAAAACGCTATTTCAAGCTCTGGGTGGCAAGCTAACCGTGCGTTTGCACCATGCCCAAAGATCACCTAATGCCGCTATAATTTCCGAGACAAGCAGTGAGATTTTAACGATATTTTTACCCGTGTATAAACCAACTTGAGTTCTGGATAGCGCGCAAAGATAGTCGTTGGCGATGTTAGGTTGCATTCAATTCATCTTTTTCATCACCAACCGTTTGCTGTGATGCGTGTCGGATATGAAGAATACGAACCGTTGAGACATTTTGCTCATCCAAAATAGTGAAAAGAATTCGATACGAATTACGCCCTCGACCGTAGAGTAATTGGCGGATCTCTTGGCTAAAATATTGATTCTCTCGACCTAATGGACAGCGTTTGGGCATTTGAGCCAAAGACTCAATCGCTTGAAGTAAACCTGCGTACCATTGGCTTGCTTTTATGGGAGAAGTGACTTGGGACAACCGTAGAAATGCATTATCTGCCTCAACCTCAGCTATGCTTGAAATTTCAATACGGTACTTCATGAATCATTTGGCAGATTGTACTTGTGGCGTTGTTCTCCAGCAAAATCTTGAAAAGACCGAAATCGCCCTGCCTCAAAATCGTCTAATCCTTGCTGAATACCCTTAATAGCCTCTTCTGAATCTTGCTCTCCCCACTCTAAGACACCAGCTAACAATTCAGACGCAACAAAGTTAACATCTTGACCTCGCTGTTTAGCTTTATCAAGCAGTAGTGTTTCTAATTCGGGACTAAGAGTAACAACTATTGCCATTTAATAATCTCTTCTGACACAAAGCCTCTGTGACCTATATTAGCAAAAGTGAGGAGTATTCCCCTGTTTCTTGCAACTCTCTAACTCTACCTGAGCTTCACTTCAGAAGAGCGGTGTAACGGTAACTGCGTGGTGACCGATTGCCCATCAGATTCATTAAGGTTGCAGGAGATCGGCAGACGACTGATATCTTTATTGCTGCCAATCACGACGATCGCGGAACCTTTAGATAACTTTTGATTGGGGTCGGGATTAATCTCAAACTTTTGATCGTGACTGACCGCGAGCACATTAACGCCATAATGACTCCGCAGTTTTAGCCCCAAGATGGTTTTGCCATGAAATTCTTCGGGTACCATCACCTCGACAATACTATTGTCATTGTCAAGTTCAAACCTTTCCAGAATACCGCGTTGAGTCAGAGATCGAGCTAAAGCACAACCCATTTCAGCTTCAGGAAAAACAACGAGATCGGCCCCAACTTTTTTGAGCAACGTGCCATGAATCTCAGAAGATGCTTTAGCAACTACATGTTTTACGCCTGCTTCTTTGACATTTAGCGTAGTGACAATGCTTTCTTCTAGAAAATTCCCGATCGCCACGATCACGGTATCAATTTCGAGAATACCCGACTCTTTTAAGGCTAAAGGATTAGTCGAGTCAAATTGGAGGAAGTGAGCCGCGACATTTTCAGATTTCACTTGGCTCACCCGTTCCTCATCTTTATCCACCGCCAAAACTTCATACCCCAATCGATCGAGCGTGGCACATACAGCCCTACCAAACCGTCCTAGCCCAATCACGCCGAACTGTTTGTTTTCAGGACGCAGGCTGCGAAAAAAGCTCAAAGAAGATATATCCACGCAATTCCTAGTGACTTAAAGTCGATAAAGCAAGTGAGTTATTTCATTTAATCAGGTTCAGCCCCAAAAACAAGACCCTGCTAGCCAACCAACATACTTTCTTCGGGATACTTGATCAAACTAGGACGAGAATCGGTAAAGAGCGTTGCCATCAATAGCAACACACCGACCCGCCCGATGTACATTGTAGCAATTAAAACCAAACGCCCAGCCGAAGACAGCGAAGACGTAATCCCAGTCGATAGCCCCACCGTGGCAAAAGCTGACATTGCTTCAAACAAGATTTTGAAGAAGTCTAGATTTCGATCTGTGATTGAAAGTAAACCAGCGGCAAAGAATACCGTAAACAATGAGCCAACCGCTACCCCGATCGCTTTAAAAATCAACAGGCTAGATACTTGCCGCTTATACATCCGCACTTCATCCTTGCCCTGTAAAGCTATAGCTGTGCAGCTTGCTAATAATCTTGCCGTCGTGGTTTTAATGCCGCCGCCAGTACTGCCAGGGCTAGCTCCAATAAACATGAGGGCGATCGTGATAAACAAAGCTGTTGTCGTCATTTTGCCGTTATCGATCGTATTAAACCCCGCCGTGCGACTAGTAACTGACTGAAACCAAGCTGCCATAATTTGATCTGGTAAGGATAAATTTGCCAGAGTCTCAGGATTACTAAACTCACCTAGCCAAATCATCAGTGTCCCCAATGTCAGCAGCACCAGAGTTGTACTCACAACCACCTTGAAATTCAAGCTAAATGGGATGTAATCACTGTTTCGATCGACCTTTGCACGCAACCAGAGATAGCCTTCGAGAATGACTTGATAGCCGATGCCGCCAAAAATAATCAGCAACGTAATGATCGAATTCATCACAGGCGAATGTACGTAGCTGACCAAACCATCAGACAACAAACTAAAACCAGCATTATTAAAAGCATTAATGCTATGGAAAATTGACTGCCAGATACTTTCGCCTAGGTCAAATCTTTGGCTAAAGATCGGAATCATCACAAATACTCCAGTCAACTCAAATAGCAAAGTTACAGCAATAATTGATTGCACTAACTGCGATCCACCCCGAATTCCAGGGATATCCAGTGACTGTTGCAGCGTAATCTTGTCGCGTAGGCTAAATCTACGCCCAATCAGCAGCAATAAAAAAGATGTCGCAGTCATATAGCCCAGCCCACCGATCTGCACCAGTAAGACTAAAACTGCTTGCCCAAAAAACGAGTAAAACTTACCCACATCTACGACCGAAAGCCCCGTCACACATACAGCCGAAGTCGAGGTGAACAGAGCTGTAATCGGATCGCTCCAAGTGCCACTGCTCGAAGCGATCGGTAACATTAATAAAAGTGCTCCGATCGAAATCACCGCCACAAAGCCAAGACAGATAGTTCTAGCAGGATTCACGATCGCACCCACCGATGACTTGATGCATAGTTGCCAAAATTATTATTGTTAAAATATTGTGCGTCAGATTACCAATCTAGTGGTTAAAAATATCGCTGTAGCCAAGTAAGTCGAGATCTACTAAAGTTGGCAGATAAGCAAAACTAGATTGAGCGAGTTCGTAGCGTTGTTCGCGTTTGAGCATATGGATCAGTTTTTGCCGCACTGAGATCAAGTAGCGCACATCATTCGCAGCATATTGAAGCTGGGCGGCGGATAGAGCTTGAACATTACCCCAGTCAGAAGATTGTGAGGTTTTATCCAATTCAACTCCTTCTAGCTCTTTGATTAGTTCTTTGAGTCCATGCCTGTCGGTATAAGTACGCGCCAGTTTACTCGCAATTTTCGTACAAAAAATCGGCTGAGTCTGAATGCCCAAATGTGCCAACATCATCCCGACATCAAACCTTGCGTAGTGAAAGATCTTGGTGACGGAGGTTGCTTCCATTAATTGCCGGAGATGCGGTGCATTGGTGATCCCCTGCCCAATTTTAACGATGCTGACGAGATCGCTTCGATCGCAAATTTGCACCAAACATAGTCGATCGCGCCGAGGAATCAAACCCATCGTTTCAGTATCAACCGCGATCGAATCAGTGCTGAGATATTGACTCAGTGTTTCGGCATCAAGATCGTTGTCAAATACCCGAAAATCTTTAATTTCCATGAACCCAAACAGCACTAAGTTTCATTTGTCATCTTAGAGCTAAACCATCTGCTAGTTCAACAATAGGTCGAGTTATCGAGTTATTCACCAGTGAAGTTATCGTGTCGGGCAAATCAGCTAACTGCAAAACCGTCATATTGGCGGATAAATGGCGAATGATAAGCTAGCACAATATCTGTCTTGGGAATACCTTTATGAACTACCCCAACCTGCTACGCGAGGATGGGGTTTCTAAATTCCCATCGAGCAAGGAGTGTTTTTTACGTTTCGCCGAGCCAAGTTGCGCCATCCCGCCACAATGCGTAGGGGATGGAGTAGAGC
>Ga0209591_10003340_pt1 | contig 18632 bp, 17 predicted proteins | sample MAT01_FD_187207 | JGI IMG/M metagenome (GOLD analysis project Ga0209591, IMG submission 187207) | Freshwater microbial communities from Lake Fryxell liftoff mats and glacier meltwater in Antarctica - MAT-01 (SPAdes) (version 2) | ecosystem: Environmental > Aquatic > Freshwater > Ice > Liftoff... | reverse complement strand
CCGTTTCTGTTTTTTCAGTTTCTGAAACCGGATAATGGGAGACGACATATTGCCTGACATCATCCATATTGAATTGGTAAGCACGAAGCAAATCCTCCATTTGGTACATGTATATGATATATTCAGGAATGTTTTGGGCTTTTTTCTTTTCTGCGACAGCTTTCATTTCAATTGTTTTATTCTTGGTACAAAGAAAATAAGAAAGGTTGGTTTTTGACAATAAATGATAAAGTGAGTATATTTTGGAAAGTTTAGTATATGAAAATGGAAGAAGTAGAAATCGAAAATATATCAGGGAGTCAGTTTATTAAGATTCCCGAAAATCTTAAAATAGACGACAATAAGGTTTTTTTGAAAAAGGTTGGAAATTCAATTTTCATCATTCCTTTTCACAATCCTTGGCAGACTTTATTTGAAAGTATTAATCTTTTCACGGATGATTTTTTGGAGGATAGGAAACAGCTAGGCCAAGATACAAGAGAGCCATTCTAGTTATGCATTATTTACTTGATACAAATACCTGCATTTATATTATCAAAAAAAAACCAATTGACCTTTTTGAGAAATTTTCAAAAATCAATTTAGGTGATATCTCAATTTCTTCAATTTCAGTAGCGGAACTTGAATTTGGTGTCAGTAAAAGTCAATTTAAGGAACAAAATCGAATTGCTCTCTTTAACTTTTTACTGCCTTTTGAGATTTTGCCTTTTACCCATACAGCTGCAGCATTTTATGGAGAATTAAGGACAAAATTGGAAATTGAGGGTAAAATTATTGGTTCTCTGGACATGTTAATTGCTGCTCATGCAGTTTCTGAAAATCTTATTTTGGTTACAAACAATCTTAAAGAGTTTGCGAGAATCCCTTCCCTCAAATTAGAAAATTGGGTAGAATAGATCTTTTAGGAAGTTGTTTTTAATATATTTTTTTGATTCATACTCACATGCTTATTGATAAATAACCCACAATTTTATCTATTTTTGCGCCCAGAATGGATATGCAAAGAATAAGGAATTTCTGTATTATAGCCCATATTGACCATGGGAAGAGTACATTGGCAGACCGTCTCCTGCAGTTTACCAATACGGTAAGTGACAGAGAGATGCAGGATCAGTTGTTGGACAACATGGACCTCGAGCGAGAGCGCGGGATTACCATCAAGTCGCATGCGATTCAGATGAAATATAATTACAAAGGAGAGGAATATACCATCAACCTCATCGATACACCCGGGCACGTGGATTTTTCTTATGAGGTGTCAAGGTCAATCGCTGCCTGCGAAGGTGCGCTTTTGATTGTGGACGCATCACAGGGTATTGAAGCGCAGACCATTTCCAACCTTTACCTAGCTATCGGCCATGACCTCGAAATCATCCCGGTATTGAATAAAATCGACCTACCGGGTGCTGACCCTGAAGTCGTAGCGGATGAAGTCATTGAATTGATCGGCTGTGACAGAAAGGATATTGTCTTGGCTTCGGGAAAAGAAGGAATCGGCATCGAGGACATCCTCAATGCCGTAGTGGAAAGAATCCCTGCACCAAAGGGGAATATTAATTCACCGCTTCAGGCAATGATTTTTGATTCCGCATATAATCCTTTCAGAGGGGTGGAGGTAATCTTCCGGATCTTCAACGGAACAATCAATAAGGGAGACAAAATCAAATTTGTCAATACAGGCAAAGAATATTTTGCGGATGAAATAGGAATACTGGGAGTCAATCAGATTCCGCAACAAACCATGTATGCGGGGAATGTAGGTTACCTGATTTCCGGTATCAAAATAGCCAAAGAGGTAAAAGTCGGTGATACGATTACCCATGTAAAGAATCCATGCTCAGAATCAATCAGAGGTTTTGAGAATGTGAAGCCCATGGTTTTTGCCGGAATTTATCCTGTCGAGACCACTGAATTTGAAGAATTGAGAGCTTCCATGGAGAAGCTACAGCTTAACGATGCTTCCTTGGTTTGGGAACCTGAGACTTCTGCAGCTTTGGGATTTGGATTCCGTTGCGGATTCCTTGGTATGCTGCATATGGAGATCATTCAGGAGCGGTTGGAGCGTGAATTTGACATGACGGTGATCACGACTGTTCCCTCGGTTCAATTTAAAGCTTTGATGAACAACAACGAATACAAGTTGATCAATGCACCTTCTGACATGCCGGACCCTACACAATTCAAACATATTGAAGAGCCCTATGTCAAGGCCATCATCATCACCTCAGCGGAGTTTGTCGGTCCGGTGATCCAACTTTGTATGGACAAAAGAGGTCTGATCAAAAATCAGGTTTACCTGACATCCGACCGGGTGGAATTGTCTTTTGACATGCCTTTGGCGGAGATTGTTTTTGATTTTTTTGACAGGCTGAAGACCATTTCCAGAGGTTATGCTTCTTTGGATTATGAAATGATCGGATTCAAACAATCACATATGGTCCGCTTGGATGTAATGCTCAATGGCGAAATAGTAGATGCGCTTTCTGCCATTGTCCACAGGGATAAAGCATACGAATGGGGAAGAAGACTTTGTGAAAAACTGAGGGAATTGGTCCCAAGACAAATGTTCGAAATAGCCATTCAGGCCGCAATCGGGGCCAAAATCATCGCTAGGGAAACTGTCAAAGCAATGCGTAAAAACGTCTTGGCCAAGTGCTACGGAGGTGATATTTCACGTAAGCGCAAACTCCTCGAAAAGCAGAAAAAAGGCAAGAAACGGATGAGGCAAGTCGGCAATGTCGAAATCCCGCAGGAGGCTTTTATGGCAGTATTGAAGCTTGATTAAAAGAAATACGATTTACGAAGTTAAATTGTACTTCAGTCTCATATTTCATTTTAAACCTTAAAAATTAACTCACAAAAATAAGTTGATTATGAAGCTTGAAATGAAAGAAAGGACAAAGAGATTTGCAATTGATGTTTGGAGATTGTGTTCGAAAATGCCCCAATCTAGAGAATACAACAGCTTTGTAATTAGTTAATCAGGTGTTCTAGTTCAGTAGCTGCAAATTATCGGGCAGTTGGAAGGGCAAAGTCAAAAGCTGATTTTATTAATAAATTAAAAATTGTAGAGGAGGAGGGAGATGAGAGTCAGTTTTTTCTTGAGGTTATCGAAGAAATTAATACCAATCAGGAATTAACAACTGAAATTAAACGGTTAATCAAGGAATCCGATGAGATTGTAGCAATAATTGTAGCAAGCTTAAAGACTTCAAGAGCACAATAATCATTAAATCTTCCTAAAGACTCTATAATTCAAAAATCGTAAATTACAAGGCTATAATATCCCAATATCCCTCAAAAGTTCCAAAAATCCCCGTAATTCGAAAATCGTAAATCTTAAATTGTATGATTCTGATCGATGGAAAAAAGACCTCAGAGGAGATTAAAGCAGAAATAGCCCAAAGGGTAGCAGAAATCAAGCTGGAGGGTGGGAAAATTCCGCATTTGGCAGCAATCCTTGTTGGAAATAACGGTGCAAGCCAAACCTATGTAGGCGCCAAAGTAAAATCCTGTGAGCAGGTTGGTTTCCAATCCACCTTAGTCAGACTCGAGAATTCAGTTTCTGAGGAGGAATTGCTCAAAGTGGTGGAAGACATCAACCAAAATCCGGACATTGATGGATTGATAGTTCAATTGCCGCTTCCGAAGCATATTTCTGTAGAAAAAGTGACCAATAAAATCAAGCCTGAAAAAGACGTTGATGGCTTTACGCCTGCCAATATAGGGCGCATGGCTTTGGGATGGCCTACTTATGTGTCAGCCACGCCTTATGGCATTGTGGAGCTTTTGAAAAGGTATAAAATAGAAACTGCCGGCAAACACTGTGTGGTCATCGGAAGAAGTCATATCGTGGGTTCACCGATGAGTATCCTGATGGCAAGAAATGATTATCCTGGTAATTGCACAGTAACACTTACCCATAGCCGTACCAAAAACCTCGCAGAAATCTCCAAAACTGCAGATATCCTGATTGTAGCATTGGGAAAACCTGAGTTTGTCACTGCCGAAATGGTAAAGGAAGGCGCAGTAGTGATCGATGTGGGGATTCATAGGGTGGAAGATACTTCCAAAAAATCAGGATTCAGGTTGATCGGGGATGTCAAATATGATGAAGTTGCACCGATAGCGGCTGCAATCACGCCTGTTCCGGGAGGCGTAGGTCCGATGACCATTGCTTCCCTGCTTTATAATACATTGTTGTCGGCTGAAAAGATAATCTATAAATGATTTTCAATTTGAAGGAAAATGGAGTTTTGAAATTTTAGTCAAAACCCTTCAAAAATTAAAATTTCCTCTTGCAGGGAATAGCAAACCTTTCTACTTTTGCAGACCTCAAAAAACGCGCACGTGGTGAAATTGGTAGACACGCCACTTTGAGGGGGTGGTGCCCTTACGGGTGTGGAAGTTCGAATCTTCTCGTGCGTACATGGCCTCGGATCTGATCCGAGGCTTTTTTTTTGGATTGTTCAGAACCCTGCTTTAGATTGAGCAAATTTTTCACTATCCTACGGAAATAAAGAAAAAAGCAAATCAATCAATAGGGGGTTTTTTAGAACGGGCATACGTCGGTGACCTAATTCATTTCACACGCATAAGTTTTTGTTTAAATTGGTTAGGACCTTCAAATATCACTAAGTAAAAACCTGCAGATAATCTACTTATATTCAATTCATTCCTATTTTTGCTCACTTTTTGTGACATTATTCTTACGCCATCAATAGTTAAGATATGTAAGTCATATAAATTTTCATCCTTAAAATTATCTTGAGAAATATTTAAAATACTGCTTGCAGGATTAGGGAAAATGACCAGTTCATTTTCAAATCCAAGGTTCTGATTGACTATATCTGAATCCTCAAAAATAAATTTGTCCACATCCAAGAGATATCCTGAGCCTCCCTTAAAAACCAGATATAGTGACTCATCTCCTAAAAATACTGTCCCATCTGAGTAGCATCCCGCGTCAACTACATCAATATCAAATGACTCAAATCTTGTCCAGCCACCGGTATTGGCAATATCAGCCTTTGCGATTATGATGCCATTAGGGCTACCAGTCCTAAATTCTACAGTTCCTCCAGTGGTATTGCTGGAGGCGATAATCTGACCTGACAAGGGACCTCGGCCAAAGGTCACATTGTCGAACTGTATATAATCGCTATTATTTACATACCCTATTGCTGCATCAGAGTTGGTAAGTTGAATGCCGCTCTGTGAAGAAAAATCCTCAGCTTGCACAAAACTGTAGGGATCAAAGGAGGTAGCTTTTTCCTGAATGATGATTGTACAGACGTCATATATTGAACCATCACTGAAGCTGGTAGCTGTCACTGTGATTTCTCCCGGGGCCATCGCAGTGAACTTTCCTGTGATGTAATTTACGCTTGATCCATCACTAGCAGTAAAGGCAACAAACTGGTTTGTTGTATTGGAGGGAGTAATAAGAACGTCGAGATCAATTATGTCACCTACTTTTAACGGTCCGGAAGGGCAGTTGGTAAAGCTAAGAGCCTGAATGACCACATCTGAATCCTCAAAGATAAACCTATCCACATCGAAGAGAAATCCTGAGGCTCCCTTAAAGACCAGAAAAAGTGACTCATCTCCTAAAGATACTGTCCCATCTGCGTAGCTTTTCGGATCGGTCACCTGAATATCAAATGACTTAAATCTTGTCCAGCCGCCGGTATTGGCAATATCAGCCTTTGAGATTATGATGCCATTAGGGCTGCCAGTCCTAAATTCTACAGTTCCTCCAGTGGTATTGCTGGAGGCGATAATCTGACCTGACAGGGGACCTCGGCCAAAGGTCACATTGTCGAACTGGATATAATCGCTATTATTTGCATAACCTACTGCAGCACCAGAGTTGGTAATTTGAATGCCGCTCTGTGAAGAAAAATCCTCAGCTTGCACCAAACTGTAGGGATCAAAGGAGGTGGTTTTTTCCTGAATGGTGATTTCCAAAGGTTCATCTACAAACGTAAAACCAGTAGATAGAGAAGCAAGTTGGCTTTCGGAGGTGCTGGTTCCGGAAAAAGAAGTGGACGTAATTTGTTGGAAATCTCTCTCGGGTAACCATGCCGCATAATTGACATTCCATTCGCGTACAATAGCCTGATTTTTATCGGCATATACCAGTGTTGATGAGCCAATAGATTGGCAGTAAGCCATTACAACAAGTCCGAAATACAGAATGAATAATCCAAGGAACTTTGAGTAAGACGTTTTCATTGCATCGGTTTTTAGGTAAAGGCTAAATGAAAAAAACTGAAATAATTGAAAAATATTAAATAGAATATATCATCAATGAAATACGGTAAAATCAACATGAAAATCAAATAAAATTGGATGAATGTAGGGTTTAGCAAAAAAAACCCAAAAATTGAGTTTATTGAAAAATATTTTTATTATAATTTATCCACTGCCATTAAGAAATAGGTTTGGTTAAATCCATAAGGTCAAAATTCGCCTGAACAAATTCAAAAGCACTACTAATAAAATGGTAGAACCAAGCTAACAATAATAGCTTATTTTTACAGATGGAGATGTAGTGGAGTCTCCTTACAAATGTCTTTTCAGGGTGAATAATGCTTTATAGCAGCCCCTAAAAAAAGTTTTAGAATATGTATATACAAAGGCTTTTTTCATTAAACAGATTCTACAAATTAATTACTTGCTTTCTACTTTTGCAGATCTCAAAAAACGCGCACGTGGTGAAATTGGTAGACACGCCACTTTGAGGGGGTGGTGCCCTTACGGGTATGGAAGTTCGAATCTTCTCGTGCGTACATGGCCTCGGATTTGATCCGAGGCTTTTTTATTTTCCCTCCTGTCACAAATGATTTTTGAATCAATTCCCGATTTGATTACTTTAATTTCTCAATCTGATCTCAATGAAAATCCAAATAGTAATATCCATTCTACTGATTCTGATCTCCACCAATTGCGCCTTTTCCCAAAAAGCTGAATTCCCAATCGTTAAAGGTTTTGGCGGGATTTATGAAATCCCTGAAGCCACAGAAAGTCCCGATCCCAATGCACATTACAAAATCATCATCGACCTTGTTTCTGCTGCTGATGATCCCAAGCAAATCAACAGAATGGTGGACAATATCGCCCGCATGGTGAACCTTCATGGGATAGCCGGCGTGCCCAAAGAAAACATCAAAGTAAAGGTAGCGGTACACGGAGGGGCCATTTTCAGCATTCTCAATGATGCTGATTATGAGAAAAGATATGGCGTAAAGAATCCAAATCTCCCGGTTTTTGAAGCGCTGAAAGCGTCGGGAGTGGAATTTTATGTCTGTGGCCAATCTCTGATTGCAAGGAATATGAAAACTACTGATGTCTGGGAGGGAACTGAAATAGCCCTTTCCATGCTGACTACCCTCACTACCTACGTTCCGCTGGGATATATGCTGATGCGGTTCTAAAAATTGAAATCCAACTGTTCGGGCAAATGCCTGAATGACCTGCGGTGAATCGGGGTGAGTCCCAGTTGCCGTATTCCATCCCGGTGCAGTTTGGTCGCATACCCGGCATTTTTTTCCCATCCATATCCCGGATATTTCTCAGCATAGCGTTCCATCAATTCATCCCGGTATACTTTAGCCAAAATGGAAGCAGCGGCAATACTGGTAAATTTTCCATCTCCTTGGATGATGCAGTTGTAAGGGATATCCAAATTCGACTTAAACCTATTTCCATCGATCAAAAGATGCTGCGGCTTTATTGACAATTGTTGTACAGCCCTTGTCATTGCCAAAAAAGAAGCATGGAGGATGTTGATCTGATCTATTTCTTCCACGCTGGCTTCAGCTATGGCCCAATCTATAGCTGCTGATTTTATTTCTGAAACAAGGTGTTCACGGTTAATTTTAGTCAGCTTTTTCGAATCATTGACAAATTCGTTTGAGAAATCGGCAGGAAGAATAACCGCAGCTGCAACCACAGGACCACATAAGCAGCCTCTTCCTACTTCATCACAGCCCGCTTCTATTCTGTCAGATTCTAAAAAAGCAATCAGCATCTTCCGATTAATTGATGACGGGTTTGTAATATTTATAGATCATCTCTGCCACCAAACCTGTCCATCCTGTTTGGTGTGAGGCACCGATTCCCCTGCCATTGTCCCCGTGGAAATATTCATAGAAAAGGATAAGGTCTTTGAAATGGGGATCCTCTTGCATCTTTTTGTGGTGCCCATACACAGGTCGGTTACCATCTTTGTCTTTCATGAAAATTTTGATGCATCTCAATGAAAGCTCTTTTGCGATAAGATCCATTGTGACATAATTTCCTGAACCTGTCGGATATTCGATTGAAAATTCACCTCCATAGTAATAATCAAACTTGCGTAAGGATTCTATGATCAAATGGTTGATCGGAAACCAGATCGGGCCCCTCCAATTGGAATTGCCCCCAAACATCAGCGAATCGGACTCTCCCGGTGTGTACCTGACAGTCAGCTGATCTCCGTTGAGCCTCACGCTGTATGGCTTTTTGAGGTGGAATTTTGACAAAGACCTGATGCCATAATCACTCAAAAACTCCTGTGGGTCGAGCATTTTATTCAGAATACTCTTCATCCGGTGCCCCCTGAGTAGTGCAAAAAGTCTCCTTTTCTCAAACCCCGGCTGTATCCAACTAGAAACAAGGGCTGCGAGTTTAGGCTTTTCCTTTAAGAAAAAGTCAAGCCTTTCTTTGAATTCTGGCAAGCTGTCAAACATTTCCGCCCGGATAGATTCTACAGCAAACAAAGGAATGATACCGACAATCGATTTAAGCTTCATGACTTTCGGATCCTTGCCCGGAAGGTGAAAAATGTCAAAGAAAAAGTTTTCTTCTGCATTCCATAGGCTGATGTTTTCGTCCGAAATGTTGTTCATTGCCCCTGCAATGTGGAGAAAGTGCTCCAAAAACTTCATGGCAGTAAATTGGTAAGTCTTATTGAATTCGCAGAGATCAAGTGATATCCGCATCATATTCAAGGAAAACATTGCCATCCAGGAAGTGGCATCTGCCTGTTCCAATTTACCTTTGTAATGGTGTGCATGCGACCTGTCTATGACCGAGATATTATCAAGACCCAGAAATCCACCTTCGAAAATATTCCTTCCATCACTGTCTTTTTGATTGACCCACCAGGTGAAGTTGATCATCAGCTTGTGGAAAGCCCGCTCCAAAAATTCTTGGTCCCCAACTCCTCTTTGTTTTTTATCTATCTGATAGACCCTCTGTATGGCATAGGCATGCACAGGCGGATTGACATCGCTAAAGTTCCATTCATATGCCGGGATCTGACCGTTGGGGTGCATATAGGATTCATTCAGGAACAGGAGCAATTGATCTTTGGCAAAATCAGCATCGATCCGCGAAATCGGAATGCAATGAAAGGCTGAATCCCAAACCGCATACCAAGGATACTCCCATTTGTCGGGCATCGAAATGATATCCTGATTGTATAAGTGGGTCCATTCACTGTTTCGGCCTTTTTTCCGTTCTTTCGGTGGCTTGTATCGGCCAGAATCACCTTCCAGCCACCTATCCACATTGTAATAATAGAACTGTTTGCTCCACAACATGCCGGCATATGCTTGACGCTGAATCAGTCGCATGTCGTCATCTTGAATCCTTCGTTGAATTTCGGCATAGAATTCATCTGCATCACTTTTCCTTTCCTTTAAAATTTGCTCACATTCTTCGATTGCCAAAGGTGATTTTTGGTGAATCATCCTAAACTTGACGACAGCAGATCCTCCCGCAGGAATGGTTAATTTATAAATAGCGGCGGCCTTGGTCCCATATCCCGAAGGATTGAGGTATTGTGAATACCTGTTTACAACATAATCATTGATGGCATCTTTCAGGTACTTTTTATCATTGGGGATGTTGTATAACTTTTCCCTGTTTGTTTCATTGTCGCAAAACTTGATTTCAGGCTGTCCGTCAAAGCTGATAAAGTAATTTCCGTTGTTTGGAGAAAATACCTTGATTCCGTTTTCATCAGTTTTCGAAAGTTTTGGCATAAAAGGTTCATGGCCTGTATGCCATGTTTTTCTAAACCAAAAAGTAGGCATGACCCATATTTCCGCATCTTCTTTGCCACGGTTATGGAGGGTCGCAAATCCTGAAATATCCTCTACATCCCTTTTGGCATATTCTATAAAAATGTCAAAATAGGCATCATTGTCAAAAATCCCGGTGTCTATGATTTCGAATTCAGGATCATTCTTGGATCTTCTTTTATTTTCCTCTTTGATTTTGGAATAGGGGAATTCATTTTGGGGATACTTGTACAGCATTTTCATGTAGCTGTGGGTCGGTGTAGAGTCCAGGTAATAATAGAGTTCCTTGACATCTTCCCCGTGATTTCCCTGTGGTCCGGTCAGTCCAAAAAGCCGTTCTTTGATGATGGGATCTTTGCCGTTCCAAAAGGCCCACGCAATACAAAGGTTTTGTTTGTTATCTGAAATACCTGCAATTCCCTCTTCTCCCCAGCGGTAAGCTTTACTCCTTGCGTCATCGTGGGTCACATTGTCCCAAGCGGCACCGTTAGGACTATAATCTTCTCTTACTGTTCCCCATTGCCTTTCTGTCAGGTAAGGTCCCCATTTTTTCCAATGCTTGTCTCCTTTACGTTCTTCCTCAAGCCTTGATTTTTCTATATTCATTACGATGTTTGCCAAATTGCCAAAGCCGAATTTACCAATTTTTGGGCTTTATGATCCAGTTTGCAAACATATATACGCCATCTTTATACCGATTTTTTTTCCGCAATCGATTTAAATCACCTGATTAAGAGATTATGAAACAATGGTTTTTCATTTTTTGGGAATGTACTTCACCTGTTACCTTCATGTACCGTCCAAGAGTATCTTTGGTCAATCATGTGGGTACTCTATCCAAGTTTGCCGCAACCTCTACCTTAAAAAATTCTTTCCCTAACTCTTTATTCTCCCGAAAAGCGCCAGCCAAAAATATTTCCAATGATCTTTGGAAACTGTCTGCCCAATCCCTTGAGTTGGTAGGAATAAATTGACCCGAATTTGAATAATCGTACAATAGTTTAAAATCAAAGGATTTCCCAATAATTCCAGCGCCTGAAATTTTTGCATCTAAGGCATTGCAGTTTTGTTCATATTGTCCTTCCACAGGTACCATCATGACCGGTTTGCCGAGATACATTGCTTCACAGACGGATTCGAAGCCCGCGGTAGTCATCAGTGCCATACATTGGGACATTTTTTCTAAAAACAGGATGTCATTTACTTTGTGAAAAATGACATTGGGTAAAGGTTGAAAAAAGTCCGGAACTCCTTTCTTATCCCAAAATGCTTCAATTTTGATCTCGGGATATTGGATAGCCTGGGCCAAAAGTTCATCAGCATAGCCATGGTTGACCATATAGGTGAGAATAAAATCTCCCTTTATTGGCACAAGATTTTTCAATTCGGTTCTTAATAGTGGTGGCAAAATCATGGTCTTTCCATTTGCCTTTAAGGGTCTGAAAGACAAGGCGATTTTTTGATCCGCACCCCAGGAGGTGATTTTGGTATTGATCTGAAACAGCAGTTTTTGGATTTTTTGGAGTGGGGCAAAAGGAAATAGAGGATGGTCGATAAGATATTGGTGACCAATCACCCAAAATTCGCATTCAGGTCTATAAACGGCGTTGTAAAAGCCGCCAAGGATGTCATAAAAATTGAGGATTACATCGGGACGGTTTTCGGTTACCAATTCATGAATCTCCTTCAGGCTATTTTTAAAGGTCTTTATTTTTAAGAGATTCTGCCAAATTGTTTTCCCCAGATTGATAGACTTGTGGTCATTGTCCGTTACGAAATTCGGACTTTCAAAAAGAAAAACCGGAGCGTCGATATTTTTCAGAACAAACTCCGGAATCTCTCTTCTTTGGCTCTTGCCGATGCAAACCGCACAGAGTTCATGTCCCAGGCTTTTTAAGATTTTCGAAAGTGAAATTGCCTGGGTCATGTGTCCGCGCCCTTCACCTTGGATAATAAATAAGAATTTCACTTCTCAGAAGAAATTTGGGAGTTTGAAATCTTTCGAAACCCTTTCGAAAGCCACCATTTTAAGCTCCGGGATTTTTTCCGCCGGTTGTGTTGGCAATTCAAAGTTTCTTTTGAAATCAATCTCGTTGTAGAAAATCAGTTGCCAATTGCCTTCGTGGTCCTCGGCCAATGCACTCATAGTCTCCACCCAATCCCCGGAATTGAGATAGATGATGCCATCGATTATCCTGTTTTCAGCTTTGTGTATATGGCCACAGATAATCCCGTCACACCCTTTGGATTTGGCCATTTTTGCCAGTTCCTCTTCGTATTGATCGACATAGGACACTGCGGTTTTCACCTTTCCTTTGATAAATTGGCTCAATGAAAAGTAAGGCAATCCCCTCTTTCTTCTGTGGTAGTTGACCAGCCTGTTGAGCCAAAGAAGGAAAGTATAGCCCACATCGCCCAAGTATGCTATCCACCTGAGGTTAGTCGTGATACTGTCAAAAATATCCCCGTGGGTGATGAAATATTTCTTTCCGCAGCTTTCATAGATCATGTCTGCTTGGATGGAAAGATTTCCAATCTGAAGAGGAAGGATTTGGTCCAAAAAATCATCATGATTGCCCCTGAGGTAGTACACCTTGGTGTGGTCTTCCTCCATCATTTTGAGCATTCTGTTAAAGAAACGGGTATGTTTTCGCTTCCAGGAGCCGGACTTTTTCAGTTGCCAGCCATCGATAATGTCTCCGTTGAGGATGAGATTTTCACAAGTATATTGCTTGAGAAACCTTGCCACCTCTTTGGCCTTTGATCCCTTGGTGCCGAGATGCACGTCTGAGATGACGATAGTTTTGAAATTGGTTTTCAAATGGATTTGTTTTTCCCAAATTTAAAACCGGCTTATAAATTGGGTATGAAAAAGATGTTATGAAAATGATATGGTTTTGACTTTTAAGGCATTGAATGTAAAAGCAAAGTTAATTATAGGTTAAAACCCTTATTAACCAGCATTTCATTTTCAAAACAAAAATCATCAGGCATTGAAAATCAACTTGAAGGTAGATCCTTCCCCAAGTTTGGATTTGACCTGGATATTGCCTTTGTGCCTTCGCATGATCTGTTTTGATAGGCTAAGGCCGATGCCTGAGCCTTTCTTTTTGGTAGTAAAAAACGGAATGAAAATTTTACCCAATGCCTCTTCTTCGATTCCTTTGCCACTGTCACTTATTTCTATGATAATCTTCCCCGATTCATCGATAAAAGCCGTGAGACTAACTATCCTTGTCACCGAATCTTCCACAGCTTGGATGGCATTTTGGATCAGGTTGATCAATACTTGCTCGATCAAGGTTTGGTCTCCAAACAGTATCAAATCCTTAGGATCGACACTTTTTCTGAACTGGATTTGGTTGGCATCAAATTGGTTTTGGAGCAAAACCTCCAATTGGTCAAAAAGACCTTTGAGCCGGATCACCTGAAATTTTGGAATAGGGATATGGGCCAGACTTCTAAAGTCACTGACAAAATTGATCATGCCTTCACTCCTTTTTTCTATGGTGGCAATGGCCATCAGGTAATCTTCCAGATCGCTCGGATCAATAGGCACGTTGGCGTCGATTTTGGATTCTATGTCTCCTTTGACAGTGGATGCCAAGGAAGAAATCGGAGCGATGCTGTTCATAATTTCATGGGTCAGCACCCTGACGAGATTCTGCCAGGCTTCCATTTCCTTTTCCTCGAGTTCACTTTGGATGTTTTGAAGTGAAACCAGTTTGAATTTGACATCCCTTAGCACCAGCTCTATCACGTAAACAGAAAGCTGCATGATCCCGTCGGGATGGGCGATTTTGATCAATTCACTTCCACCGGTTCTTAGGGTATGGATGGCAAGGTGGAGTTCTTTGTTGATTTTTTCAATTTCAGCAATGTTTGCCAATTGCTGTATACTCAGCATTCTTTTGGCAGCGGTATTGACGATCTGTACTTTGCCTTCTTCATCAAAAGTGATTAGACCGATGCTTACATGCTGGAATACAGACCGGAAATATTGGTAATTGGCTTCCTTTTCTGCCTGGTCTTCTTTCAGTTTGGCTAGAATGGCGTTGAATTCTATATGCAGGTCATCGGCGTCTGTTCCGTCAAATTTCACCGGATAGACATTGGCATAATTATCCTGTTTGATGTTGTTGAGAAACTGACGGACTTTTTTGAAGGAACTCTCTGCATATCCCAAGAGGAAAATGATCTGGGCCAAAACCAAAATAATAAATAAGGAAATGGCAAAAACCCCGGCCCCGTTGAGGATGAAATAGGAAAGCAAAAACAAAGAAACCGCCAGCAGGATAATCCTGCCTAGCAGACCGATTTTATAATCCATATTTTTCTAACCTTCTGTACAAAGAAGCACGGGTAAGTCCAAGCTCTTTTGCTGCTTTTGAGATGTTTCCTCCGTTTTTGTCAATGGCTCGCTGTATGGTGCTTTTTTCCATTTCATCTAGGTTGTATGTTGCCGTGGCGGCAATTTTTTCATTGGTTGGTTTGGCAGAAAGGAAAAAGAAATCCCTGCTGTCCAGCGTGTCCCCTTCAGCCATGATGATCGCCCGTTCGATTGCATGCTGTAGCTCACGGATATTTCCGGGCCAATTGTATTTCTGCAAAAGCTGTAGTCCGGCAGGAGTAAATCCCTTGAAATCCTTCCGGTATTTGTGTGAATAGGATTTGAGAAAATGATTTGCAAGGGTTGGGATATCATCTTGTCTTTCGCGGAGAGGTGGAAGGAAAATCTCCACCGTATTGATTCGGTAAAGCAAATCCTGCCGGAAAGTATTGTCCATGACCATTTCATGCACCGGCATATTCGTCGCGCAGATCAACCTGATATCGATTGGGACAGACTTGTTTGAACCGATCCTTGTCACTTCTCTTCTTTGAAGTACAGTCAATAACTTGGACTGTAGCGGCATGCTGAGGTTGCCGATTTCATCCAAAAACAAAGTTCCATTGTCAGCGATTTCAAATCTACCTGCCCTGTCATCCTTGGCATCGGTAAATGCGCCCCTTTTGTGTCCGAAAAGCTCACTTTCAAAAAGCGTCTCCGTGATGGATCCCATGTCAACCCCGATAAAAATCTCATCAATTCTATGGGATCGGTCATGGATTGCCCTGGCGATCAATTCTTTTCCTGTTCCATTTTCTCCCAAAATCAGGATATTGGCGTCGGTTTGGGCAACTTTGTCAATAATCGAAAAAATATTTTTCATCGAAGCACTCGCCCCGATGATGTCAGCATACGGTTTTTTGAGTTCCGATTGCAGCTGTTTCTGCTTTGTGGAAAGTTTTTCTACCTGGTTGTAACTTTCTTTGAGGCGGGAAGCTGCGGTTAGGGTTGCGAGGAGTTTCTCATTTTGCCAAGGTTTTAAGATAAAATCGGTGGCTCCTTCTTTGAGTGCACGGACAGCCATTTCCACATCACCAAAAGCTGTGATCAGAATAACGACGGCTTTGGGATCGATTTCTTTGATCTGCTTCAGCCAATGAAAACCTTCTTTGCCAGAAGTGGTGTCATCCGTGAAATTCATATCCAACAAGATCACATCGAAGGAATTGTTGTTGACCAAAAAAGGTATCCGTCTCGGATCCTTTTCAATCGTCACTTCTTTGGCATGTTTTTTCAAAAACATCTTTGCCGCAAAGAGCAAATCTTCATTGTCATCTATGATCAGGATTTTTCCTAGTTGTTGGGTTTCCATGCTGTTCGGATTATTTGGTAAGGTACGCTATGAGAAAATGATGCCATCAATCAAAACTACCATTTTCAAGGCATAAGGAAGTAAATTTAAGAAAAATATGTCCAATTATGAACACAAGTAATACAAAATCGAACACTGTCCGCATTATCCTTATTATGATTTTCAATTTTTTAAAAAAGTCTTAACTTTGTCCATTAATCAAAAAAACGATATAACATGTCAGTTGCAACTAAAGGAAACGCTGTAAAAGTTCATTACACTGGAAGACTTACAGACGGAACCGTATTTGATTCTTCATCCAATAGAGAGCCTCTTGGGTTTGTAATTGGAGATGGAAATATGATCAAAGGATTTGATGCCGCCGTATATGGAATGGCAGCCGGAGAGATGAAAAGTGTCACAATTCCTTCTTTAGAGGCATATGGCGAAAAAAGAGAAGACATGATGATCGACATCCCGATGGATCAGGTTCCTGCAGATATCAAACCAGAAATCGGCATGGAACTTTCCCTTCAAAATCAGGCCGGTCAGCCTGTTCCAGCGAAAGTGGTTCATGTGGATGAGGAAAAAATCGTGTTGGATGCCAACCATCCACTTGCAGGTGAGGACTTGATTTTTGAAATCACTTTGGTGGAAATCGGTTAATCCCAATTTTCAAAAAAATGTAAAAGGAAAGCATAAGGTTTTGGTCTTATGTTTTCCTTTATTATTGTCCATTTAGAGGAGTTTCGCTTTTTTGATAAATCCGGATCTGCGTTGCATTAAACAACAAGACTATCTGCTGATTTGCCAATACCCCTATAGCTTTGAAATCTTCCGGTATCTGTAAAGTATCCTGTTGTTCAGATTGAAAGTCAATAGATATGATTTTCTCCTTTTCAACAAAAATTATTTTGTTTTTCCACAAGCCAAAATTTTGGCTTGGATAAGCCTTTATTTTTTTGATCAGATTACCCTGATTGTCAAGGATAAAAATCCCCTCTTCTCTTATGTTTAGAAAAAGGAGGTTCTGGTATTCCCTCATGTAAGTGATATCCAACGAAGACCTGTCCAGAATCAGGTTCAGAGGCTGATGTTGGACCACTTTATTTCTCATGTAATCAAATTGCTTGAGAGAAAGGTCCGCCTCATCAAATACCCATATGATATTGTTATTTCCAATGGTAGCTACCTTGGCAAGGGTGATCAGATTCAAAGGGATTTGCTTTTCAGCCACAGGGTTGATGAACCTATCCAAGATTCTGTATTCCTGCAAGTCAGCGGAAAAAGTAAAAATATTGACCGTCCAAGCTGCCTCTAATTGACTAATCCTACCTTGGCGGGGCGGCGAAAAATTATTGATGACATTTCCTGATTTGTTGTATTGGTACAGATTCCCTTCAGGGTCAGTCAAAAAAATGAAGCCCTGATTATCCATCGATACCTTGTCAATCCTTGGAAAATTGATTTCCTTAAAATCTCCCCATTCTGTGTCCTGCGAAAAAGCTTTTTGCCCATTCACCAAAAGAAAGGAAAATATGATCAACCAGACTTTCATGCCCCGTACTTTTTGATTTCAAATTCTTTGCCATCAAATACGCCATAGGTAAAATGCGAAACCCATTCACCCAGATTATAGTATCGGGATTTGGTCCCAACAGGTAAATTCAACGGAAGGTGCCGGTGGCCGAAGACGTAGTAATCAAAATGTTTGTTTAGCTCTACCTGTTTGCAATAGGCCCAAAGCCATTCATCTTCCCCTTTGAATTCATTGTCGTTTTTGGAGACGTTGGTTATCCTACTGTTGCTTGACCACTTAGTGGCAATCCGCATCCCTATGTCAGGATGCAGCCATTTGAACGCCCATTGACAGACTGGATTGGTAAAAATTTTCTTAAGGATTTTATAAGATCTGTCACCCGGACCCAGTCCATCTCCATGACCGACAAGGAATTTGGTTTTATCAACAGTCAATTCTATGGGATGGTGAAAAACGGGAATGCCCAGTTCCTTGGTAAAATAGTCTTTCATCCAAAGGTCATGGTTGCCTGTAAAAAAGAAAATCGGAATGTTTTTTTCCCGTAGATTGGCAATTTTGCCCAAAAACCTGATGAAGCCTTTTGGGATTACCTGATCGTATTCAAACCAAAAATCAAAAATATCACCTACCAAAAATATCGCTGCCGCGTCATCTTGGATTTCATTAAGCCAATTGATAATTTTTTTTTCACGGTCCTTGCTGCTTTTTTCATCAGGGGAACCCAAGTGGAAATCAGAAGCAAAAAATATCTTTTTTTCTTGAAGTCTAAGATTCATGTGATTGTAAGAATGCAGTAAAGGTAACAGGAAAATAAAAAAGCCTCCAATTTGGAGGCTTCTTATTAAGATATTATTTGGATTAATCCTCGGTTTCTTTCACTTTAACCGGCTCTTTGTCCTCATCGTGACCTGCTTTACCATTTCCGTTTTCTTCGGCTTTTGCATCGATTGGATTCTTTTTTTCAGGTTTCTTTGTGTAAGCTTCATAAGTGGTTTCTTTAGCAAATGGCCTTTTTCCGATCAGTTTTTCCAAATCTGATTGGAAGAGGATCTCTTTTTCAAGCAGTTCTTTTGCCAATGTCTCCAGTTCTTCTTTTTTGCCACGGAGCAAAGTTTTGGTTCGCTCATAGGCTGATGACACAAGCTTCCTTACTTCCTCGTCAATGGTTTCAGCAGTAGTTTCAGAGTAAGGTTTGGTCATTCTGTAATCCGCTGATTTGCTGTCGTAGAATGAGACATTTCCGATTTTGTCATTCATTCCATAAACGGACACCATGGAATACGCCATTTTGGTAACCCTTTCCAAGTCGCTCAGCGCGCCGGTAGAAATTTTACTGAA
>Ga0209591_10003336_pt1 | contig 18640 bp, 24 predicted proteins | sample MAT01_FD_187207 | JGI IMG/M metagenome (GOLD analysis project Ga0209591, IMG submission 187207) | Freshwater microbial communities from Lake Fryxell liftoff mats and glacier meltwater in Antarctica - MAT-01 (SPAdes) (version 2) | ecosystem: Environmental > Aquatic > Freshwater > Ice > Liftoff... | reverse complement strand
TGATATGAAGGCAAACTCATGAATAAAATAAGGCATTCCTCCTATGTCCAACTTGATGACGCCGATTTCAGTTTTGCGCGAGTCCATTGAAGCCGGACTAGTCGCATTACGTCAGTCAAACTTTCCACTGTTGTCTATCCTGACCAAGCGATCCGCTTTTCAGGACAATGTGAAATGGAATGTCGATGTAACTACGACCGCCGCCGCTGGTATCAGTGGGCTAGCAGCCGCGCCCGCACCTTCCAGCGACACCGTGGTAGGCGCTTCCCTCGCTATCGGGGCGGCGCGGTTCGCCCATACCATCCGACTCACAAAAAATGACGTCACGCAGGCCGCAGCGATCGGGGTCGAGCCGTTAACCGATCTGTTTCGTTCTCACGTTGATGTCGCCATTCAACGAATCATGTTATCTGTCAGTCAGAACCTATACACAGGCGTAGGAAGCACGGCAACGGGTGGAATGGTCGGTTTGGGTTCTGCCGCGCTAGGCACTGGCGCTTACGCTGGACTAAACCCAGCCACGGCAGGTCAGGAGGGTTGGGTGTCAAGCCAACAGACGGCTACCATTGCATCTATTGACGCTTCGCCCGTGGCTCTAGAAACCTTGTTCCGCAACCTCAAAAATGGGGTTACGACTGCGAACGGGCTGTTTGATCTCATAGTCTGCAACCCAACGTTCTTGGCACGTTACGAAGCGGCCTATATTGCCAACCCCAAAGATGCCATCCTCACGGGTCAAGCCGCGCTGCTGGCATCGTTAGGCTACAACGTCTATCAGTACGCTGGCAGGCCAGTCGTGGGTGATAATAGTTGCCCTGCTAACGTTGCCTATGCCATGGACACTCAATCTGCTGATTTGTACACCAGACAAACCTCTGAAACCCAGGCGATGAGTGGGTTAAACGTGGTGGTGGGTCAGATCGCCAGCGATACCGCTACAGCGATGGTGTTTGAAGTAGCGGTGTTCCCTCAGCTTGTGCTTAAAAATCGGTTGAACTTGGGGCGCATTTTACTGACTTAAGCCTAAAATATGGCGTTCTTAGCCGGACGCCATGCCCTAGTAACTAGACCTTAAAGCAGTAAAAAGGAAGCTATGAGTTCAACGATTTTCGCAAACATTACGCGCCCCGGCGTCTTCCTAACCGAAGACGTTGCGGGCTTTCGGACGCCAGAGCTGGCCTCGTTCAACACCGTGTACATGATTGGCAGTGCGGAGTCGGGAGATCCTGCGGTGCCTACCCTGGTAGAGTCCATAGAGGATTTTACTAACAAGTTCGGGCTGTCGCCTAGTGCCAATAGCGTTCGGCTTTACTTCAGAAACGACCCGAATGGGAAGCTATTCTTTAGCCGAACTGCGATCGCCCCATCGTTCACCGTCACGGTCAACACGGCGGTAGCAGGCACTCAGGTAATTGTAGTGAATGGGGTTAGCGTTTCGGCTCTCATTGCAGCTAGCCCAACAGTTCAGATTGTTCGAGATGCCCTCATACAGGCGATCGCCCTATCTCCTGTAGGGGCTACTGTCTCTGGGATTGCTGTTGAGGCTTCCACCTCGCAGCTACGGATTTTTGCCAGAGTTTCGACCGCAGCCCTCACGGTAACGACCGCATCCGCCAACCTAACGATCGCGGCTGCAACCCCCCTGACGCCTCAGTTCAACGATTTCGTTTCTTGCATCGAAGACTCTTACGATGCGGACGATTATTGGGAGCAAGGCTACCTGATCGCGCCACAGGCGTTTCAGGCGATCGCCGTTCCCTCGCAGCGCCTCTCGGTAGCTACTGCGATGCTGGCCCATTGCTCTGACAAAGAATTCGACTGGCTGGCGATGGTTGACTGTGGACTGCCTGTATATGCGGGCATCCTGCCTCTTCAGATTGAGGCCGGGGCGTACACAGCACCCCAAGGTCATCTCGTTTTCTATGCGCCCCATGTGCAGGATTTGGAACTTACCAATGTACCGCCATCCGCTGGCGTTGCGGGCATTGCTACCCTACGCAACCGTGAGCAGGGCTATGAGCAGCCACCTGCGGGCATCAAATACCAGATGAAGGGCGTGACCGGGGTTACCCAGAAATTTACCTCAACTCAACAGAGTGTGCTGAATCCACTGGGCATCAACCTAGTGCGGACGTTGAGAAATGTTGGGACTGTCGTATGGGCGGCGCGTACTCGAAGCGCTGACCCCTCGTATAAGTTCTTACATACCCGCGTCACCATGAACGCTATCAATGGGACTCTCAGAGCTGCCTTTGATAATGAGATCTTCAATATCGTAGACGGGCGGGGTATCCTATTTCACAGATTGACCGAAACCACCCGGTCGGTTTTGCGGCGCTTCTGGCTATCCGATGCACTCTTTGGAGAGACTGAGGATAGAGCGTTTGAGGTCGTCTGCGATTTCACCAACAACGACCCGGCAGATCTGGACAATGGCAACGTTGTACTAGAGGCGTACTGCGCCACCTCTCCGATTCTTGAAAAGCTGTTGATTCGCACCTTTCGAGTAGGCATTGGTCAAGTGGCAGCGGCATCTGAAGCGGCGCGGGTCATCTAGGGTTAGGGGCGATCGCCTTCATTGGATTGAAAAGTTAAGAGGAAAACATGAAATTAGCACCAAAGAACCCGCTTACCAATGCTGACGCCCTGCTAACGATTGAGGGCATACCCGGCTATTGGACTAAGTTTAGTGGCGTGAAGGAGACTCAAAGTCGCCCTGTCTATAGTGATGGCTTAACGTCACGCAAGCGGTATGCTCGCACCGGCACGTCAGAGTTCGCTGATGTGGAATTTAGCCGCCCTTTCGATCCTGAACTGGGTGAGGACATTTCAGCCTATCAAGCCATCCAAACGGCTAAATTTGGCAATGAGATGACCTTAACGGTGCGCCCGGTAAAGCGCGAGGGTGAGCTACTGCTGAGGGGTAAGCGGGCTTGGAATATCTCAGGCGCTCGGGTGAAGGAATATAGCGTGATGGAAAGTATCGACACTGGCGAGGGTAACGCCGTAGTTGAGTTTAAGGTAAGTTTCACCGTCGATGATATCGTCTGGGCTTGAGCCATTTTGAGTTGAGGCGATCGCGCTCTAGGGATTAGGCAAAACACCTAAGCCTAGGGCGCTTGTTTTATATCTGAGGATAGCTATGGCAGTAAACAAAGTCATCACCACGCTTCTAGCGGATGACAGGACTAAGGCGGCGTTTAGCTCCCTAGGCTCGTCTATGAGCGGGTCGGTGTTGAGCGGCAATCTGATGGCTAACGCTATGGGTGGCGCGTTCAATGCGATCGCCTCAACTGTAGGAAGCCTGACCCGTTCGATTGGCTCTGGCCTCTCTGAAGCGATGGACAGGACGGTAGCTAGGGCAGCAACCGCTGGCGACTTTATGAAATTGACGGGGCTGTCTTTCGACACCTCAACCTCATACATAAAGGAATTCAGCAAGGAGATGTCGTTAGTTGCGGCAGCGTTGCCCGGTGAAACAGCGCAGTTTGTGCAGTTGGCTAACGGCATCATGGATGACCTAGTACCCGCATTCAAAGCCTTGGACGGCTCTTTTGACCTTAAAGGGTTTCGTGAGGCTCAAAAAGAAATAACCAAATTCGCCACGGTTAGGGCTGAAAACACAGGTGTAGATGTAGGCAAAGCCACCCATTCCATTGCCAAGTCTATTGGTGGCGCGGCTTCTTTGAAAGAGCTGAACCGAATGGTATTTTTTCAAAAGAACCCAGGCGTGATGGCTTCGATGCTAGAGCAGGAAAGACTCCTAGGGACTACGTGGAAAAAAGCCACATCGATCCAAAGAGTCGAGATGTTAAAAACGGCGCTGTCCATACCTCCTGAAGCGATGGCGACAATGATCGCCAGTTCCAAGGGGTTGATTGAGGGGTTTAAATCTGCCCTCTTAGATCCCTTGACTGGCTACTTTGGGAACGAGCGAGAATTCGAGATGGATGGCGGGTTGACCTCTGTTTTTGCTCAGTTTGAAATAGCCACTACCGCGATTTTTGGCGCTGATGGTCTGATTTCTACCCTGTCAAAACTATTGGGTGTGGCAGGCGCAGACGGGGATGAGGGCGTGACAATGATGGCGAGGGGCATTCAGAACGTGACGGCCTTCATCCGCAACATGAACGCATGGCTAAGAGGTTTGATGGAACCGATGAAGGCGTTAGAGGGTGCTGACATGGGGATAGTTGAGAAGCTGCTGAGTGCCATGCGGGGCGCGGATGTGGGTGGAATTATAGGGCGGGCGATCGGTGAGGGGCTGAATGCTCTAGCCGCTGGCATTGGTGCAGTTCTGGGGAATGGAGACCTATGGGCAATTTTGGGTCAGGTATTGAGGGGCATCGTTCAGAGTCTGGATTTAGGGGCGGCGATCGCATTGGTGGGCATGGCACTCATCCCTGCTACGGTCGGGCTGCTCACGGGTGTTGCCATGACTGGGATCGGGATGATTGGCACGGCGATCGCGGCTGGGCTTGCTGGCGTGACGTTAGCCGTGGCACTGCCATTCATCGCAGCGGCAGCGGGCATCGTAGCGATTGGTGTTGCTGTCCATAATCATCGGGAGAGTATCATGGCAGCGTTAGAGAGTGCCATGAGTGCCATCAGTGGCATCTTCTCTGCGATCGCCAGCAAGGTCAATGGCATCCTGAACAGCTTGGGCAGCTCCATTGTGAGCAGTAGCGCGGTAGTGGCTCAAAGAAGCGCCCCTGGCATCGTGACGCGCCCTAGCGTTTCACCACCATCGACAGCCGTGAGCCGCAATGTAGTGGGCAGGGCGGAAGGGCATATCCCCACCCTGCTAGCTCAAGAACTGTCGAGAGCGCCTACAGGGGCAACAGCCGTAATTGCCAATAGCTCAGAGCTGATACTTAACCAGTTGCAACAGCGGATGCTCTTCAATACCAATGGCGGCGATCGCGCTCCTAGGGCAGCCCAAAACCTGACCTTTGGCGATGTGATCGTTAACGGGGCCAGCGGTGATGTGAAGGCGATCGCCTCAAGTGTCATCGCAGAGATTGAAGCAAGGATCAAAACTAGCCAAATTCTAGGCGCTTTCTGATGACTCCCACCATAATGCTCATCGACAATTCCGATGCTGACGCTGCCTCTTTTCAGCTGCAAATCGTCAAGCATCCGCAGCTGGGCTATCCCGTTGAACTAGTCCACTGCCATGACGCTGGCGAGGCGATCGCATGGCTGAGCCGTAACGAGTCACCATATCTAATCTGCATTGACGTTGAGGTGTTGGAATCTGCGACGGGCGTGGCTTTCGCTAGTGGTCGGCTCAAAGAACTGAACCGCTATGCGCCGACCGTATGGATATCCGACGACAGTAGCGCTGGCCATGTGGTGCAATTTCTCAGAAAGCTAGGAGTCAATCAGGTATTTCAAAAGGACTCAACTTTGTGGGGATCTGAGCAGACCCAGTTCCTAAGCCTACTGAACGAGATTGTTAGCCGTCGCACCTCGGGTAGCAGCCGTGAAATACAAATCGGCATGGCGCGCTCGGATGAGCAAATGAAGGCAGTCGAGCGAGAGCTGGCAGAGATGGAGAGGGCGATCGCTAGGATCAGTTCGTCCCTGTTCGATGGCGGGGCTAACAGCATCGTGGCGATCGCGCTTCGATATAGTCAGCAGGCTGAGGGCTACGCCGACCGCAGGCAGGTAGCCGCCCTAGAGGATCGGGTCAAAGCATTGGAAGCAAAACTTGATGAGGAGAAGTCTCAGTTTAAGTTACAGCGCGCGGAATTTTGGTTAGGGCTGCTTTCACGGCTAGGGTTTTGGGGGATTGCCTTGCTGTTTCTGATGGTCTTTGCCGCCATCATTGGAGTTGATAGGGCGATTGACCTAATCAAAGCCCTGATTGCTAATTAGCAAAAAGCCCCGGCAACTTGCTGGGGCTTTTCTATTGGGGTTCTACTTGGGGGCGATCGCGTTTATCGGCTGAATTCAAAGAACGGCTGCATCGTCCCTCCGAACTTTGCAGCAGCAAGCCTTCTCAATTCGGCTCGGGAGGTTGAAACTTGCATCAAGAGCAGCACGGTATCAATATGAATTTGCAAGCCCTTTTCATCGGCATCTGGGGCAAAGTGCTGATGCTGCTTATTTGGCCTGCGTCCGTTTTCTCCTAACGGGTTTACCACGTCAAGCCGATCAAGCATTTCTACTGGAAAATGCGAATAGACAAACTCATTGATGAACTGAGCAAAACAACGATAGCTCCACTGATATCCAGTTACTCGGCAGGCTTCCTTTTCCCACTCAGCAGAAAAGCGCCTAGACCAATCGCGGGGTTCTGCCAAAATCAAAGACTCAAGATAGGCAGTTTTAGGATTGCTAACCCTGACAGACTCTTTGGCAATTTTCTCGCACTCCAAGAAGTATTTGCGGATCACCTTACCTTGAGGCGTCAATGCGATCATCCCAAGCGTCTTGAAACAATCCACAGTTAGCATGATGATTTGCCTAGGACGCCCGCGAGCAGGACTTTTCACGCTTGAGCGTATAAAATCTGTGCCCTCTTCAAACTGCGAATACAAAGTGTCTTGAGCGTTCTGTTTCTTGGCATAACCAAGCCAGCCCCAAGCGTCGTCTAAATCAACTGGGAATGCTTCCTTTGAGTCAAGGAACTTCATCGCAAGCTTTTGTGAGAAAATGACTATAGCCATCGGTCTACCTTTACTAGATTGTGGTCAGCGATCGCACTGAGTTTACATCTCGCTACGATCGCGCTCCCACAATTGTACGACGAAATCCCTCTGGCATTACCGCTAGGGGGATTTTTACTTTGAAGCCGATCGATTTGGGAGGTGTCGAGTCAGATCCCCAAAATGTTGTGTAAAATTGGTGTTCTAGTCCAAGATTAGTCCAGTCCTTTTATGGACTAAATAGAACCCATAGCCACCAAGGATTCTAGGTCTTTGACCCGTTGCGTATCTGGCAACTAGTCAAGGGTCTAAACGGCTGAAACCCTTGGTATATATGGGATGCGTTAGCTTGCACTTTTTTCTTATGTAAGTAGCTAATTTTTGAAAGAACTGCTTACACAAGATTGCCCTTGCAGCAAAAAGCCCCAGCAAGTTGCCGGGGCTTTTCTGTTGGGGTTTTACTTGAGGGCGATCGCCTTCATCTCTTCAATCAATCGCTCCGCTACGATTAGCCGCGCCGATCGGTCTGCGTACCTGTAGCCACGATTCCACCAAAGATGCTCCTCAAACCAATGGTAATCATCGTCATAAGGGCATTGTCTGTCACCTCCATCCTTCAAAGCCGCGTCGTAGCCTTCATCAAACCACTTCTCAATGCTTGTGTTTTTGCTGGCAAGCGCGATCGGCTTGAACCCTTCAGCCATGACCCCTGACCAGTCAGACTGGCTCTGTCCCCATCGCACGACTAGACAGCCAATGCTGTCATGCCCAGCTATGTAGGCAGACTCTACCGTTACTACGAAGCTTGGCTCCCACCCTCGCGAAAGTAGGTGGGTTAGGGTTTGCGCGTCCATTGGACTAAGCCTGCCTTTGGTGCCGACAGGGTACTTTAGCTGCAACGTTTGTTCCTGAGTGAATTCAGTAGTCATGTGCGATCGTGCCTCAGTAAGATTTAGGTGCCGGGGCGCTACTCCCGGCTGGGCGCGGTGGAGCTGATCCCTAACCTTCCTCCAAAACTTTGAAGGTAAGAACCCAGATCCACGGGTTTGAGTCCCAATCCAAGGGTTTTGCGTTGATCGAATCCCAGAGCGACATAAATGATGTTGTTGCACTAGTGCGCTTGTCGTGGCCTGTCTTGTGGTCGGCACAGTTGCCGTAGCACTTCCATGAATCCCCGACTCGCTCTACCCCCTCAGCCCTTGCGTCGGCCTCGCTGATTTCCTTCACCCGCGAAACATTCACACCTGTTATCTCAAGACTAATACGTGAGATGAGACGGGGCATGAAGATCGAAGGCTTCCACCTAACAGGGGGAGTGCCTTTAGGTGTTTCCAAAACAAAATCGCCAGAACCGGACTGTGGGCACCCCGCCGCAGTACATTCTTTAGACAACCTTTCCCAAAGAGCTTCGGCCCCAGCGTCCCCCCAAACCTCATAAGGTTTGATGTGCTTCGTCCGTCCGTTTGTGTTGCCATCGGCCCTGTATTCGATCATCATCCAATCAAAATCAGAACCCCAGCTTCTCGGCCTCCATGTCTCACGAACCCAGAGGCGATCGCCTACTTCTCCGTACGGGCATTTATCTAGATTAGCGGCGGCGCGATCCCCTTTGATTGCCCTTCTGGTCTGTGTTTTCCAGCCTTGCAAGGTTGCTGCGACCATAGATGCGTTCATTAAAATTGGGCGTTCTTTCATGGGGTTCCTTGGTGTATGGGAAGCTCAGTCTCTTTAGAGCTGAGAGGGAAGTCTGACGCAAAGTCCTGAATTGAATTCGTCAAAGAAACGGGTATGGTTCGCTCTGGCACCGTTGCCCCACAGGATAAAGACGACATCGCGGTCATTGCTATCCCCGCCGCCAATGAAGTTGATGCGACCGAGCGGATGGGCGATCGCCACCGCCAATTCCTTAATCAATGGCTGGGTTGATTTATTCGCTAGCACGCCCGCCAGCGTAAGGGTGATGGCGCGATCGCATTCTCCAGAGCGTAGGTATTGAGCCATCCTGTGGAGAAACGGAGCACTGTTGCTGTAGGGCGGGTTCATGAACACTGTCGGCCATTCTGAGAGCAACGGTGCCCAGTCTGTTGCAAAGCAGTCCTGAGCCTCTGTGATGTGATTCAGCGCGGGCACGGTCTTTGCTGCGTTAGCCGTTGGGTCTAGCCCGATGCCAGTCAGCGCCCTGTCGCACTTGTCAATGATTGACGCCGGGGTGAACCGCTGGTCGGTGTCGGTGCCAATGTCGGGGGCGATCGCAAACTCTGAGGTGTCAAATAGCATAGGTATCAGCCGCGATCGCCTGTATCCTGACTTTGAGCGACGATAGCAGCATTAGGGCATCTTGAGCCGCCGCTTGGTCGCCCTCGCTCTCATTGCTCATGTCTAGGTCTCTAAGCTCCTGCTCAAACATGCCAAGCGGCTCAAGTAGCTCGGGAACATCGTTTTCGTCGGGTGGAAGGCGATCGCCATTCTCCCACTCATCGCATAAAGTCAATGCTGCTTCAATGAATTCAACAATTGTCATGGGGTGCCTTAGTAGTGGGTGCCGGGGCGCAACTCCCGGCTGTGCGCAGTGGACTGGACTAGGGGCGATCGCTAGGCAAGCTCAAAATGAATTTGCCCCGGGGCTCCGCCGTAAAACCACAGGCTCGTTAGCTCTAAATCTGTTTGCTCTTGAATCGTGGCCTTTATCTCTTCAACGTTTCCGCCATGGTCAGAGGTCAGGATAGCGATCGCTGCCCAGCCTTCGATTTGATCTGACCAACCTACAGATACTTGAACCGATAGGCCAGCCTTTACATCTAAATTCCAGATCCGCTCGTTCTCGGGATAAATGCCGTAACATCTGCTGTCGTCAACTCTGGTCATTGCTGTCCTGGGATAGTAGTGGATGCCGGGGCGCTACTCCCGGCTGGGCGCTGGACTGGACTAGGGGCGATCGCTTCAGTCGATGCTTAACCCCGCTACTCGTTTCGGCCTGTCCCGATTTGCCAACGCTGCTTTGGGGCGCTCAAACGAAACCACGTTAGAGGCGATCGCCAGCTCAGGCCCAAACAGGTCAGCTCTGGCTCTCTCGGGGCTTATGACCACGGGGCGCGCTGCCAACTTCCATGTGAACATTTCTAAGCCCTCAAACGCCCGCACCTTAACTTCAACCGCAGCCCCTAGCCGCTGCCCGAACCGCACTTGACAGTACGCTTTTGGGAACTGGCGGCGCAACCCGGCAACGAAGGCGATCGCCTCATCCTGCGTGGCAAAACCGAAGTAGGCACCGACTAGACGCGCTCTTCTGCCATTCTTGCCGGGGCGCTTTAGTGCCTGGGTAATGACTGCGATGCGCTCATTTATTTTGATGAGGGCGTGGCGATCGCCTAGGCTAACAACTGTGTACTTTTTGGCTAACATGGGAACACTCCGATAGGGGTTGAGAGGGCAGTCTGCTGAGGGGCGACTGCCCTCTCTTGTATCTACTATAGCGTAAAACTATTTACAGTGTCAACTTGTTTACGTAAAAGTTTTGTGCTAGTATATTGGTATAGTTTTGGGAGTAATACCAATGTCGAACGTTGTCAAGTTGAGAAAAAAGGTCGGTCTAACTCAGAGGCAGTTAGCCGATCTGGTTGGAGTTACGGAAACCACAATTAGGAATCTGGAAAGAAGACGCCACGGGATGGAGCAGGTTGAGCGGGTTGCTAGGTTGTGCGAGGCTCTGGAGTGCAGCCCCAGAGACCTAATGGACTCAGACGCTCCAGCACATCTACCAGATGCGATCGCCACCCACCCAGCAAGGGGTTCAGAATGACGCGCCACGTACTGGGAATCTCAGGTAAAGACTCGCTGGCAACCGCGCTGTTGGTGAAGGCATATAAGCCGGAACTGTGGCAGAGCCTAGAGTTGTTCACAACCCTAACCGGAGCCGACTACCCCGAAACGGTTACATGGCTTCAGCGCTTGCCAGGGCTGCTAGGCAAGCCGATTGAGTTTGTTGAGGGCGATTTACCAGGCGCGATCGCCCGATACTCTACGGGCGATCGCGCCTTTCTGCCATCAGGCCGTGCTAGGTATTGCACCAAGGAAGCCAAGATTCAGCCATTTGAAAGGTGGCTAGGTAAAGACAAAGCCATCCTGTACACCGGGATCAGGGCAGATGAGCAACGCGCTGGCTACAAAACTAGTGAGCAAATCTCTTCAGTTTTCCCGCTGGTTGAGTTCGACTTTAATCTTGGCAGGGTGTGGGCGCTGATCTTAGGGCTAGATGAGCAATACCAGCCGCCCACCTTCTACTGGGAATCGCTGCATGAGCTAGCGCGGCTGGCGTGGCGTGAATCCCTACCGCTTTTCCAGACAGAGCTAGACGACCACATGAGTCACGCTCAGAAGGTGGTTCTAATGTCGGGGCGATCGCGCCCCAACTGTTACTTTTGTTTCAATCAGCGGCAGTATGAGATTGTCTGGCTGCGAGAGGCACACCCTCAGTTGTTTGCTCAGATGATGGCATATGAGAAGCAAGACTACTCTTGGAAGCAAGACTTCCCTCTTAGGGAGCTGACACAGGAAAGGTGCGACCAGATCAAGTGGAAGCGGGCTAGGGCGATCGCGTCGTCGGTAGCTTCTCAGCAGTTTTCGGCTGATGCAGACGGTTTTGAGTCTATGGCTAGCTGTGGCCTGTTTTGCGGAAAGTAAGGAATCAACATGCTAGATAAGATCAAAGTCGCCCTTCAACAGGGCGGCATGAGAGTCTGCTATCAGCCCCTAAAAAGGATAGATGAGCTTGACCAGCCTGCGACATTCTTTGAGGCACTGGTGCGCCTTGACACAATGGGCAAATTGGTGTCAGCCGGACGCTTTATGACGGCTGTACAGAGCGATCCTGAAACGGCGATCGCCCTAGACGATTTCGTCCTACGCTCTGTGGCTGCACAGGTTCATCGGAGCAGCCACCGCTATGCGGTAAACGTCACGGGTCACTCGCTGGCACAACCAGACTTTGACAGCAAAATCCGGCACTTGTTTGGCGGTAAGGCCAAAAAGCAGCTCGTCATCGAACTGATGGAGGATCAGCAGCTAAGTGCAGCGGCGATCGCCACAACTCAGAGGATGAAGAAGCTAACAAGCCTGTATCTGGATGATGTTGGAAAGGGTTATAACGATGCCCAGGCGATCGTGTCACTCGCCGTTAACGGTTTGAAGATCGACGGCAGCTATGTGACTGGGATGATAACAAGCCCGCCCCATAGAGCGATCGTTGAGGCGATTTTTGTAATCTGCGTGGCGCTGAGGATGACATGCATCTGCGAACACGTAGAATCCCAAGCCTTGATTGAGGCCATCAAAACGATGGCAAAACGTCATAGTTTCTTAGACTTGTACCTGCAAGGCTACGCTATCGGCAGGCCGGAACTGCACCGCTGAGGCGCATCTGCCATCTGCTCAAAATCGTTTAGCTTTGCGGAATATCTGAATTATTCCGGCCTCAATCGCATCGGCGATCGTTTCACAACGCCCATGCAGTAGAGGGTTTTCTTCAAGCCCGTTACCAATATCTATGCTGGAGATGCGCATGGAATAGCAAAAAAAGCCTATGTGGGGATGCCTGAAAATCTTGATTGACCAGGTGCCCCCATCAGCAGTCCTGCCAAATCGCTCGGCCAGCAAGCTTGCTTGATCCGGTAATTGAGGGGCAGGGGGTTTCACGGTAGCGCCTAGGGTCTAATGCCTTGATCCTAGGGCAACCAATCAAATACCCCCATCCACCTTCAGGAGGGGTGGCAATCTTATGTAAATGAGCGAGTTTCTGAAAGAACTGCTTACACAAGATTGCCCCAAAGAAAAGCCCCGGCAACTCGTCGGGGCTTTTCTTTGGGGTTCTACTTGGGGCGATCGCGCCTATCTGAGGAGGATGAGGGCGATCGCTAATCCAATCACCACAGTCACCACCACCTGCTGCAAGTTATCTATAAATAGTAGCCAGCGGTTGAGCCGTTCTTTCCTGGTGTTGAACGGAGGGTCTAAGTCGCGTATTGCTAGCGCCTCGGTATGTAATCTCCTAGCTTCATTTCTAATAATTTCATATCTAATCCTAGTAGCGCCTGCCTTTTGCAGCGCCTCTTCTAGGTGGTGAGCGCCGCGCCCGAAATTGTCTGTATGGCGTTCCTGCAAGTTTTTGGAGGTGCCAACGTAGAGCAGCTTGCTTCTCGCGTACACCCAGTAGCAGCCCGGTAGCGTTGGGAGGTGAGCGCGATCGCGCCATGCTAACGTCCGTCTGTTCACAGGGTTTCCCCAACGTACTTCACTATCAGCCTAGGAATCGACTTTGGCTCTCTCTTTAGGTGAACCGTAGCCACAAACTCTCTGCCGACAATCTGCCATCTATGCCCCTTGTGAGTGAGGTAGTCGCCAGTGAGAGGATCAGAGTAAAAGTCCATTGCGAAAACTCCATCAATGGGTATCAGGTCGTCATTTGCCATCCGCTCTTTAACCGACTCTGGCAAGCGAAAGTCTACCATCCACTGAATACACTTTCGATTAACTTGAACCTCAGTTTTTTCTGCAATGCCGAACTTGAACCTAGCCATTTTGTAGAAGCTCCTAATTTTATCGGTGTACCCTGTTTTAGCCCTGCCCGCCCTGACTGGCCCTGACTGGGAGAATCAGCCCTGCCCGCCCTGATTCGGGTCTGACTAGCCCTGACTGGCTATGACTGGCTATGATTTGGCTATGCCCGAGGTGTTTCAGTCAGGGCCAGTCAGGGCGGGCAGGGCCAGTCAGGGCGGGCAGAGCTAAACTCACTTCTTATTAGTTAAACGCTCTGGATTGACTCTCACAAAAAGAACAGTCGCCCCATTTGGCATAGCTCTATCTTCAGAATTCAGAGTGCCATTGTTGATCCAAACTTCAATGAGTCTCTTAGCCAATTCCCGATCCTCTTTGTTATTGAACAGCGAGGTAGACACAGATCCTATAGGTGCCCATTCACCCTCAAGTGTTTTGAACTTTTTAGCTACCTTTGCTCTGACCTTAAGGATTGCTTCATTCCCTTGGTTACGCTTTTCAACCGTCCCCTTATGGGGTGCTTCCTCTTCATCTGAAACGGACGCGATCGCCACTTCATCCACCGGGCTAGCAACTTGAACAATGTCTGAAAAGTCAGAAGTGCCCCTCATCCAATCCGCAATCTTGACAGTGATGGGCGCTTGGTTTGGCAGCTTCAATCTGCCCTTTTGAGCCGATACCAGCTCGCGGGTTACTGGGTCGATCTTGGCCTCTAGCTCTAGTTCAATCAGCCCGCTGTCTCTCATTTCAGCACAACCCTTAGCCCCGCCTAGGCTTGAAAGCGTCCGGCCATGCCCACAGTAGATGACACACAGTTTCACTTTCCTAAAGTCTGAGAGAGACTTCTTAAAAAAGGTGGGTGAGTTCTGGCATTGGCCATCAAAGTTCGTGAATTCCTCACAGATGGCAGTTTTCCAAGATGGCTTATACCCTTCCACTGTTGAGAGCTTGCGGTACCGATCCTTCACCAATCGGGTAAACGTACCCATTCGGGCGTCTACTGCCTCGTAGTCCATCCCGTCACCATGAACGGGTAGACCCTTCCACTGCCCAAAAGCTCTGTGAACGTCCCACACCTCAGCTTCATGGCCAGCTTTGATCCGTTCTCTCAGTAGCCATGTGGTGAAACTGGTTTTGCCTGATCCTTGCTGGCCATAGACCAACACCGCAGGGAAGTGGATCAGATCCTTTGCCCATGCGTACTCGTCATCTTTTGGCTCTGTCGATTGGGGGCGATCGCCACTAATCAGCGGGGTTGCCCCATCTCCATCAGCCCACCATTCATCCACCAGGGCGTCGTCAACTTCTACAGCCGTGGTGTCGATTGCCCCAAGCTGGGTAGCCGTACTAACTGCCTGTGGCTCAAGAGCAGCTATAGGCTCAAGTGCCGGTGGCAGCGCTTTGTATTTCTGCTTGTAGCGACCTAAAAGTGTTTCAGCAGCCTCAGAGAGCGGCACCCCTGCGCGCTTTGCCCAGTCGATTTGGGCGATCGCTTGCTCCATCCCGAATTGCTGGGCATATTCCCTTAAAGCTTGCTGCGGTAGCACTGCGGCATAGGCTCCCATATCAAGGGCTGCATCCATGCGCGATCGCCGGTCGTTTACCTCCATTGCCTTTTTAATTCCCCAAGCGGCGGGAATCAAGCCCAGCACCGCGATGGGGCTTAGTCCAGCGAGCAGCACCCCTGCCCCCAATCCCAGAATCCCTAGCAAGCCAGGGTGCCCACCGCTGGATTCAACCGATTCTTTTGCCAGGTCGTCCCAGTCTTCAATCGACTTTGCTGCGATCGCGCCATTAAAAATAGTCATTAGTTGCCACCTCCAGATAGTGCGGATCGTAATTCTGAGATTCTTAAGGCGAGCCATACCAAGGCTTCTACAGCAAATAGGGTGACAAACAACATGCCAACATTGCCCCAATCCACAAGCTGGAATGCTCCGGTAGTGAGGATCAAAAGGGCTTGGTCAATGCCACCATCAACGGGCGGGTAAACTCTGAGGCAGATGCAGATATCGATCAAGTAGGCAAAGAGTGCAGCATTCCTGAAGTTGCGTACAAGCGAGTAAGGCAAACGGTTATACGCTTTTTTGAGGCTTGCCAGTGCTGGGTCATCATTTCGATTCACTGGCAGCACATCACTCCTTTCACCCGCTGCAATCACTCCCTTAAGGGCGCGACGGCTATTAAATAGCAGCATGGGCAGCAACTCCAATCCCTGCAAAAGCGCCCACAGGATAGCCCCTAGCACCCATGCGATCAAGTTGCCAGCACCTAGGATCATCGTTCCTAGGATGGGGATACTCAGGATGAATGCAGCTAACCCTGAAATCTCGCCAGAGCCGAAGAGCATCCGGATCGCCTGCTCATAAGGACCAATGTTTAAGTAGGCAAAGATGATGAGAGCTGCCGACGCCGCCCACCCCAAGCTCTTGAGGTAGACGGGGGAATGGGTGGGCGCGGTTTGGGTATCAGTGGGATAGGGATTGCGATTCACGGTGGGCTGCTCTTTTTGAGTGGGTCTGTCGTCTTGACGGGAATTTGTACGTCTCATAAGTTAGTTCCTAGGATTGTTGAGTTGAGCTTCAAAGCCAGCGGCTTGCATAGCTTGCTGGACTACTGCCGAGTTACCTGTAAATGCAAAACCTGTGGCTGCTGGGTTGGGGACGCCATCGCCATCTAGATCTATAGATTCCAGAACGGCAGTCGATCCGACAAAATCGCAGATGATTGTGCCCGATGGCAAGTAGTTGTTTGTGGCACGGTCTACCACGTTGATGCCTTCACCCAGTGCGGCGGCCTGGGTTGGGTCAAGCTTGCTCACCACAAAGCGGCACCCATTGATGTAGCGGGCTTCTGCAATCTGCGCGAGGGATTCCTGAGAGATTGCATCAACCTTGAGCTGAGCTACATTGTCTAAATCAGCTTTGACCCGATCGCGCTCTGCCATCGTTGCAGGCAGGCTGCCAATTACGCCGGGAATGATAGCCAGCAGGCACACAGCGCCTACAATCCAAGGCATTGAGCCAGCAGGTAGAGAGGGGAGCGCCCTGGTGTTGGTAGGCTGCGAGGCTTGCTCAAATAGATCGTCATCGTTGAATTGGGGCATGATTGAGTAGTCCTGTTTAGGTAATTTCTGAACCGGGCATGTGAGGGCGATCGCCAGTCTAGCGGCTGCGATCGCCCGGTACTGTTTCTTTGTGCTGTCCATTACTTCACCCCCAACACTAAGGGCAGCTCGCACCTGACAGGGATAGACCTAATCTCTGAAAGGATGTTCGCCTGAAGCAGCATGATTACTGCCAAGAATCCCAGGGTTGTCAGGTGCTCGTTGCGCCTGATACGCCTTTCGTTGAGTCTTGCGCGCTGTATTTGGTTGAGGATGTCCTGCGCTTCGTTATCGTTGAATTGAGACATGATTGAGTAGTCCTGTTTAGGGTGTTTCTGAACCGGGCATGTGGGGCGATCGCCAATGGGACTGGCGATCGCCTTTTGATTTATTGCATCGAAAGAACCAACACCATCAAGATCTTTTCGATTGTCTGGCTGTCGTACTCGTCAAACATTTGCAGCAAGGGCAAAACATCTGCCAACAGATCGTCTGCCATGCCCTGTTCGTGGCAGTACGTAACGAAGCTGTACTCATCCATGGCGGGGCAGATTTCTAGTTCATGCAGTCCCCCGCTCAGAATGTGGATCAACAGCAGCTTGACGTTTTTCGTCATGTGCTCAAGGCGATCGCCAAACTCTGCGGCTAATGGCTGGGCGACGTTCTTGGCGAGGTAATGTCCGATGTGGTTTTGCATGATTGAGTCCTTTGAGTGGTTTTCTGAACTTTGAGGGCGATCGCCCCAGGATTGAACTAGCGAGATCCACTGCCTTGCGTCACCTTTGGCCCACCCTCTACAGGCGGTTCGTAATATGAGGAGTTGGCAGGTTGGGAGAACGTGAACAATGCGATCGCAATGAGCAGGCTGTGAATCATGATTTTTGGGTAACTGTGGTGGGCTTAGGCAGATTGAAAAGGCTGAACTGGTTATGGGGCAAGGGCGGCGATCGCTTAATGGGCTTGCCTTTGGCGCGGCTGGTGCATGGGAGTTTCATGTCGCTTCCTGGAGTTCGGTAGGTTCGCTGAACCGAAAGTCCTTAACAGCATCAGCAGGGGCGATCGCTTTCGCCTTTTGATTGGATGCGTGGAGTGGGCTGGAAACCTTGGTGACTAAAACGCATGGAGCTATTAGGCGTGTGGTTGAGCCTGTGATACGAGATGGGTAGTGGACAACGTCTGTCACTTCCCAGTAGCCGCCGTCAAAGTAGATAATCGAATCAACAGAGGGTAGTGCGGCGTCGTTGAGTAGGTTCCAGTTCTCGGAGTTCTCGCCTTGAAAGCAGATTTTGTATTCAACGGTTGTCATTGTTTTTGGGGTAAGTGGTTTGCTGTGGACTGGCTACACCGCTAGACTGCCCAGCGATGTAACCGGAAGCGAGGCAGAGCAGCCAGACGAGGGCTAAGACTGCCCAGCGTCGGCGGCGGGCTTCCCCATGCTGTTGAGCTGCCTTAGTTGCTCGGTGAGTAGATTGGTTTCGTTCGTCAGCTCAGTATCTAGCCCCTGTGACTGCATCTTGTAGATAGCGGCCTCTAGCTGTAGCGTCTGGGCTTGGGCTGCGATCTGTTGCTGGGCTTGCTGCGTGGCTGCAAGGCGCTGTTGACGCTGAATGATGTCTTGCTGCATGGCAACTTGAACCATTCCCGCGTCTTGCAGGAATTTGGCAGCGAGCGCTAATGGATCTTCAAAGCCCACAGCCTCAGAGATGCGTAGTCCACCCAGGCTATAGGTTTGGGGTAACTGTGGAGGACTGAGAACCATGTAGTGATTGCCAGTCTCTACCGTTGTCTGAACTGGTGTAGCTACCTGCTCTGTGGCTGTAGCTATGGGGTGAACGTTGAACTCAATGCGTAGGCGATCGCAGTCGGCGGGGCTTAAGCCTTCCGATGTGTTGATTGCCAGCACCTTGCAGCGGTCGTAAACACTGGACTTAGCTAGATCGTGATCGCGGCAGAAGGAATGAAGGGAAATGTGAGTAGAATTGTTCATTTTATGGCTCTCTGGTGAAATGGCTGTGAACGTTGATAGAACTAGCTCCGTACGGCCTCCGAACGGGTTAGGCGTTCGGGAAGCGTTCGGGAAGCGTTCGGAGTGAGTTCTAGCGCCGTTTGGAGGCGTTCGCTTTTCTCCATGTCTCAGTTATAGCCCACATGACACCAGATTGCAACCATCGAGGTATTAGTAAAGCTGATTAAATTACATGCGTAAAATAAGGTAAACTGATACCACTTTAGTATCTAGAATAATTGTTTTGCGTCTATGATGGTGCCATAGTATAAACTTTGATCAGGAGTCATCACAAATGGTTTACATGTCGCCAAGAAAACGGAAGCA
>Ga0209591_10003332_pt1 | contig 18657 bp, 9 predicted proteins | sample MAT01_FD_187207 | JGI IMG/M metagenome (GOLD analysis project Ga0209591, IMG submission 187207) | Freshwater microbial communities from Lake Fryxell liftoff mats and glacier meltwater in Antarctica - MAT-01 (SPAdes) (version 2) | ecosystem: Environmental > Aquatic > Freshwater > Ice > Liftoff... | reverse complement strand
ATCAAAAAGCGATAGGCGATCGCTTTTTTGATAAAAACAATTCTGCGTGGCGAGTAGATTACTTATTCACATATTAGAGGATGCTATCTATGACCAATACTCTCCTTGTTCCCATTCACCTCGATGCGCTCTACCTCCCCAAGGATACGTCAGTGCTGGAGGAAATGACCGACTACAGTAAGCTTCCCTACTTTAATGAAGAAAGAGAAAAAGAAAATCGTGGCTCTGCTTATCTTAGCGAAACCGTATTGTCGCCACCATTTGAACAAGCCAACTTGACCTTGAAAGCAGGCATCCACCTGCACTGGGCTTTGCCGGATGCCCTGACTAACGGGATAGCCAGAGAGGGAGAGGAAGGGATTACATTTCCCCTTGTTCCTAATCGCTGGTTAATTATGCGACGTGGCGGTAAGAAATCAGAAAAGCAATGGATTGTTGAAAGCGATTATCTTTATGCCGAAAGCGAGAAACCACAGGATGCGATTAATATTCTCTATCACCCCGGTAGTGGCGAGTATCAGCCGTATCGCTTTCTAGGTCGCAAGTTGGACTTAGAGCAATGGCGCTCAGGTGCGACAAATGCCCAATATGTTGAAGAATTGACAGCTATTGGTCCTTTTGCCACAGTCGATAGCTTAGATAACGAAAAGGCCGCTTTTGCTGGTTTTTATCCTAACTGTCGGAGTGTTTTCGGCTTTCACGATGCGGATTTCAAAACAACAACCCCGCCCGATGACTTACGATATGATGTTATTGGCTGGTACAGCGATGGCACAAAAGATTATCTTGCCAAATTTATCAAGGAACAGTATCAGGATAGCAACTCTCAAAACCTTTTGGAATTGCTGCAAGAAAAAGCAGGCTGGACAGTAGAACTAGCTAATAACCAAGGCTTCCCTAATCGTATTCTCTGTCACGCTTCCTTGAAGTTTAAACCGGGTGGTTCTCTTACCGATCCAAAAGCAACACTTCCCAATCCGACGATCGCAGTCGGCAACACCCAAGAGGAAGCCATAGCCACTTACTTAGCCCATAAACTTGACAATAAAATAGAAAACCGCAAAATTCTGGAAGAGCAGTTAGAAGCCTTACAAATGAGCGATCGTTTGGAACAGCAAAAGCTGGATTTCGGTCCGAAGTTTCGAGAAGCACTTCAAGAAAACGGCTTTACAGGGCATACCAAGGAGATATTGTGGCAGGTGGTGCCAGAAAGCAACTCGACGGTTTCAGCTTCTGGGAATGCGCTCCCTGCTAATGCAGTCGAAGGAGAGGGTCAGATGCAGGTGACATTACCAACAAGCATCGGCTATCTGCTCAATACAGCCAATGTTTTACAACACGAATACGACCGCAAATTAGCAGAAATTGGCTCGATTCGAGAACAAGTCTATGCTGATTGGTACAAATATATGCGGTCTTTCTATGTAAACGATCCAAACAACCAGCAAAAACTACAGTACAAACCAGAAGCTGAAGCTTTTCAAGAGACAAGCGACAGTGATTTAATCAAAATATTGATTGAATTGCCAGCCGTCCCACTACCAGGTGGATCGTGCAACCAATATGGACTTCCCGCCTTAGAGGATGAGATCAAATCTGCTGGAATATTGGGCTTAATCAGAGACGATCGGGGTGAAATTGCCAGTGCCTCAGCCGTTAATTCTGAAAGTGACTCGATCGCCACGCGACTTGCCCAGTCGATTAACACACTAATCGCTAATATTGAGCGGTTTAATCAAGAGTCTCGTTTGATTCCCCCTAAGAATAGCCAAATAACTGTAACAGGTAATTGTACCTCAGTGGCGGATGATGTTGCGGGTAAGTGTTTGTATTTTAATGGCACTCAGAATTATTTCAAAGTGTCCGGTTTGCAGAATATCCGGTCTATCTCAATGTGGGTAAAAATACCGGACGGAGTTCGGGGGTCGCTTTTAGATGCTAGGAACGATCTAGCAAACAGTGGGTTTGCTGCCGATGAAATTGGTAGCAACTGGGAAAAAATGTACGTCAATGGCGAAGTAAAGCCGCTCAAATGGACGGACATTCCTAAGAATCAGTGGGTTTTTCTTTATTTGCAGGCTAAGAGTTCCTTTAGCGGTACTATCCATCTGATGTCCAACTTGAACCGCACTAAAAACTTACTGGGCAATATTGCTAGCGTTTACTTTCACCAGCAGCCCCTATCACCGGACAAGCAGCCCCTATCACCGGCAGAAATTCAGCAGAGTTACCAAGACAAAATCGGTTTGCTCAGACCATCTTACATCCTTAAAATAGTTCCTGGACCCCGCTACTGGCAGCAGGGAGATCCAGTCATTTTAATGACGGGTGATGCGGTCAAACCTACCCGCGACCGTGAAGACGAGCGTTTCCGTGAAGATGACTTGCTCCAATGTCAATTGTTAAGTGAGAGGATTAACTGGCAGGAATTCCCAAAGAACACCCTAACAACTCTCACCACAATACTAAACCAGTTTGCCAACCAGCCAAGAGAAAAAATTGGCTTCCATAAGTGGACAAATCAGCCTTGGAATCCCTTCCTGCTCGAATGGAGCGTGCAATTTTTTACCCTACGGCATAATACTGATCGGAACATCCAGAATACCCTCAACATCTACAACACCACCAACCCTGAACAAGACGAAAATAAGCAGAAATTGATACGGGCGGCAGTCCCAAACAACTACGACCCTAACATCCTCAAAAATAACTATCAATTGCCGGTGAATGGGGTTGAACTTTCTCCTACAGGCACAGGCGGGGGCAATTATTACGGTACCTCTAATTCTTACAGTGGTGCTTGTTTCCTTTCCCCCTCTGCTGGTACCCTGCTAAAAGAGAATCTCTTGGATTACTTGAAAAAGTATCTGCTGCCAGCCTATTACGAAGCGCAGAAAACGCCTTCAGAGCAGCAAACAGAAGACTTCATCAGCCAGAATTTTAACGCTGTAAAAAGCTGGTATCAACCGAAAAACCCGTCAGTCGATGATCCGATTTATACAGCACTGGGAGCTTACGAACAACTCCAATCTCTTAACTGCCTCGCCCAGAGTATCGGTGGCTTTAATGACGCACTGCTCACTTACAAACGCACGATGCAGTTGGGAGTGAACGATTCCCTGGTTTCTGGATCTGAAGATACCTCTGAAGATACTTTTGAAGATCCTTTTGAAGATCCTTTTGAAGATCCTTTTGAAGATCCCTCTGAAGCTTCCTTTGAAGCTCCTCTGGATAAAGGTTTTCTAAGCAGCGTGCAAACGGCTGTTAACAAGGCGGTCTGTGTCGTGCCGGATAGTATTTTGCGATCGCCATCCTACTTAAACGACTTCAATCCCATTCGTGCCGGGGTGCTGAGAATTACCGATTTGCGGATCGTCGATACCTTTGGGCGGATCAAAGTCGTGGTTGACAGTACAAATCTCACTCAGACTGAGATTGTCACCAGCCAAACTCTTACACTTCCGTTAACCCTGACACCTCCGAGGAACTGCGAGCATCCAATTTACCTGCCACCCCGTTTAGCACAACCCGCCCGGTTAAATTTGCGCTGGCTATCTGCTACTCAGGGACAGCAAGAAATGAACGATAGCCCCACGACAACCCCCATTTGTGGCTGGATTTTGCCGAACAACTTAGATAACAGTCTGACGATTTATGATAATCAGGGGAGTCCGCTAGGTATTCTCGATCGCAGAGCCAAATGGCAAGCAATTCCCGGTAGCAATCCAGCCATTGCTATCCAATCCATTGCTAACCAAGACCTGCGCCAAATGGTGCGATATCTGATCGAGCAGAAAGAGGGATTTTTCACCGATTTCCTCACCACTGTCAATCAAGCCTTAGAAACAATTGACCCGGAAGGCTTTGCTCAAAATCAAGCCATATCTTTGCTAGTGGCGCGACCTCTCGCTTTAGTCCGAGCGAAAGTCAATTTAGAACTGCAAGGACTACCCGCTATTAGTCAGAATATTACTGCTTTCTCGGCGGATATCTTTGCCAACAAAAAACGAACTACTGATGTTTTTGAGAAAATAAAATTTCCCATCCGCATTGGTGAGTATCAGCAATTTAATGACAGTTTGGTGGGCTACTGGGTGGAAAAAGCTGACGATCCTGATAATCGCAGAAATGTTACTTACAAAGACGACATTTTTTATGCTCCCCAGAGTTGCTATGTTCCCCACCAAAAGATTAAAACCCTGTTTGATAATCCGACAGATCCTACACCTGATACACCAGTGAATCTAGAACAAACCTTAGAGGCAAATTCAGCCCAAACTCTAGTCATGTTAATCGATCCACGCGGTCAGATTAACGCCAGTTGTGGTATACTACCTGCTAAAAGGATTTCCCTTCCGCCGGAACAGTATGTCCCTGCTTTACAATCTATTGCAGTCACATTCCTGTCAGCACCACTTCTCAGTGACCTTAACAAGATTAACGATCTCGACCAGATTAAGCTCTCACTTCCCGAAGTGCCTGGTTATGTTTGGTCTTGGTTAGGGAAAGATGGAAATGATTGGTCAACCCGTCCACTCCATGCTTTTGATTCTCAGTCCATTTTCTCCAGTCCGCAAAAAATCTATGATGGCTGGTTAAAGTTAAGTAAAAAAACCACAGACTCATGAATGAAACACAAGAAATTTCCCTCCAATTAACTTTGGGGGAAGTCAACCAAATTTTAGATGGTTTGGGTGGTCTCCCTTACCGCCAAGTCTATCAACTGATTGGCAAAATCCAGAGGCAGGCAGAAACCCAATTACAGCAACCCGAACAGGCAAACTCACTTTCTCAAGAAACCCAATTTGTCAGCGAATAATTTATTTTTACCCAGGAGTAACTACCATGATTGAAAGAATTCTCCAGTCAGAAATTTCAGATTTCAGCCTTCCGGTCATTCCGCCCAGCCAGGTCATTCCGTCCGACAACCTTCCACAATATGACATAACCTTAGCTGACCTTCAAGACCTCAAGCTTTTAAATTTCCGGTTGTATTACGCTCAGGGCGGCAGGGCAGAAATTGCTGATACCATCTATTTAGAAGACGGTAATAACACATTAGATTTATGTTTGGAGGTTTTTAATCAGTCTCAAGCTTCCATCAAGTTTGTTCCAGCCCCAGAAAGTCAAACTGTTACTCAGAAAAAATGCCATTTTTATCTCAGTTTTGCTAAAGAAATTCAACTCAATTTTAGCGAAATTGAAGTAGAAGAAAAGGATAATTGGCAAGTAAGTTTTCATGAAACTCCAAGCAAGGTTTATATCTTTTTTCGCCGCAAATCTGAATTAATTTTGAATTCTACTGAGAAAGTTTTGCTAACTCTGAAGAATTTAACAGTTAATAATCCCGATATCGAAAGCACCCCGCTAAGTTTGTTTTATGGTAAACACTCTCCGCTACTATTAAAAGATGGAAGTCGATTACCCGACGAGTTAACCTCTCAAAAAATAATGGCTGTTACGAGTCGTTCCGACATGAAAAACATTCCGCTACAATTCCGTTTCCTCGGTTCCAATACCATCTTTAATGATGGCACTTCCAATAACCTGACGTTAAAAATATTCAATCGCAGCCTGTCTGATAGCCATCGACCGATCCTATTATTAGACAAAGCCAAATCAAAGTTTATTATTACCCTTGAGACGGGCGATAATGCAGAAGCACTAACAACACTCGAACAAGCAAAGACAGTCAGCATCAAGGCAAAAGATACTACTGTCAACTGGAAGGTAGAACAGACACCCAATCAGGCAGTGTGGACGGTTACGACAATAAATCTCGACAAATTAGCTTCAGGCGAGGGGTTCGAGCTAGATATTAGCGCATTGAAGACGGACAAAGCTTCAGGCGTGGGGTATTTATATATCGACTATAAAAATATCGGCGACTATCCAGCTGGGCGGTTGGTTGTGCCGATCGAAAAAACACCGCTTTTGTATCGTGACCAACAGGTTGGTATCGGCAAAATTCCATCATCAGCTAAACTCCATGTAGGCAAAGTCGCAGACAACCAATTAGGGCTTATAGTTGAAGGTCCTTCAGCTACAACAATAGCTAACGCAAATAATCCCGAAACAAAAGAAGTTCTGCGATTTGTACGCCCTGAGATTGCTAACCAGACGAAACACAACAGTGTAGGCTTCAAAGTTGGGAGATTTGAAACAGGTAGCGAGGGAAAAACTCAACTAGATATAACACTGTCCGGTTCCCCGAATTCAAGCGATGTGACGGTGATGTCTTTACGGGGTAATGGCAATGTCGGTATCGGCACGACTACTCCCTCAGCTAAACTTCATGTTAGCGATGGGAATGCGATTATCACGGGCACAGGCCAAGTCGGTATTGGTATAGCAGATCCCTCAGCTAAACTTCATGTAAATGGGAATATCCGTTTATCTGGACAGATTGAGAATGGAGCAAATGGAAATATTTGTCTCTATACCAATACTAGCGCACGCAACAGTAACGCTTGGATCGAGCTGTGGGGTAGCCAAAACAGCGACGAAAGCCGAACTGGGGAATTGTCGCTGACGGGAAAATATATTGACTTTCGTTATAACTCTACACAATCAGCAGATGGATCGATTGGTATGAGACTGACCGATGAGGGCAAAGTCGGCATCGGGACGACAACTCCTAAAAAAGAACTTCATGTTGTTGGCGATTTAGTTTTAGGGAAGGATGAAAACAACAACAAATTTCTTCTTCACTCCCGTAAGGATACCCAGGGTGACTTTCTGCAGATCACCAATGACAAAATAAATGGAGACTGGGATTGGGATCAAGGAATCTTTTTAAAAAGAGGTGGCAACGTCGGCATCGGCACGAATACTCCATCAGCGAAGCTCGATGTAAATGGTTCTGTAAAATTAGGTGATGGCAGTACGGCGTGGAATCGAATAATTTGTGGTAAAGTAGTTGTTAGTTCCATCAGGTATTCAAACTCGGCCGTCGCAAGCATCCAATTGAAATGTTACGGAAAGGGTATTTTGGGGTTCAATCGCACAAGCACTGGGTGCTTCAAAATTGATTTTGAAAAAACGATTGATCCCGAAAAAACAGTGATTATAGCCTCGACAGAAGATGCCTACGGAGATAACTTCGTTAGTGTTAGTGGAATTAATACTAACTATTTCCAAATACAGACGAAAGATAAGACTGGGAATAACGAAGATACCTCTTTTCACTTTATAGCTATTGAATTAAGCGATAATTTCCACCAGTTATTTAACAGTTGATAGAACCCCTAGATTATTCTCAATACCTCTCGGTTAAGCACAAAATTGAAGGATTTAATCTCCTGAAATACTTGCAAAGTCGTTAGCGATCGCTCGGGCCAATTTCCTTAACCGAGAGGTATTGAGATTATTCTTTCCGCTTCTCTCCACTCAAAATCACATAAACCAGACCCAAACAATCACCGATCGCCAAACCAAAAAACTATGCCCACCACCAAACCCCCATTAGAACAAGAGCTAGAGAACGCACCCGACAAAACAGAAGCATCGCCCGGTAAGATAGAAATTAAAGTCGGCGATACCGAAATCACTTTCAACTACCACACCAAATCCGATACAACTATCAAGGATGTTATCGCTTACACAGCCGAAAATGAATTAAATATAGAAGTAGGAAGCCTGATCGAAACACTCTCTACAGATATCGCCAATTTGCTGCCATTGGGACTGAAAAATCAATCCATCAGTTTCAATAATCTGATGGTGATTTACAGCAAAAATAAAACTGGCACAACATCAAAATGGCTGTTAGGGCTAGATATAGCCCTCGGCGACGGACTCAGATTGGACAGCCTCCCCTTGGTGGGCAAGAACCTACCCGATGCGATCGGCCGAATAACTATCGAGCCATCCCTACGATTTGTCGCCGCTTCCAAAGCTTTTACCCTCAAAGAAATTCGCAAATTTAACAAAAACCTCCCCGCCAAGATAGACAAACTGCCCGATCCCGGTGAGGGAAAAGGCAAGGATGCAGACATCTCCGTCCGCAAAGGCTTTAGCTTGTCCGGCACCTTGGGATTACCCGATGCCCCCAACATTTTGCCCGTAAGTTCAGAAGAACAAGGGGAAAGCACCCCAGAAGATTCTGCTAGCGATAGCGAAGCCACTGCTAGCAACCTGGGCATTTGGTTCAGTATTGAAAAAACCTTCGGCCCGTTTTTCCTCAAACAGATTGGCTTTCAGTACGCAGAAACAGACAACAAAGGAGAACTGGCAGTCCTATTTGATGCCGCCCTCAAGGTATCTGACTTTACCCTCGCCTGCGACGATCTAACCCTCACACTTCCGTTGGATGGCACACTGACACCGGGCTTCAGCCTACCTGGAGTTGGGATAGAGTACAAGAGCAAAAACTTAGAAGTAGCTGGCGCACTGCTGCGTACCCAAAAAGTAAAAGACGGCATTCCCTATGAGGAATATATAGGAACTGCCATCATCAAATTTAAGCTATCGAGCAAGGGTGGCAAGGCAGGTAAATCTTTCGGTGTGAGTGCCATTGGTTCCTATACCTACTACAAAGACGAACCCGCGCTGTTCTTGTACGTCCTCCTCGAATTCCCTCTGGTGGTTCCGCCTTGCTTCGTAATTACCGGATTCTCCCTCGGTTTCGGCTACAACCGCTACCTGAAAGTTCCCGAAATCGACAAACTCACCGAATTCCCCCTCGTTGCTCAAGCAATGGGCGGTGTCAGCAAGAAAGAGACTTCTGAAACGGGCGCACTGATCACCGACCAACTGAGCCAACTGGATAAATACATTACCCTATCTCCGGGGTCGGGTTTTGTGGCGATCGGACTCAAGTTTACCTGCTTCAAAATGGTAGACTGTTTTGCTTTGCTGACGATCGCCTTCGGGGAAGGTTTCGAGATGAACCTCCTGGGAATTGCCAGCATGAAAATTCCCACCCCAACAGAAGACTCGAAAAATCTTAGCTGCATTGCCCAAGTGACGTTGCTCCTCAGAGCTAGATTTTCCCTCGATGAGGGAGTCATCTCCGTTGAAGCCCAACTCGGTTCAGATTCCTACATCCTATCCAAAGCTTGCCGCTTAACTGGCGGCTTTGCGGTGTACTTCTGGTTTGATGGCCCCCACGCAGGCGACTTTGTAATAACTTTGGGCGGCTACCATCCCGAATTCAAAAAACCCGCCCACTATCCCACAGTCCCTCGCCTCGGCTTTAACTGGCAGGTTGGCAGTGTTCTATCCCTCAAAGGCGAAATGTACTTTGCCCTGTGCGCTCATGCCATCATGGCAGGTGGCAGACTAGAAGCCAGTTTCAAACTTGGTTCCCTTTGGGCAAACTTTATCGCAGAAGCTCACTTCCTAATTTCCTGGAAGCCCTACTACTACGATATCCTGATTCAAGTGCGGATCGAAGCCGGTTTGGGATGGCTCGGCCCTGTTTGTTTGGGGGTCAAACTGCACCTTTGGGGGCCAGAATTTGGCGGTACAGCCACCTTTAAAATTGTTTTCGTCAAAGTTACTATTGAATTCGGCGATCAGTCTTCCCGCTTACCAACTCCCATTGACTGGGAAACCTTCAAAGAATCTTTCTTACCGGGCGATGAAGCAGTTTGTACCCTTACCGTTACCCAAGGACTGGTCAGACAACTCGAAACAGCAGAGGGAACTCCTTTATTTATTGTCAACGCCAAGGAATTCGAGCTAGTTACCAATTCTGTTATTCCCACCAAACAAGCATCTTACTATGCCGAGCCCCTAACAAAGGCACAAGCAAATACCCATTTTGGCGCTCGCTCAATGGGAATTAAGGATGACGACTTAGAGACGACTCACAACATTAAGATTACCCGGAATGGCGTAGAGGTAAATAAAACCGAGTTTAGTTTTGAACCCGCCACTCAACAAATCCCTACCGGACTTTGGGGCGATGCCCGCGTCACAACGAGTCGTTCAACGGAGAGACTTCTACCGCCAGAACCAAACGAGCAACAATTTTTAGAAAATACCTTTTCAGGTTTCCGCATCCTTCCCGGCAACCCGCCAGCACCAGGCAATACTCAAAGCATCGATGTCATTAAGTTGCTACACGACATAGAACCAATAAAAGATGCCTACGCTTGGAAAGATATTCCCGCTTTTGTGGCAAACTCTGCCTCGGATGAGAGCCGTAAAACTACTATTAAGAACAGCATCGCCAGTACCAGTAAAAATCAACGCAACAAACTCTTACAATCTCTCGGTTTCACCCCTAGCCAAGATGTTCAACTGACTAATTCCGTAGCTGACGCTTTTGTAATTGCCCCGGAAGTTAAGTGAAAGAAAACTTACAAAGTCAGAAACCGGGTTTCTTACCAACAGCTCAACCTGAAAGCCCTTATTTTTCGTTAAGAAACCCGGTTTCTCAGTTCTTGTTGAGCCAGTTGAGCCAGGGCCAGAAACCGGGTTTCTTGCCAATTCAAGCCAAGAGCCTAGATTTTTCGTTAAGAAACCCGGTTTCTCAGGTCTTGCTCTGAATACTCCACTACTTTTTTTAAGAGGATTAACCCAATGTCTGCGTCAAATCTTAAAGTTCAATTCATCGAGTATCAACAACCACCCCTAGACAGCGGTACCTATAAAGTTACGCTTGAGCAAACAATTAAAACCAAGAATTCTGCAAAAATCTCCGAGCAAAAATTTTCGCAAATCCTTGATTTTGCTGTTACCGGACACCGCTTCGCCCCGCTAACTGTTAATGATATTTACGCCGTCTTTCCCCCATCTGGAAACTTGGGGGAGCATACTAACGCCTTACCTCACATTACCCTTAAGCGCAGTACATTACCTTGGGAGCGATCGGTCAATAAAAATGATTCTGACCTGCCTTGGGTAGCCCTTTTAGTGTTTCGAGAATCAGAAAAGCCCACGCCGCAAACCATCAAATTAAAAGACCTCAAAGCCACTCCTGGTAATGTCGCTAAATTCCCCGCTTTCGCGGAAGAACCCGGACAAACTGAAGAGGATGAACTCACCGTTATTGACATACCCAAAAAACTTTTAGCGCAGATTCTTCCTACCCAAAAAGAGGTAGCTCTCCTCGCCCACATTAACGTACTTACTGATGCTAGTAACTCGCCTCTCAGCGAACCTTTGGCAACCGTGTTGGGCAACCGATTGCCTCAACCAGGCGAAGTTAGTACAGTTCATTTAGTCGCTCTGGAAAACCGCTATAAAGGAGAAAAAGGAAAAAATGGAGAGTTTGACTACCAAGGAGCGGGAGATAACGACTTAATCCGCTTAGTCAGCTTAACCAGTTGGAGCTTTGCCTGTGTCAATAATCAGCACAATTTTTCGGCATTGGTAAAAAAGCTCGATCGCACGCCAGATACCCTCAGACTTCCCGAACTTCCGGGAGCGGAGAATAGTGAGGCTAACAATTACCTAAATCAGGGCTACGTGCCTCTAGCACACGCTCTCCGACAGGGCGATAAAACGATTTCCTGGTATCACAGTCCCCTCAGTCCGGGTAAAAGCCCCGATAGGCTGTCTGAGCCAGTGCCAATGGCTGACGCGCTGATGCATTACGATTCTACTAGCGGTTTGTTTGATGTTTCCTACGCTGCGGCTTGGGAATTAGGGCGGATGCTAACGCTCCAAAACCAACGCCTTGCTGTGGAGCTTTTTAACTGGAAGCGAGCTAATGCTCAAGCTCTGAACCAGTTGCAGCTACAGGTACTCCACCTGCCTTTCCAAGGGGAAGCCAATGATAGTAATGTTAATCTACCGGAGGCGATCGCGACTTGGTTTAGCGATTTAGAACTCCTCAAAGGCATTCCCTTCAACTATCTGGTTCCCGACGCACGGTTACTTCCACCAGAATCTCTCCGCTTCTTTTGGGTAGATTCTTATTGGGTTGACTGCTTGCAAGATGGAGCTTTTAGCATCGGGCGAGTCACTTCCTCTGACTTGAAAACAGATACTCAAACTCGCTCTAGCACGGCTGGCACGAGAGCCGATGAACTCATCACTGGCTTGTTATTACACTCAGAGGTAGTATCAGGCTGGCCCGGTTTAGAAGTCGAAGGTTATAGCGCCATCATCAACGATCTAAATGTTGCTAACCCTACGGATAAACTGACAATCCTGCGAAAGGAGCGGCTGTCAGATAGTATATTACTCTGCTTGTTTAAGGGAGAAGTGAAGATAGTTGACTTTTCTCTCAAGTCGCAATCGGTGAATTGTGGCGTAGATCCCATTGACAAAGTAGCAGCATCTGAACAAGTTAAGATTAAAAAAGGATTGCGAAAACTTAGTGGCGACCAGGGTTCTGAAGAGATGGATGTTTCTTGCAAAGGTGAAGTTAAAGGAGTGATTGATATTAAGGCATTAGCAGACGAGATGGCCAAGTTAAACAATCAAAAACAAGAAGATTTTACTTCTGCTCAATTTGCCCTAAGCATGATTGAAGGATCGCAAAAAATTAGATTTGTCAAGAGAATACCTCTAAATTTAAGCCATTAGGACTTACGCACTCAGCTAGATGATGAACGGGTAGAAAGAGGCTACAAGCCTCTTTAACAATACCCAGAACAGGGAGATATCTATGTTTGAGTTCGTAGGTCCTAGCCCTATCACTTGACAGGATGTTTGGGAACAAAAGAAAACGGCTCGGTGGCTTGGAACTTCGTCGCAGTATTGCCAGCAAAAACAGTCTGATCCGTCAGTGTCAGCTTTCTCGTTGGTTCTCCTGCTGTAAAATTCATCTCTGATAAGTTGACCCAGAATACATTCGGGCTGCGGGTGGATTCAAAGTAATAGCGCTTGTGCTTGTGATCGGCTACGACGCGCCAAATCGTTGAGGAGATGTTGGGTTGATCCTTCGTGCTGATGCCCAGGGGTACTGACGCATTGCGAATTACCGAAAAGGCACCTGCGATCGCTTCATTGATATCAGACGTTTGCGGAATCGCCTTGATGTAGAACGAAGCTCGAACAAACCGATCCGCTGCTCGATTGGTGCCAGGCAGCATGGTGGTTCCACCAATCTGCTCCCAATACTGATTAAGCGCAAGTTGCTGGTCGTATGTCGGTGAGTTTGTCATTACCTGATACTTGCGATCGTGGTAAATAACCAACTTGCCACCGATGTACTGAAAGATGGCGGAGTCGCCTGTGGGGTCAGAAATCGACAGGTGGATAGTTCCTTGCGCTTTCGTCTCATCGGGTGCCTCGCTTGGTACGATGTAGAACGGTTCCTTTTTTAATTCTTTAACTGCCTCGTCAACGGTGGCGTAGTTGTCCAACACGTATTGCGCCCAAGCTGAAAGGGCTAGGGGTTTGCGCGAGTCGTTCTCGGTGGGGGTCGGATACTCTGTCTCAACAAGATAGAGCATATTGGCGACCAGTCCTGCCTCGTTCATGCCGTCGGCTGAGCCATTATCGAAGCACGTCGTCACGACGCTGCCATACTTGGAAGTCCATTCAATGGAGTTAGGTCCGGCGGCTCCATCGCGCTCCATACCCTGTGGAAATGCCCAGAGGTTTGTCCCCATGTCGGTCTTCCAGTCCATGCTACGTGCGGTGATTATGGTCTCTTCAGGTCCAAGATACACAACTCTAGTACACATCGCTTTATTTTTCCCTATTGCAATTTAAGAACTTTAACACACCACGGTGTCTAAGCTTTTCCATATTTAACTTATACCAATTATTAACAATACTTCGGACAGTTTTAGATATAGTCGAGTGTCCGAAACCCTGACGGGCTATATGGTGGACTATTTTTTCAAGGTTTAAGTCCAGTGGAATAAGCTTTTGTAGGGTGCGTCGATTTGAGATTTGAGATTTGAGATTGACTTGCAGCATTGAATTTGGGATCTTTAACTTTGATCTAAAATTTTGATCTCTCTACGATTTAAGTACGTGCGATCGCCCGATCGCTAACGCACCCTACAACTTCCGCCCTGATCTCCCTTCGATCTCGCCCTTAGCTCTGAACTCATACAAAAGTCAAACTAAGATGCTCCCCAAGGTATTGTAGAAGAAACCCGGTTTCTGTCAATCTTGCTTGTTCAAAAATCGGCCGGAAAAAAAGGAACTATTACCTATTGATTTTTGTAGACTTTAGGTGTATTATTTAGATAATGGGAGTGGTGACATCAAATTTAATTTTTCCACTATTCCCATTATTAAATTGTACTTCAAAAAAGTGTCAAAGTCAAGCTTTTATCCCGAAAAAAAAGGCGTTTTTTTTTAATTTAAGTAAGAAAAATTAATCAGGCCCATAACTAATTCTCGGTTATCGTCTCGCCCTGGGCTGTGAACTCATACAAAAGCTTGGGAATTCTAGAGATTTTTCGGGTGCGTCAAGTAGGATCATGTTGTGTGGGTGCGATCGCCCGATCGCTGACGCACCCTACAGATAAAACGGCTGATTGTCGATCGCACACACCGCAAATCGCCGCCAACACCAACCAGCTTATTGTATTGACTCGGAAATCAAACAGCGTCACATCTACAGTGTTAAATAGCGTACAGGCGGCGAAGGCTAATAAATAACTGAAAAAAATTAGGCGATCGGTCGCTCTTACCTCTTGACAAACCACCTGATTTGTGCTAGTAAATATAGAGTTTTGATTGAGGACTAAAGCATTTTCCGCTACATCCTGTGTTGCTATTTCCTCCTGTTTAATATCCGCAGGAAACAGCGGCCAATTCGCCAACAGCAAAACACCCCTAGCCAAAACCCAACCAACTAAACCAAACAACAAAAGCGTTGCCGGTAATCCCGTTTCCGCAGCCAACATTAGCATCAAACTATGAGGATGACCAAGCCATTGTTGCATCTGAGCTTGATAAAGAGGCGTAAAATTTCGCAATCCCCAACCAGTCCAAGGACGCTGCTGAGCCATCGACCAAGCAAAATCCCACTGAGTAGTTCTCAAAGTAGCTATCGGTCGATTTGGAAACATCTCATCGGTGAGTCTCGCCCAGAAAAAAGCCGGGATAATTCCTCGCAAATATTGCCGTAAAGGTTCCGGGCCAAACGCCGACAAAAACACTGCACCAACCGCACTAAACACCGCAGCTAATATTTTTTGATAACCCGCATAAAATGCAAAAGCCAAAACTGCTAAAACTGCCAATCCCCAAGCATTACGAGAATTAGTAAAAATCAAAGCAACAGCATTTCCCACCACAGCCAAACTTAGAAATAGGAATCGGTAATTGGAAAGCGGAAATTGCGAATCGGTAATTGGGAATTGGGAATCGGTAATTGGGAATTGATTAATTGTTTCCTTCTTCCCTCGAACCTCCGAAATCAATCCGTTAAATCCGTTAAATATGTTACACAATCCGTTGCCGAACTTCCTTCTTCCCTCTTTCTTCTTCCTGGCAACTGATGACTGACAACTGCCAACTGACAACTGACAACTGACTTCTTCCATCCACAATCCCAGACTTAAAATAAAAGCAATTGTCAGATAGCAAGCTAAAATATTAGCGTACATAAATACAGAAGCCATGCGGCCTGGGGGATTGCCTTTCGGTTCTAGTACCCAGCCAAAAACAGGCTGCAATTGATCGATGCCACTCCAACCTAAAAATTGCTGTCCCAAACCCAAAATTATCACGGGAATTGCACTAATTACTATTATCCAAGACAACTGTCGTAACTGAGCCGGAGTTTGAATTAAACTGCTGAAAGTGGCAAACAATATAAAAAATGGCAAGAAATTGCACAACCCTAAAACAGCCTCAATGCGGTAGTTGGCAAAAACCGCAGTGATGACTAGCAGTGCGCTCAGAATTGCGAATCCTCGATTCAGCGGGCGGCGGCTGATTTGGCGGAACTTTTGCTTGCAAGTACCTACTAATCCCAGGAATATTCCTAAAGCTCCCAAAATCGGAATTATTGGAAAAATGAGTATCCCTACTTGAGCAAAATTCCAAGGGATTTGCAGGCTGCGATCGGGATGTTTTTGAAGGCGAGACTTGAGATTTTCAAGTGCCTGTTTAGTAGCTAATCTCAACCTGTTTTTGATATTCACCCAAACTCCCAATTCTTCAATCCTTCAATTCTTCAATCCAAAATCTAAAATCCCAAATCGTCATGCTAGTTCCCAAGCACATTCCGATCGCGTTAATCGAATTTGAGCCAAGGCAAAAATGGTCGGGATAATGCGCCCGTAGTTCGTAGAAATCGATCGCCAACCCAAATCCGCGAAAAACCAAGTCCACATCACCGGGCCGAGCAACGAAAACACGCTCCGCGTTGCACCGTAACGAGCCGCACTCACTGCCATACCGCGCCGCGCCGTCTGAATTGCCACATAATTTTGAAACTGCGTGGCTGCTGCTGTTCCACCTGTAATTACTGCTTGTTTTGCCATTTGATAGGTGGCAAAATGCAGCGCAAATTGATGAGCCATCAATTTCAGCAACATGGGTTTTAAGATGGAACTAACGGCTAAAGCGCTGCCACCTTTGAACAGCAAACCTAGCGGGTCTTTTTCAGCCGAAATTGGCAGGGGCTCGGAGAGTTTAGAATCGACAATTGCTCGCTGTACTCGCACTGTCAGCACTTGCTGTTCGTCGGCGGGTAAACGCTTCCACGCGCGGCCCATTAAATGCAGAAATACTTCGGCCTCTAAGTCGGTGGTTGACAACTGTTTGGGATAAGGGATTTTCAGATAGCGGCAAACTTGAATTAGTGCTTGTCTATAAGTTACTTGTTCGGTTCGCCCTCTGAGTACCGTCAACCCGTCGGCTGCTAGATAGCGAAACCGCTGTTCTACTGCGTCTAGCCATGCTTCGCGATCGCGACTTTGCACATCTATCGGTGCGGGGGTTTGCACGTAATCTAACGGGTTAAACTTGCGGCTGAACAGAAGTTCTGTTAGTTGCTGCAATTCTTCTTCTGTTGTCAATTCTAATGCTGCTCTGAGTTCGTCCAAAATTTTGCCCTCGCCTAATACTATTTTAGATTTTAGATTGTCACTTAATCGCTACATTTTTTAACTGGTCTTACCTGTCGATTCATGCTGTCCCCTATTCTACTACGTGGCGCAGGCCGATGGATGGAGCTCCGCTACGCTACGGCTTTGGGCTTTTATACTCGTGGCGCAGAGCATCTGTGGCCCCGCAGCCTTTAAGCTAATAACTAAATCCAAAATACTAATTGTTTAATTATGTTCGATGTTGTGGCGATCGGTGCGGGGATGGCGGGGCTGATTTGTGCTCGGCAGTTGCGCCTGGCTGGCTATTCTGTGGCGGTTGTTGAGAAATCTCGCGGCCCCGGCGGACGAGTCGCTACTCGCCGCGTACACGGCACGAGGGCCGATCATGGGGCTCGCTATCTGGAGCCGCAGGGAGATGCGGTGCAAGCGTTAATTGATGTTTTGGTCGATCGCCAGATCCTGAAACTTTGGACGGATAGCGTGGGAGAATTCCGACAAGGAGAAATATCATCTATTCCTAGTTCTTGTTATGTCGCCCCTGCTGGGATGAATGCTGTCGGTAAATATATCGCAGAAGGTTTAGACATTTGGTACGGCCGCCGCGTCACAGCTATTTCTCGTACCGAAAATCAAATGTGGCGTCTTTCTCTGGAAGTTACCGACGACAATTTAGAACTACCTCAAGAATTGATTGCTAAGGCTGTGGTTGTGGCAATTCCTGCTCCTCAAGCTTTAATGTTTTTGGATTCGGAAATCGGTTTGTCGCCTGATTTTCTTGATAAATTGCGCTCTGTAGAATATGACCCTTGCATTACAGTTATGGCTGGCTATTCTGCGGCACGAAATTCTGATTTGAGCAATCTCAATCCGCAGTGGAAATCTGTTTCTTTTCCTGATGATTCTGATTTAGCTTGGATTGGTCTGGACAGCAGCAAGCGGATCGATCCGCAGCAGCCTGTGTTTGTGGTTCACAGCAACGCCAATTTTGCCGATCGCTATTTAGAAACTACTGATTTGGATACTGTTGGTCAAGAATTGCTCGATCGCACTTCTGAACATTTAATGCCTTGGCTGAATCAGCCTGAATGGTTGCAGGTTCACCGCTGGCGCTATGCTTTTTGTCGAAATCCTTTACCTGTTTCTTGTTTGCCTGCGGAAGGGACTTTGCCACTGGTTTGTGCGGGGGATTTGTGCGGGGATGGTCAAATTGAAGCTGCTTTGCGATCGGGATTGGCGGCGGCTAGTTGGGTGAATTCTCAATTGCAGGATTCGCCCCTCTCCATAGGTTTGTAGTGAGGACTTTAGTCCTTCTTTCTTGCAGGTTTGATCGTTCGGACTTCAGTCCTCGGATGGATGCGGACTAAAGTCCGAACGATCAAACCAAATTATTAGACAAGATTGCAAAAATAACTAGGACGGGCTCTCCGGCCCGTTCCACAAAAAACATTTTTTCTTGTGGAACAGGCATCTTGCCTGTTACAAAATTTGATTAAAATGAATTTTGCAATCTTGTCTATTAAAAAACATGGGAAAATGGCGCTTAATTCCACTCTCCCGTTTTTTTATTTTTGTGCTATTTTTTGCTTTTTCAAATCTTGTTCTTGCATTTGCAATAACTCTGGAACTGTTACAAATTTGTAGCCTTCCTTTCTCAATCTAGCAATAATATTGGGCAAAGCTTGTACAGTCCTCGCTCGATTGCCACCGCCGTCGTGCATCAACACAATGCCCCCGG
>Ga0209591_10003330_pt1 | contig 18667 bp, 9 predicted proteins | sample MAT01_FD_187207 | JGI IMG/M metagenome (GOLD analysis project Ga0209591, IMG submission 187207) | Freshwater microbial communities from Lake Fryxell liftoff mats and glacier meltwater in Antarctica - MAT-01 (SPAdes) (version 2) | ecosystem: Environmental > Aquatic > Freshwater > Ice > Liftoff... | reverse complement strand
TCTTTTCATTATATTTAGTTAACTATTTCTGCGAGTGTTAAATCCACTTAAATCGGAGTTTCGTCAAAACACAAAATCCACAACTATGATTAATGAAAAAATTGCCCCACCTCAAAACAATGTTCGAATTGAAGTGGAAAGAATATTTCAACTCCAAAAATCTAATCAACAGAAAATTGCCGATACATCAGCAAAAGAACGCAAACAAAAACTTGATAACCTTCACAAGGCAGTATTAAGGTATAGAGAAAAAATTCACGAAGCCTTGTACAACGATTACAAAAAACCGCCCGCTGAGGTGGATCTTGGTGATATCTATCCAATCACTTCCGAACTCAAACACGCAAAATCTCATTTAAGTAGTTGGATGCGTCCTCGTAAGGTTGCTACTCCCATGGCGCAAATGGGCACAAGTTCCTATATCCATTACGAGCCTAAGGGAGTTGTTCTCATTATCGCACCTTGGAACTTTCCGTTCAACCTTACGTTCGGCCCAATGATCTCTGCTATTGCTGCTGGCAATTGCGTGATGTTAAAACCTTCTGAACATACTCCACATGCTTCGGCATTAATGAAAAAAATCATTAATGAATTATTCGATGAAGCAGAGATAGCCGTAGTAGAAGGAGATGCAACTGTCTCTACTGAATTGTTAAAACTTCCATTTAATCACATCTTTTTTACCGGAGCGCCAGAGATTGGTAAAGTAGTGATGCGGGCGGCCGCTGATAACTTAGCTTCGGTTACTCTTGAGTTAGGTGGCAAGTCCCCTACCATTGTAGATGAAACTGCTAACCTGAAAGTAGCCGCGCAGCGTATCGCTTTTGGAAAATGGGTGAACAACGGACAAATCTGCATTGCGCCTGATTATGTACTAGTGCATAAATCCGTTGCCGAAAAGTTTATGAATGAACTTAAATCAACACTCCAATCCTTTTACGGTGATGATGCCACAGCATCTGATTCATACAATCGCATTGTGAATCATAAACATTTTCAGCGGATTGAAAGCTACTTCAAAGATGCTCTCGAGAAAGGTGCTACGGTGTCGCATGGCGGTAAAATTGATGGCACGCAAGATTTCTTCGGACCCACCATTATGACCGATGTACCTGATAATGCCGACTTATGGGAAAAAGAAATCTTTGGCCCAATCCTGCCTTTCTTTACCTATTCTAACTTACAAGAAGCTATTGATAAAATTAACTCGAAAGAGAAACCCCTTGGACTTTATATATATAGTTCGAATAGTAAAAATGTTGAGCGGATCATTAACAATACCCGTGCGGGCGGAACGTGTATCAATAATAATGGAATTCACTTCTTCAATCCAAACCTTCCCTTTGGCGGATCAAACAATAGTGGCATTGGAAAGTCGCACGGTATTTTTGGATTTGAGGAATTTTCAAATGCAAGAGGTGTCTTAAAACAATGGTCACCTTTCAATGCATTGGATAGTTTAACACCGCCCTACACTAAATCAAAACAAAAACTAATTGACATGACCATTAAATGGTTTTAGAATTACTTCCTACTAATAACCGCTTCAGCGACAAATCGATTCACCATATAAAGCATGTGTCTTACCATCCCTTGCTGTGTAAGAGTTATAGTTAAATAGATAAATAATTAGACTTTCTAAATCTTATCATGATAAATAAATACCTGCTTATTCTTCTCATGCTCCTCGCTTCGATAGGAACTCATGCACAATCATCCAAAAAAGTAAATGCATCAAAACCACCTGCACTTTCTTCCATCACCGTAAAAGATTTACGTGATGATTTATTTGCACAAGCTGGGGCTCATTTTAGAGGGAGAGATGGTGGAACGATTGATGAACTTAAGGCTGCTATGTGGACCGCAAAGCGCATGCAAGAAGAAGGCTTTACGCCAGCCGGTGATGATGGTACTTACTTTCAATTTTTTTCACTTATGCGGCATCGCATTTCACCTTCAAGTAACATTCAAATAGGAGATAAAGTATTAACGCTTTGGCGCGATGCGTTGATTACTCAAATTGCACCCGCAGAAGTTAATGCACCCATTCTTTATATAGGGAAAGCCGGACAAGCAGATTTAACCAAGATAGATGTAAAAGGTAAAGCCGTAGCGCTTCAAGTTGTGCCTGATGGTATCAACCTAAATGTTTCCTTACCGGAATGGAGATATAGCCGCTATGTGATGAACAAGTACGGCAATGATTTGATTAAGCTCGGGGCGGCAGCCATTCTTTTTATAGCCGATGAATATGGAGAACACAGTTGGCCTTATGCACAAGCAAACAACAAACTTGGAACGTTTGACATTGAAGGCGGAGCAAGAGCTGCCGCAGCTGAAGCAGCACCACCAATTATTTGGCTACATTCAGATGCCAGTGAATGGATAAAAGCGGAAGGACTTGAGTTACATGCTTCACTTCGCATTGAAAGTTTTACTTATCCGTCCGTTAATATAATCGGTAAGATTCCCGGTACAGATCCTATCCTCTCAAAGGAATACGTTGTACTTAGCGGGCATACCGATGCACACGGTATTCGTAATGTGATTAACAACGATTCTATTTATTATGGAGCTGATGATAACGCTAGTGTAAACGTGGCCATGTTTGCCACGGCCAAAGCACTTAAGAAATCTCCGGGAAAAAGATCGGCATTGCTGATCATACATGGTGCCGAAGAAAAAGGATTATTAGGATCAAGATATTTCACCGCACATCCAACCTTTCCAATTACCTCCATTGTTACTGTACTGAATGGTGATATGATTGGCAGAAACCATCCTGACAGCGCAGCGATACTCGGCTCACAAGTACCGCATCAAACTTCGGCAGCCTTAACAAAGATGGCTTATGATGCGAACGCTGAAGGACCGCAATTTAAATTAGATACACTTTGGGATAAAACCAATCATATTGAAGGTTGGTTTTTCAGAAGCGATCACCTTCCCTACGCCAGACTAGGAATACCTTCTTTGATGTATACCACTTTGCTCCATCCTGATTATCATACACCCATGGATAACCCCGATAACATAGATTACAAAAAGTTGAAGAAGATGACGGACTGGATCTATCGCACAGCCTGGAAAGTGGTGAATGCGGAACAGCGCCCAGCTACCAATCCTGATTTTAAGTTGGAGCGGTAATGAAATTTGACAGAGTCTCGCTCACTACTACGAGATCTTCATGCTCTTATCGCCACAACGATAGTTGAGCCAACCCTTAAGTTTAGCGTTAAATATATTTTAAGTATAGTTAAAACTTATTTATATTTGGCCTAATACTTTAAGTATATATTTGTGTTTTACTCCAAATCTCATATAAAAAGGCCTATTTACATAGACCGGATAAAACCCTATATAGGGCAAAACTTGATCAAAGTTCTTGTGGGCCAACGTAGGGTTGGCAAAAGTTCTCTGCTAATGCAGCTTATCCAGATAATTCAAAAACAAGATTCTAAAGCCAACATTATATATATAAATAAGGAGCTCTTTGAACATGATAGCCTGCGCGATTATAAGGACCTCATGGAGGTTGTTCGCCAACAAACAAAATCCAAAACCAAAAACTATCTATTCATCGATGAAATTCAAGATATCCAACATTTTGAAAAAGCAATCCGAAGCCTTCAGGCAAAAGCAGAATATGATATCTATATCACGGGGAGTAATGCCTTCTTGCTTTCTGGGGAATTAGCCACCTACCTAAGTGGTCGATATATTGAATTCAAAATCTTTGGACTCACCTATTCCGAGTTCCTTTCCTTTCATGAATTGACAGATTCAAACGAAACTTTCCAATTGTATATGAAGTATGGAGGCCTTCCCTACTTGATTAATTTACCACTCACTGACGACCTGGTTTTCGACTATCTGAAAAATATTTATGCCGCTATTTTATTTAAAGATGTGGTCAGCAGACACAACATACGCAATGTATCTTTGCTTGAGAATCTGGTTAGGTATGTGGCCGACAATATTGGCAACCTGCTCTCCGCAAAAAGTATCAGTGACTTTTTAAAATCCCAGAAAATAAAAGTAACACCTAATGTGATTCTTAGTTATCTCAGCTTTTTAGAAGAAGCATTTTTTATCCTAAAAGTCAATCGTGAAGAACTGAGGGGAAAGAAAATATTTGAGATTGGTCAGAAGTATTATCTCGAAGATTTGGGACTGCGGCATTCATTGCTTGGCTACCGGACAGCAGACATCGGAAAAGTATTGGAGAACATCGTGTACCTCCATTTAATCATTGCCGGATATCAGGTTCGTGTTGGTAAGTTATTAGATAAAGAGATAGATTTTGTTTGTTCCAAAGGGGATGAAAAGATGTATGTTCAGGTAGCCTATTTAATACTCAATGAAGCTGCGGCAAACCGTGAGTTTGGAAATTTAGCATTGATCGATGACAATCATCCCAAATTTGTAGTTACAATGGATGAAAATGCATCGGGTAATGTGTCCGGCATCAAACATGTGCATGTACGCAAGTTTATTAAAGACCTTATTTGATTATCTTTAAGCTATGTCCTCCCTACTCCCCGGCTACCAATACGACATCTTCATCTCCTATCGCCACAACGATAACCGGAGTGGCTGGGTAACGGAGTTTGTAAAAGCGTTACACGAGGAGTTAGCTGCCACCATCAAAGAGCCACTCACGATTTACTTCGATAAAAATCCACACGATGGATTATTAGAAACACACACCGTTGATAAAAGCCTGGAAGGAAAATTAAAGTGCCTCATCTTTATACCAATCCTGTCACAAACCTATTGCGATCCAAAATCCTTTGCTTGGCAGCATGAGTTTGTTGCTTTCAATAAAATGGCAATCGAAGGAGAGTCTATCCCCCTCTCCTCTGGAGAGGGGCTAGGGGTGAGGTCGTTTGGAAGAGACATTAAACTCGCCACTGGAAATGTAGCGAGCAGAATTCTACCAATAAAAATTCATGATCTGGATGTGGAAGATAAAGCAATCCTTGAAAATGAAATTGGCGGAGTGCTAAGGGCAATTGAGTTCATTTTTAAATCATCAGGGGTTAACAGGCCACTTACTTCAAAAGATGACGAAGTGCGATCTCAAGGAAAAATTCTTTATCGCGATCAGGTAAACAAAGTTGCCAATGCGATAAAGGAAATAATATATGCTCTAAAGAACCCTGTTTCAAAACCATCACGATCTACCGGCAACGATCAACGATCAACCACCGCCCCCAAGTCAAAAACCAAATTCATTCTTGCTGGTGCGATTGTTCTTTTATTGATTATCGCTGGCTACTTTCTTTATCCGAAAATTAAATCAGATCATAAGCCAACCGAGGTCATTGACAAATCCATTGCCGTACTCCCCTTTATTGATTTAAGCGAAGCGAAAGACCAAGGTTGGTTCTCGGATGGATTGACCGAAGAAATTCTAAATAGCCTTGCTCACATCAATGAACTCAACGTTATTTCACGCACATCGTCATTTGCTTTTAAAAACAAGAACCTTCGCATACAAACAATAGCCGATTCGCTTGGAGTCAATTATATTGTGGAAGGGTCTGTGCGAAAGTCGGATACCGGATTGCGAATTACAGCGCAGTTGATACGAGCCAAGGATGGGTTTCATATTTGGTCAAATACGTATGATAGAAACACAACGGATATTTTTACCCTTCAACAAGATATTGCCACCAAGGTTGCCCAGAGTTTAAACATTTCGCTCGACCCCAAAGCTATTGAGCAAATGCAACGGGCCGGTACAAGGAATGCAGAGGCATTTATTGCTTTTTTAAAAGGGAATGAACTCTATGAAAAAGGCCATAACAGAATGCCTGAAGTGATGAATTACTTAGTAAAAGCAAACAAGTTTTATGAAGAGTCTTCTGCCCTGGATCCCAACTTCGCTAATCCTCACCTATTCCACGCTGATCTTTTTGCGCATTTTTTACTTCGCGAAAAAGACGTGGCCATTGAAAACCTGACCGATGATCTTGCGTTCGTTGAAATGAGGCAGGATTTGAACGCACTGGTGGCAAAATCAAAATCAGAAACTGAACGAGATTACTACCGCTTGTACCAGATCATGAATTCAGATGATTGGACGAGTTTTCGGCCCTTGATTGAGCGAGTATTGAAAAATCCGGATGCCAAAAAATACTTTGCCTATCAATCATTTAGTTTGGGAACGCTTTTGATTTATTTGGGTTATGGGCAGGAGATACAACAGATAATGGAAGGGATACTGATAAATGATCCACTCAACAGACAAGCTCAAACAGACCTGGCCAAAGCTTTAATTTTTTCAGAAAAATATGAGGAAGCCCTTCAACGAATCAATCAATTGGACAAATCCAATCCATCTTCTGGTATTGCCATATGTAAACTATTTGTTTTATATCAGTTAAACTTAAATGCGGATGCAAAGGAATTAATGACCCAAATTGAACCGGATAGAGCTTCATTTTCCAGATTTCAAGATATGAGAACGTTGGCTTTGCTGCTCAATGAAAATAAGGAAAATACAATTATTCGAAAGCAGATAGACGAAAAAAAAATAACAAACCTGTATGTATTCAATGTAGCGCTGGGAAGAAGTGCATCCAATGCCAAAGCAAGTGATTGGGATAAGAAAAAGATCTTGGCGTTTCAGTTGTTTGATGTCTTCCAATTGCCTGGCAAGAAACCTCCATTCGATCTAAGTGCAACGCCTAACTTTGCGCGGAGATTAAAGCAGGCTGGGCCGCGTGGACAAACCAATAAATAAAAATGCCATCCATCCTCCCCAATTTCGAATACGACATCTTTATCTACAAACGTCAAAACGAGAACAAGTATGATGGCTGAGTAACTAAGTTTGGAAACCTGTTGAAAAAAAGGATAAAGATTTTATTAATGAAGGGCATCTCTTTCATATAACATAAAATTAAGCAGCAGAGGCCAATGCCAAGCTCATTAGGAATGTGAATGGTCGGATCAAATTATTACACCTATCTCAAGAATATTAGAAAAAAAAGAGGACTAGATGCCTCCTACCAAAAGAAAGTATACAAAGAAATTTTTCTTCTCAGCATCAATCCAAAAATTCTTGTTGATAGCCATCGCTTTGTAGAATTTGAAAAGGAAGTGCACTACAACGGCATCTTTGGAAACACCGTATTCACCAGAAGCTCATCAGATTTAACGGGAGTTCGTTAAGCAAGGATTATAGTTTTATACCTAACTTTTCACTGCCACAAAACCAGCCAGTGCCCGCATGGCAAGCACTAAACTTATCAAAGTCAAAATTCCAGCCATTACCATCGGGGCACCTGGAAAATAATAAGGAGCTGAATCTCCTGTAAAAGCACTGAATAATTGTGTCATCAACAGCGGGCCAATGATAGAAGTTACACTCATTAAACTGGTAAGCGCGCCTTGCAATTCACCTTGTCCATTAGGCGGAACTTGTGCTGAGATTATTCCTTGCAAGGCAGGGCCGGCAATTCCTCCGAGGCAGTAAGGAATCAAAAAAGCAAACATCATCCAACTTTCCGTGGCGATTGCAAAAAGAAAAAAACCAATGCTATAAAGTAAAAGCCCTACATAAAGAGAATTCTTCTGCCCCCAGGCTGGAATAATAATTCGTATCAAGCCACCTTGCACAATGGCAATTAACAGTCCAACGGCAGCCAGTGAAATTCCAATCATGGTTGGCCCCCACTTAAATTTTTCAATTGTATAATAAGCCCAATTACTTTGCACGGCATGCGCTGCGATATAAATCAAAACTAGCGATGCCACTAACCCAAGTACTACGGGGTAGCGCTTTAAACTTAACAACGACCCAACCGGATTTGCACGCTTCCAATCAAAGCCTCTTCTGTTTTCCGGTGCTAATGATTCAGGTAAAATAAAAAAGCCGTACAACCAATTCAATAAACTTAAACCAGCTGCTGCAAGAAAAGGAATTCGAGAACCAAATGATCCTAATAATCCGCCTATAGCCGGGCCAATTATAAAACCTAAGCCAAAGGCTGCACCCATCACACCGAAATTCTGTCCACGCTTTTCAGGTGTACTAATGTCGGCAATATATGCACCGGCTGTAGTAAAACTGGCACCCAATGCACCGGCAATAATTCTACCTACAAACAGCCACCCAATAGTAGGCGCGAGTGCGAGAAAAATATAATCTAATCCAAAACCAAAAAGAGAACCTAATAAAATAGGTCTGCGCCCAAAGCGATCACTAAGGCCGCCAAGAACAGGAGCGAATAAAAACTGAACGATAGCAAACGCAAATAAAAGCCAACCTCCAATGCGCGCAGCCTCACTGGTTGTTCCATGGGTAAGTTCCGTAATTAGATCTGGGAGCACCGGAATGATTATACCAAAGCCGATGGTATCAATAAGAATGGTGACAAAAATAAAACCGATGGCTGCTTGTCTACTTGAATTCATATAAAAGTAAAATGAAAGGTAAAGTTTTTTTCAGCTCTCCTCAAAGGAAATTTCGTGACCTGTTTGTATAAGTAATGTAAACTTTTTGACGAGGGCTTCCTTTGAAATAAGTTTTACCTCAATTAGTAAGTCGCTTTTCTCTAAATACTTCTCTGATAAAATTTTAATATCAAACTCTTTTATCAATCGCATTACTTCTGAAGTTTCATCATAAGAATATTGAATCGCTATTTTTTCTGTTACATCCGTCTCGATGATGATCGCGTTATTCAAGGCTTCTTCAGCCGCAGTCTTATAAGCATGAATCAAACCGCCAACGCCAAGTTTAGTACCGCCATAATAGCGCACAACCACAACTAATACATTGGTCAGATTTCTGGAACGAATCTGCCCGAGAATGGGATCACCTGCGGAATGATTAGGCTCCCCATCATCAAATGCACGAAATCGAGATTTATCAGCTCCCAACACCCAGGCAAAGCAGTGATGGGTAGCATCAAAATACTTTTTCTTTAATTCTTCTATTTTAATCTTAATATCACCTTCTGAGTTAACCGGGTAGGCAAAAGATAAAAATTTGCTTCCCGATTCTTTATACGAACCTTCTGAAGGAGATTGAATTGTTAGAAAAGAAAAGGGAACCATTTGTAACGTCTGAGCGATTTTTTACGTCCTAAAGAAAGAAATAAGGGTTCAGGATAAAAAATCTTCCCCTTCAGGCAACCATAAGTCAGTTGCGTAGTCTGTTATCTATAAATAAAAATTCTTATGAAAAAATTAGTTTCTACTACCCTCGCTTTGTTTTTGGTGTTCAGCTTGGTGTTGGCTCAAAACAAGGAAACCCGAAATGTTGACACTTTTACAAAAATTACCTTTCGTGTGCCGGGTAAACTTTACTTAAAACAAGGCTCCGTTCAAAAAGTGGAATTACAAGGTGATAAAGAAGTGTTGGATAAAATTGAAACTGAAGTAAGTGGCGGCAGATTGAGTATTGGCCGTGAAAACAATAATTGGAAAATGTGGGGCGATTGGAACGATGATAAAATTACCGTTTTTGTTACCGTTAAAGATATTGAAGCTATAAGCGTAAGCGGCTCTGGTTCGTTAATGAGTGAAGGCCGACTTAAAACGGGCGATCTTAATTTGAATGTAAGCGGCTCGGGCAACCTTGAAGTAGAAGTTGATGCCAGTGGTGCCATGGAGGCCAATGTATCAGGCTCTGGAAATCTGGATGTAAAAGGAAATTGTCAGTCGTTAGATAGCAAGGTAAGCGGTTCGGGTAATGTTCGAATTGAGGGTAACATTGCCGGCCGTGCAAATGTTGATATTTCTGGTTCAGGAAAAATTATTGCCAGTGGAACGGCTCGCGAAATAAAAACAACCATCAGTGGGTCTGGCGAAGTTCGTGCAGCAAATCTAGAAGTAGAAAAATGTGAGGTGCGTATTTCTGGTTCAGGTGATGTGCAAATAAATGTTAAGTCAGAATTAGATGCTACTATCTCCGGCAGCGGAAGTGTTTCCTATAAAGGCAGCCCAAGCCAGGTTAACAGTCACGCAAGTGGAAGTGGAAAGGTTAGGAAAATGTGATAGTGGAAGTACGTCCCGATAGCTATCGGGATTAGAGGTACGAAGTACGAACTAAAAAATGCAGTTCAGAAATTTCTGAACTGCATTTTTGTTTTTAGTCAATCTAAGAATCAACTATTTTCCAAACGTAATAATATGCTGCCCACCTACAGAGTTTATTCGGCCCGAACCAAGCGTAGTTTTTGACCAACTCATTTGCAAAACAAGTTTTGAATCGGTGGACTCATTAATTGAAACCTCTACCCCATCATTTCGCTTCATAGCACGAGCATTGTCATTAGTAAATTGCCAGGTTCCGGTAGCGGGCCATATCGGCTCGCCATTTGTGGATGTAAATCCTGTTGCGGTAAAGTTTAATGTGAGGCCTTGATAAACCGAGGATTGATCGGTACCATCAACCAAAGCCGAATTCATTTTCCATTGGCCCGAGGCAAGCACGGCCGTTACTTTTTCTGCTTCTGTAAGCGGTGTTTCTTTACCGCAGTTTGTTAGCGTAAACAAACTCAGCACGCATAGCAGACTCATCAATAATTTAATTTGCGATATATTTTTCATGATGTTTAGTTTTTATTTTTTGAAAAATCGACCTGAGAATATTCCCTTATCATTTTGTATGCGAACAAAGTATATACCCTGTGCATATTGATTTACTTCTACAATTACTTCATTCAAGTCGGTGGTTACTTTATTTAATACCCGGCCATCAGCCTGAATAACTTGCACATGCTTGGTGCCATTTCCAGGTAATGTTATAAACAATTTGTCTTCAGCAGGATTTGGAAATAGTTTCCATTCTACTTGTTGCGATGCCTGATCACCCGTAACCACCATGGCAACATCATCTGAAAATTGGCTTACACAGTCATCTACCGTTACCTGCACTTTGTAAACACCGGGTGTGGTAACATCAAAATTTACATTTGTTGCTCCGCTAATCGTAGCGCCATCTTTAAACCATTGGTTTCCTGACGTATTGCTGGAGGTAAGAGTTACTGTTTCACCACTTTGACCTTCACTAACTGTTGGCTTGGTTGGATTGATACAGAAACTTTGATTCACAACGGGTGCTGCATTGAAAGTGGCATTTCCTATCTGACTTGCTGTGATGCTGGCACGACCTGCACTAACAAGAGTTACCTGACTTCCTGAAAGGGTAATTTTGTTTGACGTTGTACTGTAGCTAACCGCAAGCCCAGAACTAGCCGTGGCGGCCAAGTTGAATGGTGTATCGCCCACCGTTTTGGCAGAAATACTATTGAAGGTGATAGTCTGATCTGTTTTGTTGCTCACAACCAGTTCTTGCGATACTGCTGTTGCCGCATTATAGTTAGTGTTCCCTGCTTGTAATGCGCTGATCGTTGTTGTTCCCAAAGTCAGCAAGGTTACGGTTGTTCCGGATACCGTTGCTACACTTGTATTAGAACTTATATAAGAAACAGCAAGCCCCGAAGACGCGATGGCGGCTAGTTGAAAACTTCCAACATTCAACTGCTTAGTTCCTATTGCACTAAAAGTAATAGTTTGATTGGCCTTGTTAACAACTAAGACTTGCTGTATTGGAGTAGCTGCATTAAAAGTAGCATCCCCAATCTGTGTTGCAGTAATTGTGGTAGAACCTGCTCCTACCACGGTAACTGTGTTGCCACTCATGGTTGCCACTGCTGTATTTGAACTAGCGTAGCTAACAGCAAGCCCTGATGATGCCGATGCACTTAATGTAAAGTTTGCATTACCAAATGTCTTTGTTGCTAATGAAGCAAACGAGATAGTTTGAGCTGCTTTGTTTACGGTTAGCGCTCTTTCCACTGATGTAGCAGGATTGAAAGAACCGTTGCCTGACTGATTAGCCGCTATGGTAGTGACTCCTGCGCCAACAATAGTTACAGTACTTCCTGACACGGTGGCAACAGCGGTGTTCGAACTTGTAAACGAAACAGTAAGACCAGAAGAAGCTGATGCGGATAATGCAAAGGGTGCATCGCCAAATGTTTTAGCCGATAACGCATTGAAGGTGATGGTTTGATTCTGTAAGGCAGGGTCGCTCACCACCAACGTTTTGGTAGCTGTAGCTATATTGTAATTTGCATTACCTGCTTGTGTTGCTGTAATCACTGAAGAGCCAGCACCAATAATTGTTACAGTATTCCCACTCACTATAGCCACCGAAGTGGTTGCGCTGCTGAAGCTAATGGCTAACCCCGAAGAAGCAGTGGCGCTTAATGCAAAGCTGGGGTCACCGATTACTTTGACTGGAATATTAACGAATGTGATGGTTTGATCCGCTTTGCTAACCGTAAGTGCTTGTTGAACTGAACTTGCCGCGTTATAGTTGGCATTGCCTGCTTGTGAAGCAGTAATGGTAGTGCTACCCGCGCCAACGATCGTTACCGTGCTTCCACTCACCGTGGCCACAGCAGTGTTAGAACTTGCATAGCTAACAGCCAGCCCTGAAGTAGAAGAAGAAGTGAGGGCGAAAGGAGCGTCACCAAATTTTTTGGCAGGCAAAGTGCCTAAAGTGATGGTTTGATTGGCTTTGTTTACAGTAAGTGTTTGCTGTACAGAACTTGCTGCATTATAGTTGGTATTGCCTGCTTGCGAAGCAGTGATGTTTGCAGTGCCCGCGCCAACAAGGGTTACGGTATTTCCAGAAACGGTAGCTACCGAAGTATTGGAACTAATATAAGCAACGGTTAATCCAGAAGAAGCTGTTGCCGTTAATGAGAAGGGAGGATCGCTAATACCCTTTGCAACCAATGGTCCAAACGCGATGGTTTGATCCGCCTTATTCACCGTTAATGCACGCACAACCGGTGTGGCTGAATTATATCTAGCGTCTCCTCCCTGTGTCGCAGTGATGTTAGTGGTACCTGCCCCAACAACCGTTATGGTATTTCCACTTACGGTAGCAACGGCTGTGTTGGAACTTGAGAAGCTAACACCGAGTGCAGAACTCGCTGTCGCTACTAAGCTAAAGTTGGCATCACCAAAAGTTTTTACTGCAAGTGCACCAAAGGTTATAGTTTGATTAGCCTTGTTCACTGTGAGTGCTTGTTGCACATCTAATGCAGGATTATAACTTCCATTACCCGCCTGAGAGGCCGTGATCGTGGTTGTTCCTACACCGACAACGGTAACCGTACTTCCACTCACGGTAGCTACTGTGGTGTTTGAACTTGTATAACTCACCGTTAACCCTGAAGACGCTGTTGCGCTCAAAGCAAAATTGGCATCACCAAAAGCTTTAGCGGCAAGGGTTCCAAAAGTGACGGATTGAGAAAGTTTAGCAACTGAGAAATTCCATGTGGTTTTATTACTGATGCCTGCAAAAGTATTTGATGCATCCGATGCGCTACGCAAATAGCCAGCAGTGATATTCACGTAAACTGCTACTCCAACAGGCAAATCCTGTGGCATGTTAAACGTTATTGTAGATGTTGACATAGTGATGGCCGCTACAAAATTGCTGAGAGATGTGATCACCGCATCATTATCAACTCGGTGAACAGAAATAGTTCCCGAACCGATACTTACATTCTGATTGAAGGTAATGGCAAGATCTGTGGTGCCATCAACATTTGTTGCATTATCCAGCGGAGAGAGTGATTGAATTGCCATAGCTGGTGCGCTAGCAGAGACAGTGAGTGATTGATTGACCGGTGAAGCCGCATTGTAATTGGCATTGCCTGACTGTGATGCAGTGATAGTGGTTGTGCCAACTCCCACCACAGTGACTGTACTACCAGCTACAGTGGCCACGGATGGATTTGAACTTGCGTAACTTACTGTTAAGCCTGATGTTGCCGCTGCCGTTAAAGAAAATGGCGCATCGCCCGTTTGTTTTCCAGGCAGCGCACTAAAATTGATTGTCTGGTTCGCTTTATTTATGGTGAGTGGCTGTTGAACGTTGCTTGCAGCAAAGTAGCTTGGATCTCCGGCCTGCGATGCGGTAATTGTAGTTGATCCTGCTCCAACAATAGTTACCGTGTTGCCACTGATGGTAGCTACTCCGTTGTTGGAACTTGCATAACTAATCGTTAATCCTGAAGAAGCTGTTGCCGTTAACGCGAACGGGGCATCGCCAAATGTTTTGGCAGCCAGCGCACTAAAGGTTATGGTTTGAGCTTGCTGTGCAGGTGCAGCCGTTGTAAAATTCCAGGTTGCGCTTGTGCTGATTCCGGCAAATGGATTTCCTGCTAAATCCTGAACCGTACCGGGATCCATCGTTACATAGTAGCCCGTTGAATTTGCAAACGAACTGCTTGGGTTGATTAAAATACTATTGCCTCCAAAGCCCACATTGGCACTGGGCAGCGTGTATGATTCGAACACCACATTATCAGACAGGCGCTTGATCGCTATCACTTTTCCATTTACTGCAGATATATTTTCAGAAAAAATCGCTAACAAGTTGGCATCTACCGCAAGGTTAGTTCCGGTGTTTACAGGATTGAATGAAGGAATTGTGGGTGGAGTAACATCCGCAGGTGCTGCTGTTGTAAAATTCCAAATAGAGGTATTAGTTATTCCTGCAAAATTATTTCCCGCTAAGTCCTTAAAAGCACCCGGTTGAATATACATCCCTAGGCTTGTTGAACCTGTGAGATCAATGGGTGGATTAATCGTTACTGTATTTCCTGAAACAACAATATCCGCAGTGGGAATTGTCAAGGTTTGCAGGACAATGTCGCCCGAGATTTGAACAATCTGAATAAACTTTGTATTCACAGCCGTCACATTCTCAGAAAATGTGATAGTCATGTTTGCATTTAAGGGGACATTCGTTGCCCCATTAAGTGGAGAAAGTGCAGCGACCGTTGGCGGGGTAACATCCGCAGGTGCTGCTGTTGTAAAATTCCAAATAGAGGTATTAGTTATTCCTGCAAAATTATTTCCTGCTAAGTCCTTAAAAGCACCCGGTTGAATATACATCCCTAGGCTTGTTGAACCTGTGAGATCAATGGGTGGATTAATCGTTACTGTATTTCCTGAAACAACAATATCCGCAGTGGGAATTGTCAAGGTTTGCAGGACAATGTCGCCCGAGATTTGAACAATCTGAATAAACTTTGTATTCACAGCCGTCACATTCTCAGAAAATGTGATAGTCATGTTTGCATTTAAGGGGACATTCGTTGCCCCATTAAGTGGAGAAAGTGCAGCGACCGTTGGCGGGGTAACATCAACGGCTGCTGCCGTTGTAAAATTCCAGGTTGCGTTTGTGCTAATTCCGGCAAATGGATTTCCAGCTAAATCCTGAACCGTACCGGGATCCATCGTTACATAGTAGCCCGTTGAATTTGCAAACGAACTGCTTGGGTTGATTGAAATACTATTGCCTCCAAAGCCCACATTAGCACTGGGCAGCGTGTATGATTCGAACACCACATTATCAGACAGGCGCTTGATCGCTATCACTTTTCCGTTTACCGCAGATATATTTTCAGAAAAAATCGCTAACAAGTTGGCATCTACCGCAAGGTTAGTTCCTGTGTTTACAGGATTGAGCGAGGCTAGAGTTGGTGGAGTCAAATCGGCACCGCCAACTACAACTGACAGTATGCGGTTTGGGCCGTTCCCGCAGACATTTGAAGGCATAACACTCACCGTGCGTGCACCCGTGGCCGACCACGTAATATTTTCAGCATTGCTACTTCCTGTTACGGTGGCATTGGCACCCCCTGCCCATGAATAGCTAACACCCGGTACATTGTTAACCGAATAGGGCGTTGCAACCCCTTGGGTAGGCGTGGCAGATCCAGTTATAGCTGACAACAGTGCCGGGACAGCGGCCGAAACAGTTGCAAATACAGATCTGGCGGGGCTTGAACCACAAGTATTATTTGCGGTAACCGAAACATCACCGCTGTTTGAGCCCACCGACACGGTGATGGAATTACTGGTTGAGCTGCCTGACCAGCCCGATGGGAATGACCATGTATACGAGGTTGCACCCGGTACCAGATTTATGATAAAAAATCGAGATCCTTGGCATACTTCGCCAGCACCAGTAATCCCAGTAATGGCTCCAGGTTGGGTGGGTAGTATACTTATTATTACAACGCGTGTTCGGGCGGTTCCACTACCGCAAGCATTATTGGCGGTAACTGAAATAGTACCCCCTGATAGACCTGTGGTAGTTGTTATGCTGTTGGTTGTTGAACTACCAATCCAGCCGCTTGGCAGTGTCCAAGTGTAAGAAGTGGCCCCACTTACGGGTGCTATACTGTATGTCTGAGAAACCGAGGCACAAAGATCATTGTTACCGCTGATTACTGCCGGTTCTGCTGGCACTGGATTGGTAGTAATGGCCAATGTTCGTACTATGCTACTACCGCAGGCATTATTGGCCAGCACCGAGATATTTCCAGAAGCTGAACCAACGGTAGCTGTGATGCTATTACTTGTTGAGGTTCCGGTCCAACCGCTGGGCAGCGACCAGGTGTAAGAAGTTGCTCCGCTTACAGAAGAAATGCTATAGGTTTGTGAGGAGGTTTGGCATACAGAATTGATACCAGAAATTGTACCCGGCCGGTTGGGTTCATAACAATATGATAACCTACTGACAAAGCCATCTCTGCCAGTGCCTGAAGTTGTTTGGTGACCCGCTGTTGGCGAAGTGGTGGCGATACCGGTTGAAGAAGAAGCGGTATGACCAGCCACTACCACTATTCCATTGGTGGTTGCAATTCCGCTTATTCCCTCACTTATTGCGTTGCCACCATAATAACTGCCCCATATGCGGGTACCGTCTGTGCTTTTCATGAGTGCAAAAAAACCATCAGATCCAGTGCTCTTCGTTGTTTGGTGCACATTGGTGGTACTGATGCCCGAGGTTGAACCGGTAGAACCACCTAGCAAAACATTGCCGGAGACATCAATGGCAAGAGCACTAACTGCGTCATAGTCAGAACCTCCATAATAAGTTGACCACAACCGAGTGCCTGAGTTGCTGAATTTAGCGATAAGGCCATCAAAGTCACCATTGCTAATCTGGTTATGCGCTCCTGATGTACCTAAAAGACCTCCTCCAGATGATCCTGCTATATATATGTTTCCAGATGCATCCAATGCAACCGCACTTGAAATGTCCTGTTGATTCTGCCCAAAGTAAGTTGCCCAGTTTCGCGTTCCGGTGGAATTGAACTTCACTAACATCATATCACCAAACCCACCATAAGTAGTTTGATGAGCACCCGGAGTAGCAATGCTGGAGATGGATTCTGTATAGCCAACGATATAAATATTATTGCTGGCGTCAACAGCAACTCCACTGGCCGTCTCATTTGCTCCACCTCCACCAGTCCCACCATAATACGTTCCCATCAATAATGCGGTGCCGATAGAATTTAATTTTATAATAAGCGCATCCGAATATATTGTGCTCCTCAATCCGTCCTGGTGCGTGCCTGGAGTTGCCAAGGGTGTTACCGTACTTGGGTTGCTAATGCTACTTCTAATGCTACCCACTGCATAAACATTCAACGAAGCATCAATGGCTATGTCTTCAAGTGACTCATCACCAGTGTATCCGATATATGTAGCCCAGGTTAAAGCTCCGCTGGTAGAAAATTTCGCAACAAAGCCATCTTTGCCACCTTGATGAGTACTTTGAAAAACACCACTGGTCGCTGGAATTCCCCCACTGGTAGTTCCACAGATGTATACAGTACCGGTTGAACTGACAGTAATACCTGATGCAAAATCATTGCCAACACCTCCAAAGTAAGTTGCCCATTGCCGTACACCAGATGAATTAAACTTAACAATGAAGGCATCCTGAGAACCACCACCACCAATTGTTGCTTGATAGCTGCCACTCGTAGCAATGGAGGTAGCCGGGCCGATGCTGCGTGTAGACCCACTAGCATAAATATTCCCAAACCCATCAATAGCAACATCTGTGATTAAGTCGTCTAAAGAACCGCCATAGTAAGTTCCCCACAAAATTTCAGGATTAGGATCTATTACAAGCGTCTTAGTTTGATCATATTGGGGCACATTAAAAGAGACTATATTGTTAGCCAACGCATAACGTACAGAAACCGGTTGCCCGTTCTCTTCGATAAAAGAAGCTGGGATTTTTTCTGCGATAGTGCCGTTGGCAACCTTTATAAGAATTCGCTCTTCTACTAATTTCACATCGGCACTACCGTTGTACCGCAGGTTAATTTGTGAGGCATCGGCTCCTGGATGCACGACAAAATCATACTCTACACCTACGTTTGTTTCGGGCATAGCCTTAAAATGCAGATCAATGCCCGCATAGATATTTTTATAGATTACCTCCTGGTAGTGTTTGGCCACTACTTCAATCCCTGGCTTATAATACCTGGTGTAATCGTCTGCAGCGTTGAGCGCAACTACCTCAGCTTTTGGGTTTGCGTTTATTAAATTCACATCAATACGATGAAAATCAAATACTCCATCTTCATTTTTTGCATAGGTATCGTAGCTAAATGAATTAGCACGTAGCTGCACATTCAAGCCGGGCATGTCGAACAAGTAACGTACTTGTGCATTCGGAATATTGAACTGGTCAACAATTTGACCTTTGTTTTCAACGAAACCGTACGCAGCATTTTTCAGCTTGTCTTCGTTAGCCTCGGCAAACTGAGCTTGAGTAACGGTTGGCATAAAAGCCGACAAAATGAGG
>Ga0209591_10003328_pt1 | contig 18671 bp, 18 predicted proteins | sample MAT01_FD_187207 | JGI IMG/M metagenome (GOLD analysis project Ga0209591, IMG submission 187207) | Freshwater microbial communities from Lake Fryxell liftoff mats and glacier meltwater in Antarctica - MAT-01 (SPAdes) (version 2) | ecosystem: Environmental > Aquatic > Freshwater > Ice > Liftoff... | reverse complement strand
ATCGGTTACAAAAGAATGGCGTTAAATTGTCAAATCCCCCCTTAGTTCAGGAAGTTCTTCGTTAGACGTCTCTCTGCGCAAGCCAAGTACAAAAAAAATCCATACGTAATAGAAATACATTCTAAGCAAAATGCAATTTAATTTCTTCAAGCATTTCCTTATTTGATCTTGCTGTAAGATCTTTTTTAAATGTTTGCGAAATATTCATAGCCGCTACAACTCTTCTTTTACTTGCCGTTGGGTCGAAGTACTCGGTGTACTTCAACCAAAAAAGTAAAAACCTTGTCAAAAACAATGAGATAATTCTAGGATACCTCCCGGAGAATTTATTAATCATACTTTCTGATAACATATAAGCGCTACTCGACCCCCCACCTGAAATCACTTCGTCACGAACAAGCTCACATTGTTGAAATAATAGTCTCAGCCCTCCGGGAGTAAATCTGTAAAAGTCATACGGTTGGCCGTGGTAGGGAAAACAGAATGGAACTTCTGTGTGAATGAATCCCCCAGTTTTTGTAACCCTACTGATCTCTTTCGAAACAACCCATGGTTTCAACGTGTGCTCTAAAACCTGAGAAGAGTACACAAGTTGAAATGTGTCTTCTTTGAATGGAATATTATGTGCGTCAAAAACGATGTCCACCCCAAACTGGTTATGAACATCAGAATTTATTACCAAACTGTCATTAAATTTATTCCTATAAAATTCGCACTTATCGCCTGATCCAATAATTAACACCGGCCCTTTACCTGCAAGTTCCTTTAGCCATTTAAATCTCTTCTCTTCTTTGAAATCATGCGCAAGTTTGGGTAAGTTCTGTCGAACAAGATTCTTAAAGACATTTTTATCTCTAAAATTAGAGTTTTGAGTTTTTTTTATATCATTCTCTATATCCGATACACTAAACAAGCTTTCCTTTTCATTAAAAATAACAGGAGTATTATCTATTATACGATACTCAACGCCCTGAAAACTTACATACTTGTCGTCCATTTTTTCTACACCCGCTTTACTTACAGGGTCTAACAAATAATCATGAAAAAAATCTGACATGGTCTTATCTAGCATAACGTAAAATAATTTATAAGGTAGAGTTTTGGTGTATCTCCAATTCCTTTAACGATCACCAATTTGATTTCACTCGAACTGTTCACTAGCTATTAAGATTAACAACATCTTTTTCACTTCATTTTAAGAGCCCTTCCATAAACGTTTAGACAATCTTTATAGTAATTATCTTCAGAATAGTACTTTATAAACACTTCCTTCATCCTTGCTTTAAGGCGTTCCTTCAAACCCATTTCATTTTCCTCTAATAGCCTGTTAACTGATGAGATCCACTCTTCCAGGTTAAATGTACTGTTGATAAGTTCAGGTAATTCATTTTGTATCTGTTCAACAACCCGCCCGGTTTTAAATGCAACAAAAGGGATAGAATGGCCCAAATATTCTATCAAAACCAAGGGGCCAGATTCACTTTTAGCAGTATGAATTGCCATTGAATATTTTGGGATAATAGTCTGCACATTATAACAGTCATGAATCAACTTCACTTTATCATCCAATTGGTATTGGCTAATCATCTTGAGAATCTTCTGGTAATATTCGGTATCGTTGATCTGACCAACTATATCCAGAGTATACTGGTTACCGTTTTCGTTGAATGCCTTCATTAATTGTAAAGCAAATTCAATATTTTTTGCGGGCCTTATATTGGCTACCATCAAAATCGCTCCCTGTTTTACATCATTTCTGCTGACATTCTCCTTGTTAATCTGGACAATGTTGGATAACAAAAACGTTTCTTCACGAGGTAAACCTACTTTATTAACGGCCCATTCAATTAAATCCCGGCTTACCGCTACGTACGTTACTTTTTTTAAAATGTACTTTGAGAATTTAGGAACTGCGGGGTCGATCATAATATCTCCGTAATGATCATGAGAAACAATTTGAGCTTTAAATCCAAACAATACCTTTGCCAGAAAAACATATCTCAAATCATATCTCATATGTACATGAACAATATCATATCTGTTTACGATACGACTGAGTCTGTATAATTTCAATGGGTTAAATTTCCATTTTCTATTTAACGCGTAAACTTTTATTCCTGGTAGCAGCTCATCAGCGTATTTACCGGGCGTTAAAATTGTTAAGACATCAATTTCATATTTTCGTTGACGAAATATATTGCACAAAGTAACCAAAACACGTTCCGCCCCGCCAATGTTTAAGGTATCTATAACATGTACTATTTTCATCTAACTATTACAGAGAAACACTTTGTTTTAACGACTTCAGCTCTCTACTGCGTTTTTTAAAAATTAGATTTGGGTTAGAACGGGTGGCGATAGCGATTAAAAGAATCAAAGATTGCAGCGCCAATTTTAGACCATTGTGAAATGTCGATGCTAAAAATACCATAAAAAGAATCACTGCTATCTGTCGATAAAAGCCCTTCCTTCTATGCAATTGAAGAATTGAAACAATAAAAAATAACAACCAGAGAACCCCGCCAATGAATCCATGTTCTGCAAGCGATCTGATTACTTCATTGTGTGCCCCTGACAAAGCTCCCAAATATTTGCTTTTTTTAACTTCAAAATAGTAGTTGGCAGTGCCAATACCTGTAACTGGGTTTTCGATAAACATATCCCAACCATAAATAACCAATACGTCTCTACTTGAAGTACCCTCTTGAGTGTACCTGTCTATAATTTTACCTTCTGTAACATCAGCAACAAACCCTACACCCCAGTACAAAATAATACTTAACGGGATAACAAGAAAAATATATTTCTTTTCCTTCTGCAAGAAAAAACTAACTGCAATCATTAATCCAAGCATGTATAATCCGCCTCTCGAAAAGGTCAAGATCATAATAATAACAATTGCAGCCGAGAGGGTAAAGTAAATTATTCTGGCAATACCTTTTGAAAGAAACGAGCCATATAAACCAGCAAACGCTCCGATAGCCAAATAAAAACTGATTTGAACTGGCCCCATCCCGCCACTTGTTTCAAAGTTTGAGGCATCAGTCCATTGAATATCTCCCTTAATATACACTACGCTAATTATTGCAGATAAAAGCAATGACGAGATAAAAATTACCTCCAGAAGATATTCTGTTTCTTTTCTTTCAAAACTTAGTTTGCTTCCAACATACAAAAAAGACAACATTGCAGCAGTTTGCGTAAGAACTCCCGTAGTGTACCTTAAATCAATAAATCGTGTGGAGTTAAGTAACTCTACCAAGAAAAATACACCAAAATAAAATAGACCGGCATATTGATATTTTGTATTAGAGCTTTTGAAAAGCAACGTGTATACAGCAACACATATTATTAAATATTGTAGGGTAAGGTAAGGAGCTAATACTAAATATGTTCTTGAATAGGGCTCTAAATAGGCAGCGAGAATAAATAAAGCGATAAATCTTACAGGTCTGTTATTTATGTAACTAAATATAGCAAATACTATAATGGAAAAATAACCCGCCAAGACAATCAAATCAGGTATTACTTTTAACCCAATTCCAAAGCCAATAGTAATCGCTAAAATGTAGTATGTATTATTATGGTTCTTCAATACCCCATTTTTTGTTACTCACTGCGCATTAATTTGGCAGAGAGTTTCTTTTCCCCAAGCCTCCAATGTATTTTCCCTTGCATATTCTCTTCCATTTTTTATCAAATCAATCATCTTAAAAGGAGCACGCATTAAAGAAGTAATATGCCCGATTAGCTCATCCTGGCTATTAAACACCCTTCCTCTTTGATCGTCACCGACAATTTTTCTTGACAAATTAACATCGCTGATTACCGGAACAACCCCATGAAAGAAACCTTCTACGGGCACCTTCCCGAATCCTTCATGAATTGGTGCTTGAATAATCAGATCTGCTTTTCTATAATATTCCCTTAACAGATGTTGTTTGATATTGCCTAAGAAAACCACATCCTGGTCAAGATTATTTTCGTTAACAAATTTCTGATACTTTTTCAAGCTATCGCCCTCGCCTGCAACCCACAAAAGAAAATTAACATTCATCAATTTGAGTTTAGCCATTGCTTCAAGAATAAAGATTTGATTCTTATTCTCCGTAAGTGACCCAACTGTAATTAAATTAATCCTCCTGGTAAATATTTTTTGATCCGCTAGCGCCTTCAATCTACTTTCAACTTGTAAGGCCTCCCTATGCCAATCATCCAGACTATAGGATGGACTGATCGTATTATGAATATTCTTCCGGTCTGATGGTAAACGGCCGTATACAAATACCGGACCTTCAAAATATTTTGCCAAATACTTCCGCTGAAGGGCATAGGTAAATGGTTCGTGCTTATATCCACTCCATGTACCGGTGAAAGTAGAAAATCTCTTTTTTCTAAAAAGACTACTAATTATAAAACCGGGCATACTAATGTTATTAGGAGCTCTGAGATACAATAAATCGGTGCGGTTGCAAACTTGTATTATTTTGTAAATCCAGATAGGAAGAACAAAGGCTATTTTAATTTTGCTCATGATTGAATTACCACCCGCCAGGGGAATGGGCAGAAATACAATATCCTTGTTTGAATAAACTGAAATCGCAGAATGATTATCGTTGCTATTTACAACAGGTGCACACATGTAAACTTTCTCAAAATAAGTGGATAAATGGTCTATTTGCTTAACCAATACATGAACTTTACTACCTATCACGCCATCACTATGCTTGATATGAACGCAATCAGAAATAATCCCCAAAACCATATTACTTCTTTATCGGCTTAAGATGTTTACTAAATTATCGTCTAAATTATTTTTAGAAACCAAGCTTTTGAGGGTCGTTTTTGGTAGATGAGTTTTTCATTCAGGATGCTTCCGTAAGCAGCTAGGGTGTGGCATCTACCAGCCGATTGGTTTTTCCAATTCCAATAGAAAGATATTCAATCTGATCGCCTTTGCGAAGCATTTTATTAGCCTCCTTGTAGGCGCGAGCCACTTGAATCAGCAATTTGGGCAGCAAAATTATAGTTAGTAAGACACTAAAGGATATCATGGATTTACTTGACTTATGATGGAATTTCACATTTGACATGACAACTCCCAGTATCACACCTTCTCTTGCAAAATCTATTGGAAAGTATTTTTTATAAAAATAGATTACACTTGGAATGGGTTTAGGAGCAAACCATTTTTTGGGTCTAAAACCGTCCCAACTTCCCATGTCTCTTAGCCCTCCGCTTGAAACTTTGAGGTGTAGCCGCTTGGCATTTGGGTTGGATACACTTCTAACACCGGCCATATACGCTCGTATTCCAAATTCACCATCTCCCATTCGTTGTTTATTAAATTGCAAATCGAATAATCCAATTTGTTCAAATACCGATCGCCTTACCATAGCATTTCCTGAATCAAATTGATCGGCCCATCGAAAATAAGAATAACTTTTAGGCACTTTAGCGCCAATTTTACTAATCGAAACTCCGGCCGAAATTTGTGCATCAAAGTAATCCAGGCATTTCAGGTGTTCACTGATCCAATCTGGTTCCACTCTCGAGTCATCGTCAAAGAATAAAAGAAACTCCGAATCGGTGAATTTAACCGCCTTGTTTCTGGCAGTCCAAAGTAGTTTTTCATGTTGGTGTATAACCTCAATTTTCAAGTTAAATTTTTTATAAAATGACGCATCAAAATTATCACTCTGATCAATTACAATAACATCAAAATTTTTAAACTCTTGCTTCTCAAGATCAAACAATACGTCTTGTAGATATTCGTATCGATTTAGAGTCGGAATAATAACACTTACTTTGACACCCGTTTTCACCAGGTTTGATTCAAAGTGTTTATATCGACTGAACTCCAATGGATTGTCATGTAAGTCCGAGTACTTTATGTGCTGGGTTGCTGTAAGTGCCTCAAACTCTCTGTAGGGATTTTTAAAAGCTAAAAGTCTTCTAAAAAAAACATACTTAGCCCATTGCGGTTTCCAATGTTTTCGAATAAAAATATATTGATCCTTTAACGTTAACCTGGCTTGAAAGTCTTCATCAAATTGTTTCAGTCCTCTCAGATCAATGGTATTCATTCCCCCCTTCCACCAATAGCGATATCCAAGATCCAAATATTTGGCTCTTTCCGTTTCATAATTATGGTCTAAACCTAGGCTATCATCTTCTATTCGATTTGCTTTAGGATGGTGTATATATGTTGGATAAACGTCCGCTTTTGGCAACAGGTTAAAATACCAAATGGGTTGAATATATTTTATTAAAGAAAAATATTCCTTCATATCAGACAATAAAATAATGTGTTTATGGCAACCTTTGAATTTTCAAGATCATGGTATCCAGAGCGATAGGTCAATTGCTGATCACTCTATTTCCCTTTTTGTAAAAAGATAATTTGGATATTTATACGTAGGGTCACCCACAATTTTATTTTTTAACAAAAGGCCTCCTTTCGATATCCAATAAAATTTATAGCCAAGTGGTCGCATAATACCTTCTAGCTTTTCTTCAGTCCTACCATGTAACACTTCACAAATTATATCTGGCTCATCTCTTTTGATCGTTTCTAAAAGCCCATTTAATACCATAGGTTCAGTAGACTCGGTATCTATTTTTATCAAATCCACTTTATTAATCTGATACTTTTCCACATATTTATCGCCAGTTGTAACGTCAACCTCTACCATCTTATTATTGCTTCTGAAATCAGAACTAAGAGAACTGTTGCCATTACTATCTGCCGAATTATAAAAGGGAAACCTCCCCACAACGTCACTTAATGCGAAGGGTATTGTATCAACATTTTTTATCATGTCAGAATTAAACACTAAATTTTGCTCACAAATTTTTCTGATATGCTCGCCAGGTTCAAAAGCATATATTTTTGCTAAAGGATTATCTACGGCAGCCAAAATAGAATAAATACCATCATTAGCACCAATGTCAAAAATCACCTTAGATCTTTTTGACATCTCACAAAAATAATTCACAGACTCTGGCTCATATTCATTTAACCAATACAAATAATTAGCTGATCCGTTATGTAGCAAAGTTATTTTAATGGACTTATACTCAAACTTAAAACAGGAATTAGCTTTAAAAATAACTTTCTTAGCAATTTTTCTATGTACAAAATCTCTAATTAGAAAAGGATAAAATCTATGCCTGGTAATATGCCGAACCAGCATTATAACTACCTCTAATGACAGAAACTTCCTAACGAGTATTTTTACAGCTTTCATTTACACTCTTATATTTTAGTACAATAAAAAGTCAACTCCCGAATGTTAGTAGAATTATAAAGGGCAAAAGTTCCCACTTCATCTTTTGATAACTTTGACTCTAAATCAATTACATCTACTTTAAAACCACTGGACTGAAGTCTATCAACAACATCCAATCCATAGATTCTTACGTGATCAAATTGACCGAAATGAATTATTCGATCTCTGGGATCTTTGATCAATTTATTCTCATAAGTAAGGTGTGATTCTGATGGCCAAATTGGCACTTGTATCAACGCTACACCTTGGCTTTTCAGTATTCTATAAATCTCAGCAATCGCCAAACCATCCTCCTCAACATGCTCTAAAACATGAGAGCAGATGACCACGTCAAAAACATCATCCTGACAATCAATATTTCGTAGATCATATTGATAGCCACTGACGGCATTCTCGCCATAGCTACTCGTTAAATATTCAATTCCTGATCTTTTTGAAAGTTGCATCGCAATACATCACTCAGGAGCAAAATGCAGAATTTTAAACTTGCTCTTGGCTTCATTTAATATTCCATCCAAAATTATCCATAATCCTCTGTGCCTTTCTAAAGAACCACAATTAGGGCATTTGGAATTGGTTCTTCTTACATATAAGCCTGCAGCCATAAATATTTTGGCGTTGAATCCACAAACAGGACACTTATGCCTATTTCCTTTGTACTTTAATTTATGGTAGGCTTTCTTAATCTTTTGCTTTATGCTCATAACAACTTCTCATATTGTTCTTGAAAAATTTCAGTCTGCTTTGTCAACGAAAAGCCCTTCTTTATTGCTTCTCTTCCGTTCTTTCCTAATTGCACTCCAACTTCCTTATTCTTTATCAAATACATCAGGCTATCGGCTATCTCATCGGGTTGCATTTCATTAATCACAATTCCGTTCTCTCCGTTCGCAATTACCTCACTCATGCCTCCTACTTTGGTGGAGATTACGGGTAGTTCCATCGACATAGCTTCGAGCGCAGCATTGCTTACGCCTTCACTTAAACTTGGTAATAAAAATACGTCTGCGTTTTCAAGCGCTTCCTTCACTTTCGCTCTGTTCAAGTTTCCTCTAAATACAACACTATCGCGAAGCTCCAATTTGTCGACAATAAACGTTAGTTCGTCAATTGAACTTCCTTCACCGATAATTTCGTACCGAACCCGATACCCCTTGTCTACTATTTTTTTTATACCCAGTAAAGCATAGTTATAACCTTTTATCCAGGTGAGCCTGCCTGTTGATACTATTGTAAAAACAGTATTGCCAGCTGCATATATCGTAGCTCTTTTAAAATAATTTACGTCAATTGAGGGATAATTAACAAATGATTTTTCGAATGGGAGATCATATTTTACCAACGTGTTTCTCATGTTTTGAGAAACACAATGAGCAGCGTCTATTTTCACCATTAGTTTTCTCAATTCTTCACTCCTATTTTTATCGAATAGTGGCTTGATGAGTTCGGCCGTACCTCTACAACTAATAACCTTTTTGCAATCTAAGTAATCAAGCTCAGCTAAATATTGGATTGCCAAACCGGAATATTCAAAATGGACTATATCAAACTTCTTCTTAAAAAATGGGATTAACTTGAGCGTTCGTTTTAACGTGTCCTTATTAACACCACCTTCCCTTTTCTGTACTTGTACAAAGATTTTTGCAACTGTCCAAAAATTGGAAATAATATGCAGACACAAAATCATAAAGGAAGATAACCCGCCTATATTCCAATTAGTATAACGGAGATCAACCTCAATATTTCGCATTTGTTCTTGAAAGAAATCCTTATCGTTGGTTTTGTTATGCGCTATTACCGTTACATCCCAACCAGAACTTATTAGCTGACTGACTTTATTAAATATAAACGTTTCGGAAATTTTTGGAAATGAATTAACGACAATAGCAATTCTCATGATTTTGTCTGGAGCCTTCTCGTTAAAAAGAAATTTGTTTTTTCCAATGAACCCTATACCAATTCACCAAAGAGTACAATACCCAAATATTCCAGCTCCAATCACAGGCACCACTGTAATGTTGATCAACCATCTTTTCAAGATTTTTATTGTTGAAATACTGCCCAATTTCGGGAGGCAAATTTAAAACCTTCTCTTTTACGTCTTTGCTCAAATCCTGGCGAATCCATTTGGCCAGCGGTATTGAAAATCCTTTCTTGGGTGTAAATACCAGCTTCTCGTTTGAAACAGAAGCTAATACTTCTTTCAAATTATATTTGCCTATATCATTATGAATACAATTTCCATATTTATATCCTATGCTTTGATCTATAACCGAATTACTTAACAATGGAACACGTACTTCCAAACTATGGTACATGCTTGCCCTGTCTACCTTAATCAATATTCTTTGTAGATGTAAATCAAACTCTAGTTTCCTCATTACGTTCATACATTCCTCCAAATTCTTTTGGTCGTATTTTTGGTGTAGTACTTTTTCGTAAAAAAAGGGAAGCGCGGGCTTTTCGTTAAAAATTTTAGATACCCAATGTGCAGCACCGGTAACAAACAATGTGTGATAATAAAATTCTGTAAAACTTTTGTACTTAATTAGTTTTCCAGAAACAGTTCTGGGATTTGCGTTCGTGAATTTTTCAAACAGTATTTTCGCAAAAACATAACCTTTATTTGCTGAAATAAGTGGATGCTGCTTCATTACAGAAATATTTCTTGGATATCCCCAAAAAAGTTCATCACCGCCATCACCGGAAAGAACAACGGTCACTTTTTCTTTTGCGAATTTTGAAAGTATCAATGTAGGTATTGAAGAGTAGTCGGCAAAAGGTTCTGAATACGCTTGGGTGTTGTCATCAATCGTAGCAAGCAAATCTTTCTCCGCAATCATTTTCAAATAATGATCTGTTTTGAAAATTTCGGAATACGCTCTTGCGGCTATACTTTCATCAAAACCAGGATCGTCAACTCCAATATTGAAAGATTTTATTTGTTGATGTTTGTTAGCAAAGTAAGACACCAGTGGCGAGTCTATTCCTCCAGACATGAAAGTACCTACAGGAACATCACTGACAAGTTGGCTTTCCACCGAGCCAGACAGACAATCGTACATACCAATTAAATTCTTTTTTTTTGAATTTATGGGGTAATCAAAATAACAAATAAGCGCTGACACATTTCCATTTGCAACCTTAATGTAATGTCCATGCGGTAACAAAAAGGTATCCGAAATAATAGCTTTTCCCTCTGCCATATATCCCAATTGCAGATAGCTTCCTAAAACACCAGGATCAATTGCTTTATCACGAATAAAAGGATGGTTAATTATATGATCGTACTGCGAAGAGTAAACAATTCCTTCTTGAGTATGTCCATAATAAAGAGGTTTAATTCCTGCCCGATCCCGTGCAATGATTAATATATCCAAAATTGAATTATAAAAAGCAAACGCAAAAATACCATCAACTTTATCCAGTGTTTCATCTATACCTAAATGTATTATTGCATACAGCAAGAGCTCCGTATCAGAGGTTGTCTTAAACCGAACATCCCTTCCAGTTAATTCGCGCCTCAAGTACCCGGTATTATAAATTTCTCCATTAAATGTCAAAACATAATTTCCGCAAGCCGACAACATAGGTTGGTTGGCTTCCGGAGATAAATCTCTGATGGCTAATCTCCTGAATCCTGAGATGTAGTTTTTCTTATTACACCAAATTCCTTCGGAATCAGGACCTCTTCTTTCCATAGTAGAATTTGCCCATTTGATAAACTCAAGGTTCGATTCTATTCTTTCATGAAAGGCATAAACTCCTACAATTCCACACATTGAATTAGATGCTTTATGATTTGAAAATTAATTTTTACAGATAAGTTAATTGAAATAAATCTGGGTGGGTGGTGAACTGCTATATGGCTATGCTAAATTTTCCTGTGGTACACCAATTTGTTAGGCTCTCTCACCGAAAAAAGAAGAGTAAGACTGATGCAGAACCACTAAACCGCACTTACTAAACGACTATTAAAAATACTGATCGCTTCAAGATAAGTTGCTCTATATTTTTGTGTTATTATCTCCCAAGTATACATCTCCTGTACCTTAATAAATCCCTTATTTCCATGACGAACTCGACCATCCATATTATTGAAATAAAACAGAAGCAATTTTGATAATTCAATATCATCCGAAACGGAAAACAATCTACCATCCTCACCATCTGTGATCACAGAACGTATGGCTCCAATATTAGCACCAATAACCGGGAGTTTTGAAGCCCAAGCTTCCAAAAAGACAATACCAAAGGATTCAGAATAGGATGGAGAAACAAAAATATCCAAAGTGGAATAAATCATTTCCTTTAATGATTCATCAAAATCAACAACATAAATAATTCTACCTTCAAGCGTGGTGTAAGAGGTCTTTACAAAATTCCTTATCTCATCAAGATGGGCATTTGTACCACCCGCAAGCACTAACATCCAATTGCTTTTTGACACCAAATGAAAAGCTTTAACCAGCGTTTTTAAGTCCTTGTTAGGAGCAAATCTACCCACGTACCCTACAACAAAGTCTGATTCATTTAGACCAAAAAACTCCTTCGCTTTTCTTTTCGGTGTTTTTCCAAAATCCCAAAAGTTTACTCCACAACCTATAACATTAATTTTAGTTGGTGAAATTCCTAAACGGACTAAACAGTCCTTTTCAAATTGAGTATTCGCTATATACTTTTCAGATTTTTCAATACGCTTCATTATATATTTTGGTAATGAAATATCATTTTCATTATCAAAATGAATGGCGCCCATGAATACAAAAGGTTTAGGGTTTGAAAATTTATCCCTGAGGATAGGATATTGCATGTATAAATATGAGGAGGCTGAACCACAAATGACATCACAATTTGTCTTAATGAGGACTTTCTTCATTACAGGTGACCAAGGACCTAACCTAACTTTACTAAAGAACAGATTTGATTTTTTCAGTACTCTAAGGTGAACCCTGTTGAGTAACTTAAATAAAGTTCTATAGAATCTAAAGAATGAAAACCTTAAAACTAAAATGCCATTGATTGTTTCTTTATTCATTAAAATCCTCTTGAAATTTTTACTCCCCGGATCAAAATAAGAATCCGTAGTAATCACCACAACCTCATCTCCGTAGCTCTTCAGCAGTATTTCAGAAATATTTTTAAACAAAAATTGTGTTCCTCCTTTTGAAGGTTCATAATTTTGCAAAACATGTAAAACCTTCATCTGTTTTTACTTAACCTTTCCCGGCAGTTTATCCAGGTTTTTTTTTCGAAATCATATTTTTTAAGAATCACAGCCGGAATTCCACCCACCAAACAATAATCCGGAACATCTCGGTCTAAATAACAATTAGCCCCAACGATAGAATTCCTTCCCACCGTTAAGGAGCCAACCAAACGCGCACCATTTCCTATCCAGGCCCCTTCCTTAATGCGTATAGGTCCTTTATTAAACATACGTTGTTTAATTATTGGTTGATTTACATCCTCATAGCCATGTATCGTATCTGAAATCAAAACGCCTTCGGTGATTAATACATTTTTCTCAATTACCAGACCATTAGACACCGTAATATGGGCAAACCGGCCAATTGAAACCCCTTCCTGAATGTCAATCCACGGATCAAACACGTTTTTTAATGGCAAATCATTTATCATAGCGGCAATCCAGGAATATTGTTTAATCACCACTCTTTCGGCAATGCTAATTCGATGGGGATTTTTAAATTCAGCCTTACGTGAAACTACCGAGTCTAATTTCCTGAATTTTCTCTTACTGAAATAGTAATTAATCTTATCTAAGGATAATCTGTTTTTTATAAATCCTATACCAAAACTTAAAAAAGGGATCTTCATAGGGTAAGTGTGCTAAGATAATTCGAAAATGACTGGGCTAAAAAGTTAACTGCAAATCCATTTGTATCATTTAAATATTCCTTTTTTAACTTTCTTCTAGCCTCCTTGGCTACGTTCGGATAAGCAATACTGTCATCAACAGATTTAATTAATTCAAACTCATTAGAAGGTAAATGAACTGCACCAGATTGCGTAATTGGCGTGTAATGTTCGGAATGATAGAGATTTCTAACTATTTTATGAGACAGAATGTGGGGTGCAGGTGAAAAATAAGGGCAAATCTGAGGCTTGTCAAAACAAATCCCGTCTAATGCCAAAGTGCTGGCATAACTGATGTGAGCATCTGAATACGCCAGAGTTGAGCATAATCCTTTTACGTCCTCCTCTGAAAAATTTGAGTATTTATTATTGATTTTCAAATCGGATTCATTTTTCTCGATTGCGCGCTCTATATATGTATGCTTAAGGGTGCCCACGAATAACTCCCAATCCTGAAAACTATCTGTTGGATGTGGCCTCAATAATATTACTGGTTTACTTTTAATTCTCCCCTTCTCAATTGCATCGTCAATAATTCGAACGATCTTAAATTCATCCGGTATAAAAAATTTAGCATTGGCACCATACATAATAACGGGCCTATTTAGCGGTAAACCTCTTCTACTTCTCCATTCCTGTTCATTAATTAAGTAATTACGATCAAAATAAAAATCAAATTGAGGTGGACCTGTTAGATCAATTTTGGGGCTGATTTCACTGCTAAAAATACGTATCAGCTGATTCTTGTTATGATTGTTCCATACAGCAATCCGTGAAGGTGTAAATGGCAGATAACCCCGGGTCGTGGGATTATCAAAAGACAACACACTATAAAAAATAGACAGATCCAAACGTTTAGCAACTCGGCATACTAAGTCCTCAGAAACTAAAAAGGGAGCCGTAGTAAAGATACATTTGATTTGCTCAAACTTAAGCATCTCACTAACCGCCTTCCAATCTTTCGTTTGTTCAATTATTAATGAAAGTAGTTTTTTGTCTTGATCAAAAGAATCTCTGTTGAATAGTAGTGTTTTGCCGTACTGAAACAAATACTTCAGCTTCTTTTTAAATGGAAGTAAATGATAGCGGTGCTTGTTTAGTAGTTTATTTGTAGGTGTTTTAACTACTTTGTCAAGATAATAATCATCGATCCTTCTCCTAATGAGTTTGACCGTTGCAGGTTCTTCAGATAAGTTAATAAGATATACCCTATACCCTAATGACTCGAGTTCAGTTTTTAAATCCGGCTGATACCAAAACAAAAAAAAACAGGATCACAATACTGAGATAGCTTACCAATTAAGCCCGTCCTGACAAGATACCTGATCTGAAAGTTAAATGAAAGCGGAAACAAGACCTTGGGTTTATCCATAACAATCTTCATTATCAATAAAAAAAGTAATTTTTCAAAATAGTCCTATCCATACTATCAGAATCAAAAATTAACAGGCAACCATCATTTATAATTTAACACTTCGCGGAAAGGGTAAGCAAAATATTCAAATACCTTGCTCACCCACCCTTTTCCTTTGAACTGAGCTCAAATCTTGATGCACCTGATCCCTTTTTGTTCTGATAAAATTTAGAATTCGATGCGGTTGATCGACCTAGCAATTGTGATTGATTCATATAGACATCTTTATACTCCTCATTTAAAAATCTACATATCGTTTCTATATTCTCTTTTCTATTCATCAGCAAATCACGATACTTTAAGAACAAGATATTCTCATTTGGTTTTAACTTACTTTTTAGCACATAATGCTCAAGACTCCAATTAAGGGCATGTATGATAGCCAGTGTCTTGGTGATTCCGTTGGAAAATCACCAAAATTATTCTTGACTATTTTGCGATAAAAATATGGTATCTTCTTCACATTCCAAAAACGTGAAGAATTTATTTGAGATTCTACAACATCGTACGGATTTCTTACTACGTAGATAATTTTATTCTCAGAAAAATTGTTTTGAATAAAGTCAATCGCGATATTTAATCTTACTTCTTTTAGAATAATTATTTCATTTGTGACTAGTATTAATACATTCAGCGATTTTTTTTGCATATCTCGGTCTTGTTGAATGACCATTGAAGACCTTGCTCAAATGATAATTGAACCACCTGCTGTTCGTCTCTAATAATCACTCGATGATTAAATAACCAAGCGTTCACGGCCTTTTCATGGTCTTGATTGTGTAATGGCTCATCAAATAAAACAGATCTTCCTATATTTTGGAGTAATTCAGCTATTCATGTAGTTCCTGATCTCGGGTAGCCCAACACAAAAATAAAATTGTCTTTTTTTCTAAAAATCGTAAAAAAAAGCCTAGAACATTGTAAATAATTACAGCTAGATAACTCCTTGTATTCATGTTGATTATATAGCTGGGTTAAGTTTCTTTCTCATTGTAAGAAATCCATTTCTTCTATTCTGCAATCGCACTCTCACTTTGCACTGCCTGGTCACTTCATCAGAACTAAATGTATTGGTTGAAACAAAGGACATCTCTAACTAATTTTTCGTGCTACTAAAGTTATGTAAGGGTCCTGCTTCTTTAACTTATTTCGCAAAGCTTAAAAAAATTTAAACCTGGAGGTAGACTAAACTTAATTGTTACTAGAATTTTAAAAGTATACAACACTTCTTCCAGAATTTACAGACAAGTAAAAATCAATAATTTTTTTTAATCAAAACCCAATACCAGTGCGATAAATTTGCGGATTCAAAGTTTTCAATTCTTGCTTTACATCCCATACCTTTAAAGTAATTCAAGACTGCTTTATAGCCAATTCCTTCCCCTCGCATCCCTATTCCACCTTTATATATACTTACAAGCGGCAAAATGAAATCTGCTGGTAATAATTTGTTTAGCAGACGAATAAATATTTTATTTAAATATCCATTTTCATTAACTCTAAAGCGTATTCCTATTTTACTTAAGATTTTATTAAAATATTTTCGGATAATGCTTCTTTCTTTTAAATCTTTTATTTGTATAAACCGAAGCCCTATTCCAGATTTGGCATTATTACCAAGCAAATTCAATTTCGCTACACCTCCTGGTTTTAAAACCCTTAACGTTTCTTTCAAATAATTAAAAACTACTTCCTTTTCGTATATATGTTGTAAAACGGCATAAGAAAAAACTACATCAACAGAGTCATTCTCAATTTTTGAGAGGGATACGCCATCACCTAATATAATTTCCTTATTGGAAAGACTGCTTAAATTTTTCTCGGCTTCATCTACCATTCCCTGTGAGATATCAACCCCAATATATTTATTTACATGTTGTGCAATATGAAAGGCAAACCTTCCAGTGCCACAGCCAATTTCCAAGAATGTCAGATCTGAGGGATTTGTTTTTTCAGCCAACAAGAAAGGCATTACCCACTTGTAGACCCTTCCTCTTCCATCATTCAGGAATTCGTCCAATTTCCAATCAGTTCTACTTGAAGCAACATAAAACATGGCGTTTTCTTTGGCAGCATTTTCCCAATATTCTTTGTTAGAACTATTCATTATATTTTAATTTAGTGGTTTAGCACAATATTTGCTCAGTAAGACGAGGCCTAAAAAGATAACAAACAGAGAAATTTATGCTTACTGAAACTAGTAGTTTAGGTTTGTTATTATCCATCTCTAGAATCTAAATTGCAAGGGTAGCCATAACTTCTGGTGTTGAGATTATAATCCTTTTCAATTCTTTATTAATTTCATAAACTTTGAAAGTTGTTCTGACCGCACTCCGCACCATGCAAAAAGCAAAAGCAAAAAAGACTTCATCGTAAAGTGTATTTTAATCGATTGAAGCAACAATGAGTTGCTTTCAGCATAATCCGAATAATATGCTCTTTGAGCCCATGCAACGATCTTACTCTTGACGTACGTATCCACGCCTTCACTAACGCCAAGAAACTTACGGTAAGTCTTAATACGATCCTGATAAAACCTTCCCCCTATGTTTCTGGAAAGTGACTGCGCTAATATCCGGTAGCGCACCGATACAATAGCGCAGTAAGCCACTTTATAGTGCTTTAGGATTCTTAACAGCATATCGTTATCCTGTTTTTAATCGCTCGTCATATTCTCCTACGATTTTAAAAACTTCAGATCGATAGATGATCGAAGGCGATGGAAAACGAAACTGATCTCGAAGAAGCGGTTCAAACACATCACCCTCTTTTGGCACTACGCCTTTGGATTTAAACCAGGATTTCTCAACCAGGATACCATTTTCATCCATCATAGACATATCTGAGTATACTAAACCATACTCTTTACCCAAACTATCAAAATATGCTATTTGCCTCTCAAGTCGGTCTACTTCCATTTCATCGTCAGATCCTATTAAGGCAAGGTAGCAGCCCATCTCCTTAATGAGTTGATTGCAAACATAACACACACCTCTGTTTCGCTCGTTCAGAATAAACAGAACAACAATTTCTTTTTAGCAATGCTGCAATGTTTTATAATAAACCGCTGCGTATAAAATAGCGTATCTGGAAATTAAACGATAAGGGAATTAATGCTTTCTTCATGCTAAGCTGCATTGGTGAGCCTTAGCGTATTTAAGCGTTAAACCTTTTCCTGAGTTTTGTTAATAGCTTTTGCAAAGGTTCCTTAATTTGGAAGCGGCTTACCCAATTAACATCATCTTTTAAACAATTCATATAAAAGTATGGAGCACTTGCAAGTAAAGCCTTTGCGGCTGTTGTTTTATGTTGTGTTTGGAGGTAATAAACAAATTTAAGTATATATGCCCTGAAAAGAAACTTCCTTAATAAAGGCCGATATTTTTGACTCACGGGCAGTTCGAGTAGGTGTTCTGCCAATCCGACTCTGCTGTTAAAAAAATCAGATTTTTTGAGGGTGTTGTTTATCCCCTGATTATGCACCCTGTAAACGCCCATTGACTCATTCAAAAAATATCCTTTGCCCAAAAGGGTGCAGCAACACTCAAGGGGCCAATCACCCATAGCAAGTTTTGAAATAAAATTAATTGGTATTTGCTTTATAACGTCTGTCCTGAACAGCATGCTTAAAGTAGCTCCATGCTTACCTTGCAGTGAATCGGCAAAGCCAAATTGATAACTCTCATGAACCGCTAGATTGGCTAATGTTAAAGAAGCATTTTCCTCACCCAATACATCCACCCTATGGTAGGCTACCATATACTCCGAATTTCCCTCCAAAAAATCTATCTGCCTTTGCAATTTGTAAGGGTCAGTCCAGTAGTCATCACCTTCAAAATAAGCTATGTAACTAGCTTGGGAATACGTGATAAGGTCAATCCAATTTTTTGCAGCCCCCACATTTTCTTTCTGAAGTATCAACTTCAGAAATTCAGGGTACCTTTCCTTATACTCAAGCAATATTTCACGGGTGCCATCTGTGGAGCAATCATCAGCGACAATTAATTCCCACGAAAAATCAACCTGTTGCATGAGTACGCTCTCAATAGCCTGTCGGATATATTTTGCATGATTATATGTAATCAGGC